>Ga0051981_10001433_pt1 | contig 11665 bp, 6 predicted proteins | sample CryGey13umfilter_3_FD_59644 | JGI IMG/M metagenome (GOLD analysis project Ga0051981, IMG submission 59644) | Groundwater microbial communities from aquifer in Utah, USA - Crystal Geyser 4/10/14 3 um filter | ecosystem: Environmental > Aquatic > Deep subsurface > Groundwater | place: USA: Utah... | reverse complement strand
GCTGCTTCGTTTCACAACGACAACGACAACGACAACGACAACGACAACGACAACGACAACAACGACAACAACGACAACAACTGAAATTGGCTTTGTGCGACAAACCACAAAAACCATGTCGATTCATGATTCATCATTTGTGTCTTCTCGCGCACTCCTTCCGTACTCCTCGCTACATAAGGAATAGTCTACTGAGGGAGTACTTCTTTTTCAGGTACGGAGTTGGAGTACCGTTATTCGGTCACAAGATATCTGAATCCCGTAAAACAGATGCTTTCCGTCGTAGAGTCCAAAAAAAGGGATGACATCACCTGCTCATGATGCGCTCACACTCTCCGTCCCCTCTCTCTCTCTATTACAGTTATAATCTGATATACAAACATACCACATATACGTACATTCACTACATATATTTTGGGCTTCTCGGCCGTTTTTGGCAGGCAGTGACGTCTTCCGCGGGAAGGGGCATGCGCGGTGGTACCAACTACCTACTATTAATACTACTAAAACTAATACTCAGAGAAGAAAAGTCTCTCTCGTTTTGGGGGGTGGCAGAAGAGAAAATATTTCTCGTTTTGGTTGCCTCCCTCGTGTTACTCCGGATTCGGCCGTAGCTTCTTTTGATTACGAAACCTGCCCCTTCCTCCTAGGTCTCCTTCTTGTCTCTTCCTCAACATATAATACATCATCCATCGTGTCAGATCATCATTCAATCATGTCGTATGCTTACTTGTTCAAATACATCATCATCGGTGACACAGGTACGTCATCGTCAATCGTCAAAGAACGGCGCCGCGTGCCATGTTCTGCTTCCTGTGTTCCTTTGTTCTGTTGTTTTTTTAGATTTATAGATGTCAGTCGTACCCGCCCGTGCTTTCCGGAGGGAGTCATTCAGTTTCATGGTGATGTTGTCTGCTTTGGATGAACGACGACGAAAGAACCTTCTCTGAAGAGGGACGGATCCGAAATCCGGAAAGACTGATTACCTGAATCTATTTCTTTCCAACTAACTCGTGTGCATTCGTCGCGTTCCTTTCTTTTCCTTTTCTTCCCTTTCCATCGTGACATTGTCCACAACTATCTGAATCACCGGCACAGGCGTCGGGAAGTCTTGTTTGCTGTTGCAATTCACCGACAAGCGCTTCCAACCGGTGCACGACCTGACCATCGGGGTGGAATTCGGTTCGCGGTTGCTGGCCCTGGAGGACGATCGGACACAGGTCAAGTTGCAGATCTGGGATACCGCCGGGCAGGAATCGTTCCGGTCCATCACGAGGAGCTACTACCGCGGGGCGGCAGGTGCGCTGCTGGTGTACGATATCACGCGCCGCGACACCTTCCAGCACCTCGGTCGGTGGCTGGAGGAGGCGCAGCAGCACGCGCAACCCAACATGGTCATCCTCTTGATCGGGAACAAGAACGACCTGGAGGACCGGAGAGCCGTGAGCACCGAAGAGGGACAGGCCTTCGCCGATGCCAACGGCTTGCTGTTCTTGGAAACGTCGGCCAAGACGGCCTACAACGTGGAACAAGCATTCTTGAGAACGGCACGAGAGATTCACTCCAAGATCCAGAGCGGCGAAATCGACACCTCCAATGAGGCCCATGGTATCAAGGTGGGTTTGGGTTCCGCCAATGCAGCCAGTAACAGCGTGAATTTGAATCAAGGGCAGGGTGGTCGACAAAATGGGTGTTGCTGAGTAAGAGAGATTAGGAAATAAAAGAAGAAGAAAAAATGATATGAACGACACGGTCGGACCCTTTACAAAAAATATCGTTCGTGTAGCAAATCAACATCAAAATACACACAAAACACAAAATACACGCAAACACACTATTAACTGGATTAGGATTTTTTTAAAAGAAACACAAGGCGATTCCTTTTCGTTCTTTCTTGCAGTTAACCGTCCCCCATGCTACTCGAATTCAGCGCGGCGAATTCGTCCATGGCGTGGCAAGAAATGATGCGCAGGGCGCGTTGATTGTCGACGCGTTCGCGCAAAATTTGGATAATGTCACGTACGCGCATCCCGCTGACCGGCAGTTCGTCGATGGCGATCAAAATATCCGAGGGGAACATCCAACCCGTCAAGGGACTGTCGGCGGCAACCTTGTTCACCATGGCATGGCCGCGATATTCAACGAAGGTAACACCGATCCGGCCGGGCGGAGCCGAAACAACGCGATGGTAGGGCTGGTCGTTGTCTTCGATCAGTTTTTGATGGTGATGCTGAAGAAAATCTTCCTCTATTTCGGAGCCTTCTGGGCTAAGACGATGATGTATCGGTTGTCCAGCATTATTGGCCGCTGTGGGCGTCTTGTCCGAATCATCGTTGTTGTGGCTAACTGCTTCGGCATTCTGATGTTCCAGACGATATCGATCGGCTTCGGGAAAGTGACTTCCCACAACGGCTGCAGCCGGGGACGCAACCTCTCGAGGCGAAGGACGGCGCAACATTAGTCCACCAAGGGCACCACCCAAAGTCGACATGAGACCTGTATGATGAGACAATCCGTCCGCGGTCAAGTCTTCGGTCATTTCGTCGTACGAAAAACCGGTATTAGCCGGTAAGGCTTCTTCGCGAATCAGTGGATAAGGGAATAAATGATCCGGTGTCGGGTGACCGCGTTGGCCGTACACTTGATCATCATCCGTATCGATATTGGGGAGATGTTCTCGGAAAGCCGAAGCGAGCGCACCCCGAGAGGCATGATTTTCCACCAAGGTTGTGACAGAACTGTGTGTAACACTTGCACCGGCTTCGGAACGTGCCGATAGGTTTTCCCAGTGTCGTTTACGCAGGGGAAATTCCATGAGAGGTGTAGAGGAAGTCTCAACCGACACGGCTAAATCGTAGGTGGTGCGACGTAGGGTCCTAGTTTGGACATCAACGCGAATGTCGGCCCGTCGCAGTAATAGAGGAAGTACATGCATGATGAGTCCATCCCGAACTTCTGTATCTAAATTGGAAATTGCCAGAGGTGGAATATCATGAGGGCTTGCCCCACCCATGACTGTCTCCATCCAGGCCAAGAGGGATTCATGTAAGTCCGAATCGGGCGTCCAGGCTTCCAAGACAGCCTGTACAATTGGAGATTTTAAACCGTGATCGGGTGGAGGGGGCAGAGAAGGCGCCAAGTCGGTCCATTCAGTTTCGAAATTGTCGTCCGACAAGGTGTCCCCTGGACTGGGCGGAGACGTGAAGGGTTTTACTGAAACAATAGGGGGTCTACTGACTTCTTTGCTCTCCGACTGTATCTTGTCATGAAGTTCTCGGATTCTCATGTTTGCCTCATCAAGTGCCTCCTTGTACTTAGCGATTTCATCCTTACCCACGAGACGATAACGTTGTTGCTGCGAAACAGTAGGAAGAGAACGATCCAGGTATCCGTCACTACGATTTGTGAGGATATCTTCGTCTTCGTCCGTCTCTTCTTCCTCGTCCTCGTCATCATTTTGCGAGTCCAGGATCGAACGATTGGGAGATTGGAAGGGAGCCATTTCTTGTTGCTGTTGCTGCTGTGTCTTCAGTCGCCCTATTTCCGCACGACATTTTGCCAGTTCTTCATTTAAAATTTCCATTTGCTTCGTTTTCGCCACCAATTCCTTTTGCGATGAATGCAATAGTGCTCGAACCGAGACCACATCGATTGGGTAATCGCTTTTTTCGGTATCCGATGGTTTTGAACAAGATGCTGCGTCCTTATCCCTGGCGCCGCTATCTTTACCGACCTCTTCCACATCGGCTCCCCGTCCAATTGATTTAAGCCACGAGGCTGCTGATTGTGATGCCCTACTCATTTCCAAAGCATACTCATGCGAACGTATCAATCTATCCAACAAGGCTTGTTGATCATCTCCCAATAGTACCTCTTTGAGTTTGTCAACAGATTCATTTTCATCTTTAACAGTCTCCAACGTCACCCCACGTTTCACGAGACACGCCAACAGATCCAGTGCATCCTCTCGTTCTACATCATGGGATGACAGAATCACATCATTTCTGTCGGACGACATAATGGAATTTTTTTCACGCATCGTTGGCGAATTGGAGATTCCTTCTCGAAAAACAGCCGCGAAATCGATTGGAATTCCTGTCGAGAAGCTCCCTTCTTCTCGCCTATTTGCGTCATTAGTACTTGCCCATCGAGCATCCCATGAAATACTTTCTTGTAGAACTTGGGTAGTCGGCCTACTCGCTTTGGCGCGATGATGATGATGATGATGACGATGATAGCGACTTGAGGATTTACTCGGGTGTTTACTTCGTCGTTTAGACGGTGGCAAATCATACTGCTCATCGTCGACTGCATGATCATGATAATATGCATCAAATGAAAAACAAGCACGTGCCATTTGTAAAGGATTGGACGATGGTGACGACGATGACGTTTGGTGAGATTTCAGTTCCGGCAAGGCCGGCCCTGGACTCGTCTCGTGTTCATTTATTGAGGGTGGTACTTGGAAAAAGCGGGGTGACAATAAAGCGTTTGGGTACGGACGCGAAGTAGAAGCACACTGTGCACTGTAGTTGCCTCCATTGTTGGCATTGGTGGCAGCCACGAAGGCCGACGAACCAGGGGACCGTAACAAGAATGATGTGGGTGTCGATCGGCTGGAAGATTGTTTCCACAAAGGCGATCGGGGTGACTCGGGTTCCAGCCACTGCACGTCTTGTCCCCGGGGAGTTGACGGAGCTGATCGACTTGGTAAACTCCCCTTAATACCGGATCCAATGCGCCGTATGGCTCGAGATAATCGTTGGGTGGCTTCGGCAGAGAGGACGGATTCGTTGTTGTTACTTTTCGCTGCTTTCCTTTTTATGGTATCTTCATCCTTCACCAAAATGGGTAGTTCCAACCTGTCATCGTTTTCGTTATTTCCCGCATCGTCTTCGTCCCATATTGTTCGTGAATAGGTTCCATCTGTCGTGGGTGTTTTGGACTCTGCAAAGTCGCGATCCAGATCTTGTAACTGTGTATTTCCAATGACAGTCCCCATCTCCGAAGCAGTCGAAGACACATCTGAGCCACCACTTTTGGATGAATTACGTTCCATGTCACGATGTCGAAATATAACTTCTTTCGCCATGGTGGTTTGTGCAGGTGTCGCTTCTTCCTCCCACATGACAGGTTGCTGCGTATCTTTCTCTTTGTTTTCTGATCTGTCGTCCAAACTTTCCTTACCCTCCTTTTCTGATTTTTTTGGATAATTTGATGGCTCATGCGCGGGTTGCCGTAATTGCGTTGACTGCTCACTTGTGCTTTTTGTTTCTTCGTTGTCATCGGTTTGTTGGCTATTGGCGGCGGCGATATATACTGGTTGTTGCGATCCCCGTCGTGATGCACTGTGTAGGTGTGGTACTCGTTCTCCTTCACCCACAGTGCGCTCCCCATCCGCCAAGGCTACATTGGATATACTCCTTTCTGTCTCGGAAAATGGTTTCCTTGACAGTTTCGGCGGCGATGCCGGCAACGGTTTGGGGGGCTGCGTCGTGGCAAAAAGCGGCGGCACGTGCCTCCGTGCCGGTGTGCTGGTAGTACCAGTACCAGTCGCTTTACCCGACGACAGCTCATGCTCTGAAGGTAATTGCTGTTGATGTTGTTGTTTCCATCGCGGTAATATTTGTGGTTGTGGTTGTTGGTGCTGTTGTGCCACCATGAGGGCCGCAGTACGCGTCCGATTGTCATAAATTTCCGTATCGGCCTCTGACATGGTGGTCTCCACCGGCATGGATAAATCGAGGTGATTGTTGTTGTTGTTGTCGTCGTTGTTGTTGTTCCTGTCGGTCGTTGTCGTATTTGTCTTCGTCGTTGCCGACGAAGTGGTACTTGTGTGAAAGGTTGCATTGGCACCCGAATGAGTGAATCCGGGGAACAAGAGCTTTTGAACCAATCCACCTCCTTCAGGCGGTGGTTGTGTTTGGTTCGTCATGATGTCGATATGAACGCAATGACGAATGGATAGAGACTACGGAATGAGTATGAGTACAGCTGGGTCGTGTAGAAGAAAAAAAAGAAGAAACGAGAATGGACCGACGTTGCCGGTGGAGGCTAGATTATTGTTGTGTTCGTTTTATACAGAAAGCTCTTCACAATACACGAAAAACAAAAGAAAACAATGTAGGTACAAGACAACGAAAAGTGCCATTAACACTGCTCCGAAAAGAGAAGGACCCTTTTGTTGAATTTTTTGTTTTTCTTCTCCACGCAACAAAACATCTCTTCCATGAGTTTCGTTTCACACGCTGCTCGTGGGACTCTATCACACTCTCGAGGCATTCCCCCCATATTAAAAACAAATCGTTGGTTTGCGCGCGCATTTCATTTTTCGGCGAGCTCCTCCCACATACTACACAACTAGCACCAATAAATATTTCCGTCTTTCCACCGCCACTGTTTGGAAATGGGTACGAGGGCGCGCTGCGCGCCTGCGAATGCCATCAAATTCAAATTGTCAATACGACTAATGTAAAAAACTTGGCGACAAAACCGCTATGAAGACCGAGCACCGTACAAGACGGTGGATTAGGCCATCCAATGGAATCTAACCTGCCTAACATATTCACATTACAAGTGATAGCAACCCTTCACCTAAAACCAACTTTGAAAAATCATCTTCGTTGGCTCTACATGCTTGTCTTCGGTAAAACAACGTGGTACACTTTCTGATGCGGAGTACCATCACCCCCTGGACGACTCTCCAAGCGACGCCAATGACATAGACTCAGCAAAAGTCTAGTTCGTTGACGGTCCGGAATGTGGACACCCCAAATGCGAGCAAATTGACTTTCCGTCAAGGGACTACACAGATGAGGATCTTCCTTAAAGGCCTGGTTCAACAAAATGACAGCCTCGTGAACTTGAGCCAAACTCACTTGCATCGTAACAATGCGGGGGGAGGCCTCGTACTCTTCACGAGAAATGGGTTGAATCTGGAGGATGTTGCGAGGACTGGTTTTACGATTTGTTGCCGCCGGACTTTGTGGCGATCGAATCATGGTAGTCGTAGGGGTATACAATGTCTGGAACGTGGCTCTTTGTTTCGCTTCATGGCGAGGAGATACGCCCTCTTCGTCCGGCGAGACTCCATTGAGACTCTGATGTAGTCGTGTGGGTCGAATGGCTTTGGAAGAAGGCGTATCGCGACGAAAATCAGATCTCTGCAAAGAAGTTGAACTTGAAGGAGAATCATTGTCGATTGACGGAGCCGTTCGGTTACCACGATTGTCGTTGGACGCACGAGGTAAGGCGACATGTGTACTTGCGCCCGTGTCTACAGCACGTGCCGGTGTTTCGCTGTATTCTGATTCTCGAGTGGAACTCGAACGGAAAGGTTGATCAAAAGACTGCTCGAAATCAGGTGTACCCCGATGCGATTGGGGTGTATTCGTTCGCACGGACGTTTCTCTCCGACGAAATGATTCACTTGCACTTTCCCGATCCACCAAGGGATTCCGCGGCAACTGCTGAGACGGCTGATTGTATTGTGATGTGGACTTGGTGGTGATCCCGCTGTTGTTGTTCTCTGTGGAGGCAAAGTTAAGAGGAGCATTCTCGTCAATGAAGGATGACGGTTGGGAGACGAATGGCTGCTTTTTCTCTGGTGGACTCTTACGTTTAGGAAAAGGCGGCAATCTGACTGCCTTTCGACGACGGTGACGAGGATTTGGACGGACGACAAATCCACCGGGAACTTTGTCATCGATATCTAAACGATAACGGTCCAAGACGGGTGTTTCCGTGGAAATTTGCGAGGCCCCATCTTCTTCTTCCTCGCGCTCTTGAACAGGTTCCAAACCCGCCATGGCTTCGTCTAGGTATGTCGTTAGGTCATTCATAGTTTCATCAAGATCCTCATGATCCATGGTCAAATTGACGGAACTCATGGCAGGAGAAGACACGGAACGCGGTTCAAACTCGATATGACTCGGTCTGGGTCCCAAATGGCGCCGACCGACCGACCTTGGTGTTTTGGTATGCACCAACGTGGGACAGTACTTTGCGGAATCATCCCACGTTTCATCCACGGAGGCATTCGAAGGCTGCACCGACGTATTTTGTGGACGAGCTGCTACCACGGTCGGCGTCATAGTTTCGACTGTTTCTTCTTCTCCCTCGTACATGGTAGATTCCTCGTTCTTCACAATGTCGTCATCATGGTTGTCCTGCAATATCTGGTGACGACGCTGTTCCAACTCGGCAAAGACATCTACTCGCCGTTGTCCAGATGACCGTGTTAGATTGACTTCATTATAGTTATCCTCACCCTCTTCTTCTTCTTCGTCGTCGTTGTCGTCCTGATGCTTCGTGGTGAGGATAGATTGTGTACTGCGAGAAAGACGAGGACTCGTTGGCGTCGCTGGTGATAGAAGCAACGTGTCCGAAGCCGACATGAGCTCTTGGTGGATTGGTTCATCGTACGGATTTTGTTTTTCTCCGACTTCGTCCATCTCAGCAATGGTATCGGATGCAATACGACTTTTCTGAGAACCTACCGTCCAAGGAGACTTTTGGGAACTGCTTGGATACGCCGGCGACTTGAAAAAAGTCGACGAGGCTGTCGATTTTCCTGTTGTAACGACCGATGAATCCGTTTCATGGTCTGCCTCTGGAACAGCCGTCAATATTCTTCCTACACTCCAATGTTGTGGTGTTTTCTTTTGTTCTTCATTATACTTTTGTTGTTGTTTCTCTTTATCGGTTTGTTGAGGTTCGAGCTTTTGCCGTATGGCCGTCAAGCGCCGAATATAATGACTCTGTAACTCATGAATGGTACGTGACAATTCCGTCATGGACATGGAAGAATCGTCATCATCGGGTAGCACGTGGTGAGTTAGACGTAATAGACTTCGTTCAATTTGTACAATGCGCGTCTTTTGATCCTTCAGAAAGTTGTGTGCGTCTTCGTGTCGTTGCTGATGATGCTGTGCATTTGTTGCTGTCGTCGTTGTTGCTGTTTCGTGCGATGATTCATAACTCTTTCGAGGTGCTATTTGATCACAAATCGACTGTAATTGTGAATTGAAGGCCGATAAGTTTGTCTTGTGATTCATAAAGGAAGCCATCTTGTTCCATCAACCCTGTTCCAACGCCGCCACAACGAGACAGCATTTCGTTCGATATTTTGCCCGTTAATATATGTTTTTGATGATGATCAGATTTACTGTTAGAACGAGAGATGATGGTGCGACAGTTGAGCACCCTGCCTACTGACAGTAAAACTACACCGATTATCGTGATGATGTATAAATAACGTCACCGTAATGGAGTTGCGAACAGATTTGAATCGACATTAATTCGCGCGCGCCTGCCTCCCTGCACACTCTCTCTCCCATCACCATTCCGCCACCCGCCACGCGCGTTTGCATCGAATTTCGGTTCTTTCTCCTTTCGTTTTGCGAAAGGTGGAATTTTGATTTTACCCTCCCTCGCCGTAGATTCCCTACTGCATTCTACGGAAAAACTCGGCCCAAAATGGTTGTTTTTTTGCTTCCACAATCAACGCACTTTTTGCCCTTTTCACCAAAAGCACATCCAGAAAACAAAAAGCGCAAGGAGGTTATTATTTTTTCATTATTTTTTTGAAAATCCCACACATTATTACATCTCACTTTCTTCTCGATCTCTCTCTCTCTCTTCGTTCGTCGTCACTTGTATCGACGAAAGGACCTGCAAGGCTACAAAGCATAAAACCAGACACCTCTTCAAAGGGAAGTTGTGAACAAGTCATTTGAAGGAACAGACGTCCTATTCCCTCCGTTGAGATTGTTTTCTAGCACATTCTGCTGATTGTGAAGGAACCTCGATCCCCTCCACCGACGTTTCTTTACGGTTACCTACCTTTCTACGTCTAACGTCTACTCTCCATCATCATTATCATGTCCACGTGGCTCGAACGCCTTACTTTCCTCGTCGGCCCTCGGGGTTATCATGACTGTATGCGCCGTAGCTTGCAGTCGGTCATCCTATTCGAAGCCAAGCGATGCATCGAAGACGAGCTCACAAGCCTCAAGCCCTTTCAACGGAAGATTGCCCTGATGGATCAAGCCAACGGGTTAATCGAAAGTTTGCCGTTCCTACTGCCGCATCAACGAGAAGAAATCTTGTGGCGGACAGCCACGAGCAAGGAACAGCTCAATGGGGATATTGCCTACAAGCGGATTCAACAGATTAACAAAGAATTGCAAAAGCTTTCCAAGGACATCAAAAAGTTTATCGATCCAGAAACGACTCACCAAGATTGGGTGAATCAGCTTGAACAACAACTCTTTGTAAGTGCTTCATCGGCTAATACTCCGTTTTCGATTGGCGTTAGACATCGTGTGCACTCATCGTACATGCCTACCTAACCAATTCTATCGATTGGACAGGAATCCGCAGGGGACAACCAAGGAAAAGCAACGACGGGACGAACTGTACCCGCCAATTGGGCTCATGGACATAATCACGTTATTCTTTGCTTCCGTTTGTACTACGACGGAGAAAAACCCGACCCTAACTTTCCTCCTCCGATGCCACCTCGTCCACTAAAGGTGCCTCAAGAGCGACCCAGGGATGGTATGGATGCTTCCCTCAAATCTGCCAAGGGTCACAACATGCCCAATATGTCCGTGGTGACAATGGCGCCGTATGCCGCCGGGGGCATGGTGCCGGTTCCTGCGATAGATCCTTTGGAACATCGACGCAAGATTCTGTCGGAAGTACGAGAACATCTGGATTTGCTCAAAGAATTCGAAGGCATTATTTCGGAAGAAGATTTGGCGCAGCGTAAACGAGACTTGTTCAAGGCACTTCCTCCCGCCCCACCTCCGGCCAAGGATAGCAGCAAGCGTCCTCGTCTCGGCGACGTGGACGGTGACGAAACACAACTGATTTAAAGAAGAACAAGGGAAAAAAAAATTCTGTGCCGCTGTTTTTCTGTGTTGCATATGACCTGGTCTGTGCGTAAAGTGGGTTGATTAATGTTTCTTAGTGAGAATAATCAAAAGTATGACTGTAGTATTCACAACGACATCTGCTATAGGTGGCCTCTGATTTTATTGGCTCTACCAAAACAACACTGGTTGTACTAGCTTTCTTTGATGACGTAGGTAGATACGATTGATGAAGGTACCGGTAATGATGTAAGTCCGCGTGTTTTTCGCGTCTTGCGTCGCAGTCAGTTCGTTTCTTGATGTGAATAGAGTTTGAACACTCGACAAACATCACCTTTTTCATTGAAAACAGAAACGTTGTCACAAATCACGACCCGAGATTAAAAACAATTTCTGGCACCACCATGATTTCGTACCACTCCCCATCTTTCAATTTTTAAGAGAAGGATCGAACATCGAAAAAAGTACGTACCACGCCTTCACACAAAACGGAGAATTATTCTCGCCTCGATTTACTCTTCGCCTTCTTATGTTAGGACTGTGGTATCATAAAGTTTCCTGGATTGAACATTTTGCAGATTCGAAAATCATGCCCCGAGCTATTATGAATAACAATCGTATACTTGTGCAGTTGAATAACAATGCCACTGCTTTGATGTTGGATGGAAAGTTTCAAGATGCATACAAGGCCCTTCGGGTGGCTGTGAAAGGACAAGCCCCGAGGCTATCATCAAAGTTTTCTCACAGTGAAATCAATCACGAACAGTCTCATTGGGACGTACATATCG
>Ga0051981_10001422_pt1 | contig 11693 bp, 9 predicted proteins | sample CryGey13umfilter_3_FD_59644 | JGI IMG/M metagenome (GOLD analysis project Ga0051981, IMG submission 59644) | Groundwater microbial communities from aquifer in Utah, USA - Crystal Geyser 4/10/14 3 um filter | ecosystem: Environmental > Aquatic > Deep subsurface > Groundwater | place: USA: Utah... | reverse complement strand
GCTGATCATTGGCGGTTATGTCGGTGGGCGGGTGATCGAAGGCGTGTTTGTTGGAGTGCTCGGTTGCGAAGTGTTTTCCTGGCGCCCATTCGATTCCTGGTTCCGCTTGATTACTGCACGCCGCAATCCCTCCCTTATTCTGCTTTCCGTTGCCGTGCTCGTCGGGCGCCCGGATCTGGGGCTGGTCGCGGTTGCGCTGTGGACGGCACTGAGCGTAGTGATTCTGGGCGTGCGCATGGTGCAGGGCATCGTGCAACGTTTGCGTCACGGCCCGTTGCAAAGCTGGCTCAGCGACGAAGATCGGGCGCGACGGCAATACCCGCGTTCGTTGTTGACGTTTGCCAATACCCGTGCCGCATATGCCGGTAGTGTGCCGGAATCGACAGATACCGGCGCACGCGCAAGCGAGGCTGTTGCGTTGCGGAGCTGGCTCGCGCAGCACAGCGATGGCAGCGACATCGCAGCCGACCCGGCGGTGGCCGCGTTGCTGCAAGTCATCAAGAGCCGATTCGGTGAATCCTTGTCGGCGGTGTTGATTTACGGGTCGTACCTGCGCGGCAAACGCGATACCGTGCTCGATTTCTACGTGCTGCTGGATGACTGCCGAGCATTGCCGTGGTGGCAGGCGATATTGTGCTGCATGGTAGCGCCGAACGTGTATCAGATCACGGCGTGCAGTGAGGGCAAGGAAGTGCGTGCCAAGTGTGCAACGCTCAGCCTTCGCCGTTTCGAACGTGCGGTTAGACACGACTTTCACTCCTATTTTTGGGCGCGCTTTGCGCAGCCCAGTCGCATCGTGCATTGCAAGGACGGTGCCGTTCGTGGCCGGGTAGTCGATGCGTTGGCCGATGCGGCTCGCACGTTCATAGCGCGGGCGCTGCCGGTATTGCCTGTGTCGCTGACGACCCGTGAGCTGTGGATCACTGCGTTGCAACGTACCTATCGCAGCGAATTGCGGGCCGAGAAACCAGGGCAGCTCTGTACGCTGGTCGATGCCGAGCCGATTTACTACCAGGCAATCACGCCGTTGCTGGAAATACCGGCGTTGCAGCCAGACAGCAGCGGCGAAGCGGGGCAGTGGTGCACAAATCTGAGCGTTGCGGCGCGCCGGCAAGGCAAGCGCGAGTGGTGGTTGCGACGGCATGTCGGCAAGCTATTGACGGTGCTGCGGGTTGCCAGCGCAGCGACCATGTTCGAGGCATCGCTCGACTATGTTCTGTGGAAAATCGAACGCCACTCCGGGGTGCAGGCAAGGCCCAACGATATCCAGCGCCGCTGGCCGTTGCTGTTCGCCTGGCCACTGCTGTGGGGTCTGTACCGGCGTGGTGCGTTCCGCTGACGCGCAATCAGGTTTCCTTGCCGCTCGCATCGAGCGCGTGCTCGGGTGGCCCGAACAATTGCAGCAGGCGCGCACGCGCCGATGTGGCGCGGGCGGCATCGCGGAACATGGCGAGCCATTCGTGGAAGGTCAGCAGCAACGGATTGTGCGAGTGGATCTGGCGCACGATGCCGTATTCGCACGGCTGTGCCGGGTCTTCATCGACATACGTGCCAAACAGCTTGTCCCAGATAATCAGCACCCCGGCGTAATTGCGGTCGATGTATTCGGGGTTGCGGGCGTGATGCACGCGGTGATGCGAGGGCGTGTTGAACACGTATTCCAGCCAACCCAGCTTGCCAATTGCCTGGGTGTGCACAAAGAACTGGAAGCCCAGGTTGATTGCCACCACCGCCACGATATGGGTGGGTTCAAATCCGATCCACGCCAGCGGCAGCCAGAACAGCCACATCCCGGAAATCGGGTAAGTGATGCTCTGCCGGAAGGCGGTGGACAGGTTCAAGCGCTCGGATGAATGATGGGTGACGTGCGAGGCCCACAGCCAGCGGATGCGATGGCTGGCGCGATGGAACCCGTAGTAGAAAAAATCCTGCGCAATCACCAGCCCGGCAATGCCCCACACGTTGCTGGGCAGATCGAACCAGCGGTACTGGTATACCCAGTAATACAACCCGATCACCGCCAGCCAGGCCAGCGCATCGGCGCCCTGGTGCATCAGCGCCAGTGCGGCGTTCGACACGGTATCGCGCAGGCTGTAAACGCCTTTTCCGCGCCAGTACCACGCTTCCCACAGCACGCACAACACGAACACCGGCGCCAGCGCCAGCAAGATCCACGCTTCCATCAGGCATCCTCAGGGCTGAGCGCCCGCGCCATATTATCCAGACAACGGCGCATCGCGCCGGCCATGCAGATCGCCAGCACCGGTTTGGCCAGCGGCCATGCCAGCGCGGAAGTCACAGTGAACGTGTAGCGCCAGCGAACCCGCGTGCCGCGCTCGCTGTCGGCGAATTCCCATGTTGCTGCTCCCTGCCGCACCAGCCACGAAAACGGCGGGCGAAAGCCACTGAGCGTGTAGGCGTGATGATGCGGCGGATCGAGCGCGGTGATGCACTCGTGCAGCACCGAGCCATCGGCGTTGTATACCGTGCGGCGGCCGCCCACGCGGGGTACGCCGTCGGCTTCGACCCGTGTGATTGCGGCGATCGGGCCATAACCGCCAAACCATTGTGGGAAACGCGCGCTGTCGATGCATAGCGCAAATGCCTGCGCGGCGGTGCCGGGGAACTGACGTTGAGCGTGGCAGGTGATGTGCATGGGGTAGTTTGGCATAGGGGACTGATGCGATTCACTCCGCTGACGCTCCAAGCAATAGGGATGCGGGTTGGTTTGGGCGATGGCTAACGCTGAGTGCCGAGGGACAAAACGGAATAGCGTAGACGTAGCGCATGGATGCGCGGTCGAGATCGACACAGCGCCGTTAAGCGCGGCGAGCATCGCAGGTAGACGCAGGGGAAAGGCGCCGGTGTTTGAGCACAGGGATGTGCGAGTTCGGCGCCGGCCTGTGTCTGCCGAGAAGCGCAGCGAACCGGCGAGGCAGGAGCCGAGGCGGCGCGCGCCCGGCGCGAGGCGTTTTGGGTACTTTCCCGCCGTGAAAAGTGCCTCGCCGGCCGCAGGCCGGTGAAAGCAGTCGGGAGAAAGTGGTTCTTATGCGTTTGCGGCCAAGGCATGCCTTCTTAACCTGAATTGCATCAAGACCGGCCATTGATGCACATCCACGAGACTCGCCGTCAGAAGCATGTGCATTGCCGATACAGATCAGGTGGAGTGCAAATCGCGAATGACCTGCGCGAGGATGCTCACCGCAATCTCGTGCGGAGTTTGCGCGCCGATGTCCAGTCCGACCGGCGCAGTCAGATGCGACAACACGTCGGCCAGATCGGGCAAGGCGGCGCGCACCTGGTTGATCCGCCGCTGGCTGCCCATCATGCTGATGAACGTCGGTGGATGTTTGGCGAGCACGCGCAGGGTTTCGATGTCGGCATGGTAATCACGGTTCAGCAACACCGCGTGCAGCACTCGTTCGCCATGCAGTGCCATGTCAAGCTGCCGGTAATCGCCATGCAGGCGGGTGGCATTGGCAAGCGGTGTGGACGCGGCGCATTCGGCACGATCATCAAATAACCACAGGTCGAAATCCAGGTGTTGCGCCAGTTGGTACAGTGCAATACCGCAATGACCGCCGCCGACGATCAGCAGGCGCGGGTCAGGCTGGCCGAGGTCGCAGACGGCGTCGTTGCCGAGGTCGTCGGCAGTCAGGGCGATGCAACGGCCATCCGCGAGCGTGTCGGCAATGTGGCGTGCCCGCAGAGCATCGGCTTCGCCCTGCCAGTGGCGCAAGCCGAGCGTCATTTCACCACCGCACACGCCAGCGGCGTCGATGCCACCACTGAGGTCGATCACCACCGTGGATTGTTGCTGCCCGCTCAGCAACAGCGCACGCGCCGCGCCGACCACCCGCACTTCGGCCAGGCCGCCGCCGATACTGAGGGCGCAGTGCCCCGCGGCGATCAGCATGCGTGCGCCGCGTTTGCGTGGCGTGGCGCCGCGGGTATGCAGCACACTGGCCAACACGGCTGCTTCACGATGCAGCGTTGCCGCCAGTTGCGCGAACAAACGCTCGTCACTCAAGCACGCTCTCCGGCATTGCGTTGGCGCTGGATCGCCGCGTAGATCGCTTCCGGCGTGGCCGGCGCAGCCAGATCGACCCGCTGTGTATTGCCGAATGCCGCCACCGCATCGCGGATCGCCTCGCGTACGCTCAGCGCCAGCATCAACGGCGGTTCGCCCACCGCCTTGCTGTTGCCAATCACGTGGGTGCTGGGCGGCGTGCTGCGCTGGAACAGGCGCAGGCGGAAATCCTCCGGTACATCCGCCGTGGTGGGAATCTTGTAGGTACTCGGCGCATCGGTGAGCAGGCGGCCATCGTCGCTCCAGCGCAGTTCCTCGCAAGTCAGCCAGCCCATGCCCTGCACGTAACCGCCTTCGATCTGGCCGCGGTCGATGCTTTCGATCAGCGGATTGCCGACATCGTGCAGCAGATCCACACGCAGCAGCTTGTGTACGCCGGTGTAGCCGCACACTTCCACCTCACTCACTGCCGCGCCGAAGGCGAAGTAATAAAATGGCTGACCGCGCCCGCTGGCGGCATCCCAGCTCAGACCGGGGGTGCGATAGAAACCGGTCGCCGACAGACTGACGCGGGCGTTGTAGGCGGCCATCACCACCTCGGCAAAGGCGATGCGATGATCGGGCGCATTGCGTAAAAACACGTGGTCATCGGCAAACACCACGTCCGGGGTTTTGCCGTGCAGTTGCAGCGCCGCGATCGGTTGCAGCCGCTCCAGCAGGGTGTCGCAGGCGGCCTTCACCGCCTGGCCGTTGAGGTCCGAACCGCTGCTGGCGGCAGTGGCCGAGGTGTTGGGCACCTTGTCGGTGCTGGTGGTCATGATCTGGATGCGATCCTGCGACACCCCGAGCGCCGTGCTCGCCACCGCCAGCATCTTGCTGTGCAGGCCCTGGCCCATTTCGGTGCCGCCGTGATTGAGCTGCACGCTGCCGTCGGTATAGATGTGCAGCAGCGCGCCGGCCTGGTTGTATTCGGTCTTGTTGAACGAGATGCCGAACTTGACCGGGGTGATGGCGAGGCCGCGCTTGCGTTGGGCATTGACTGCATTGAATTGCGTCACTGCCTTGCGGCGTTGTGCGAAATCGCTTTCAGCAAGCAATTGCGTCCACAGCTCGGGCAAGTGATTGTCCACCACCACCTGACCGTAGGGCGTGGTGTTGCGATCCGGGCGCTGCCCGGGGCGATAGAAATTGCGCTCGCGCACCTGCTCCGGCGGCAGGCGCAGATGGCGCGCCACGCGCTCGAGCACTTCCTCGCCCACCAGCATGCCCTGCGGTCCACCAAAGCCGCGAAACGCGGTGTTCGATGCCAGATGGGTCTTTGCGATCAGGCCGGTGATACGCACATCGGGGATGAAATACGCATTGTCGATATGCACCATCGCGCGCATCAGCACCGGCGGTGACAGGTCGCAGCTCCAGCCGCCATCGGCGACCAGCTCGGCGTTCAGCGCCAACAGGTGGCCATCGTGATCGAAGCCGACCTGATAGCGCGCAAAAAACGGATGCCGCTTGCCGGTGAGCTGCATGTCGAGGCTGCGCGGCAACTTCACCCGTACCGGCCGGCCGGTGATCTGCGCCGCCAGTGCCGCGAGTGCAGCGAAGCTGTTGGCTTGGGTTTCCTTGCCGCCGAAACCGCCACCCATGCGCAGGCTACGGCAGACCACACGGTGTGCGGGCAGGCCCAGCACGTGCGCCACCATGCGCTGGGTTTCGCTCGGGTGCTGGGTCGATGCGGTCACCTGCACGATGCCCTCGCCATCGAGCTGTGCCCAACTGGCGTGGGTTTCCAGATAGAAGTGATCCTGGCCGCCGATAGCCAGCTCGCCGGTGAGGCGCAGCGGTGCCTGTGCCATGGCCGTATCGACAGCGCCGCTCGTCACCGTTGCCGGCGGTAGATGGAAGGCCTGTTCGGCAATCGCCTGTGCGATGCTCAGGCACGCCGGCAGCGGCTGGTAGCGCACCTGCACCGCGGCGGCAGCGGCCTGCGCCTGCGTTTCGCTATCGGCCACTACCCACGCCACCGCCTGGCCGTAAAACTGCACCACATCGAGCGGAATCAGCGGCTCGTCGTGCAGGATCGGGCCGGTGTTGTTTTCGCCCGGGATGTCGGCCGGCGTGAGCACCGCATGTACGCCGGGCATGGCGCGTGCGGCAGCGCCATCGATGCCGAGAATGCGCGCATGCGCATGCGGTGCCTGCACCGGATACAGGCTGAGCAGGCCGACGCCGGGGTATTGCTCATCGGTGTACACGGCGCGGCCGGTGACATGGCCACGCGCGCTTTCATGGCCGAGCGGCTGGCGCACGTGGCTCATGCGCAGTGCTCCGCAACGAAACGGACGAACAGGTTGGCGCACAGCGCGCGGCGGTAGTCGGCGCTGGCGCGGTGATCGCTCAACGGAGTGAACGCGGCGCGCAGCCGTTCCCGGGTTTCGCTTACCGTGGCCTCATCGAGTATCTTGCCGCGCACGAACGCCTCCACCGCCAGCGCGCGGCACGGCGTGGCAGCAACCCCGCCGAACGCCATGCGCACCTGTGCAACGCGGCCATCGGCATCGCGTTGCAACGCAAAGCAGGCCGCGACGATGCTGATGTCGTCGCTCTGGCGCTTGGCCACCTTGTACGACGCGCTGATCTGCTGCGCCGTACGCGGCAGGCTGACCGCCACGATCAGCTCGTCATCGGCGCGCGCAGTTTTGCGGTAGCCGAGGAAAAAGTCATCGGCAGCAACGCTGCGTTCGCCCTGTACGCCGCGCAGGTGGATGCGCGAATCCAGCGCCAGCAGAATCGGCAACAGATCGCCAATCGGCGATGCGCTGCCAAGATTGCCGCCGAAGCTGGCGCGGTTGCGCACCTGGCGCGCGGCGAACCACGGCAGCATGTCGTCCAGCGCGCCGAACATGCCGTGCACTTCCTGTTCGATCCGGGTCAGCGGCACGCTGGCGCCGATGCGCAGCGAATCCTGAGTCACCGTGATCAGGTGCAATTGCGTGATGCGATCGAGCGCGATGAATGCCGGCGCCACCGCTTGGCCGCGGCTCAGGTTCACACCCAGATCGGTGGCACCGTTGATCCACATCGCATCCGGGTACTGTGCCTTGAGCGCCAGCGCCGCACTGACCGATGTCGGGCTGAAGTAACGCCCGAGCGCCACCGTCGGCAGCGGCGGGCGCGGCGCGGCAATGGTGGCCGCGAAGCGGTCGGCCGGCGGCGGCGAATCGGCCAGTCGCCGCGCCGCTGCGCGAATCGGCAGATAGCCGGTGCAACGGCATAGATTGCCTTCGATCGCGGTATCGCCCGCTTCGCCGTTGTGACCGGCAACGAACAGGCTCATCACGAAACCCGGCGTGCAGTAGCCGCACTGCGAGCCATGGCACTCGACCATCGCCTGCTGCGCCGGGTGCAGGCGCTCGCCATCGGCCAGCGCCTCAACCGTAACCACCTCGCGCCCCGGCAGCGATCCCATCGGCAGCAGGCAACTGTTGACCGCCTGATAGTGCGCACTGCCATCGCCGCGCACATCCACCAGCGCCACTGTGCAGGCGCCGCAATCGCCATCGCCACAGCCTTCCTTGCTGCCGTGCAGACGTTGTTGCTTGAGCCAGCGCAGCAGCGATTGCCGCGGATCGACACCCGCCAGCGATTGCGCACGGCCGTTGAGGGTGAAAGTGGGTTGCTCGTCCATGGCGATAGCTTAGTGCAGAGCAACGCAAACGGCGAACCTTCCGTGGAAGCGCGCCTGCGCGCGAAGTTTCTTGCGGTATTGATTCGCTGGCAAGCTCAGCTCCCACCGAACATCTGGATTCGCTCCGGCTCACTGCGGCCGGCATGCGTTTTTCTCGAACTCCATATCGTGCCGCAGTTGCCAGGAATCACCCTGGATGGCCAATGTGGCGATGTTGCGGGCTAGATCGTCGCACGGGTCGGCGCTGTAACCCGGGCCACCGAACAATTTGCCGATGCCGGCCACCACATCGGCAGCCGAGAGTGGGGTCTGCATACGGAATCGTTCACCCGGTTTCCCCGGCAACGCGGGGGCACGGTGCGCGAACGGATCAGCGGGCGCTGCGTTTCTCGGTGATCGCGCCTCGGCTTCGGCTTGCAAACGCGCCTGCGCGATATAGACCATCGATAGCGGTCGCCCAGCCGGCGTGATCGTTGCCGGTGCCGCGTGTCCGGCGACGGGGGATTGTGCGGCGATTATCGGGTCGCGTTGCGGCGAACCATTGCTTGGCGGTGTCGGTGCTTTGTTTTGCGCGGGCGTCGCGGACGTCGGCGCGAGTGCGGTGGCGCTTTCGATAAAAAACACCTGGATCGCTTGCTGTGATGCCGGCAACACGACGCGCATCGTGCCCTTTGCAAGCCAGACCAAACCCCCATGCAGCAGCACGACGATCAACCATGCGAGTGCTCGCTCACCGGACGTCTGCCGCATCTCGCGCGTCTGCATTCCACGTCATCCTTGGCTGGGGTGGCAAGCGTAATCAGGTGTGCGTGGGAAATTTGTTATCGGCAAGCCCGACGCGGATTCCCGGATGATATTGCCATCGCGCCATCGCAAGCGATTGCCTGATTGCGGCATCGTGCCGGGCTTGGCTTCGGGGAACCTCTTGAAACCGTTGCGAGCGGCCCGAGTGCAAGGCGCACGGAGCGCAGGAACCGCAGTGTACGTGCGTGTACATGAGGATTCCGAGCACCGCGCAACGCCGCAATCAGGTTGCGCAGTAGATTTCGAGAGGTTCCCTACGGTATCCGGCACCGTTTTCACGCGTTATCCCTTTGCCTGGGCCGCACTATCGGGCAGACTCTGCGTTTCGCATTGTGCTGGAAGCCGTCCATGAGCCAACCGTCGTTGTCGCCCGAGCAACTCGTCGCCTTTGTGCGCGGCATGCCCAAGGCCGAACTGCATATGCATATCGAGGGTTCGCTGGAGCCTGAGTTGATGTTCGCGCTGGCGCAGCGCAACGGCATCGAGCTGCCGTATGCCAGTGTCGATGCCTTGCGCGCGGCCTACAATTTCAGCAATCTGCAAAGCTTTCTGGATATCTACTACGCCGGTGCCAGCGTATTGCAGACCGAGGCTGATTTTTACGACATGGCGTGGGCGTACTTTCTGCGTGCCAAGGCCGACAACGTGGTGCATGCCGAATTGTTCTTCGATCCGCAGACGCACACCGCGCGCGGGGTCAGCATTGCCACGGTGATCAATGGTTTGTATCGCGCCTCGCAACAGGCGCAGGCTGAACTGGGTATCCGTGCGCAGTGGATTTTGTGTTTTCTGCGCCACCTGAGCGAAGCCGACGCGATCGCCACGCTGCAATCGGGCTTGCCGCACATCGACAAGTTCATCGGCGTGGGTCTGGATTCGAGCGAGCGTGGCCACCCGCCGGAGACGTTCCGCAAGGCGTTCGAACTGGCGCGGATGCTGGGGTTGCGCCGGGTGGCGCATGCTGGCGAGGAAGGGCCGCCGGAATACATCTGGGCCGCGCTGGATGTGCTGGGCGCCGAGCGGATCGATCACGGCGTGCGCGCGATCGACGACACGGTGCTGATGGAACGCCTGGCGCGTGAGCGCATCGCGCTGACGGTGTGCCCGCTATCGAATCTCAAGCTGTGTGTGTTCCCAACGCTACGCGATCACAATCTTGGCAAAATGCTCGATGCCGGTGTTGCAGTGACGATCAATTCCGATGACCCTGCCTATTTTGGCGGCTATATCAACGACAACTTCGTCGCTACCTTCGCCGCGCTGGAATTGGATGTCGGGCACGCGATCACCCTGGCGCGCAACAGTTTTGACGCCAGCTTTGCCGATGATATGCAAAAGGCCGGGTATCACGCTCTGCTCGATGCGTATTGCCAGCAGGCGGGAGTGGATTGAGGCCATGGGCAAGCTGACCACCCACGTGCTCGACACCGCGCATGGCCGGCCCGGTGCCGGCATTGCGATCCGGCTGTACCGTTGTGCGGGCGATGGCCGGCAACTGCTGGGCACGTTCGTGACCAATGCCGATGGCCGTTGTGATGCGCCATTGCTGGCCGATGCCGCGTTGTGCGTCGGAACCCATGAGCTGGAGTTTGCGGTCGGCGACTACTTCGCCGGTTTGGGTGTGGCGTTGGCTGAGCCGCGTTTCCTCGATGTGGTGTGCCTGCGCTTCGGTATTGCCGACGCCGCTGCCCACTATCACGTGCCACTGCTGGTGTCGCCGTTCAGTTACAGCACGTATCGGGGTAGTTGAATGCACGCGTTCTGGATCGAGGCGGCGGCTTTCGCACTGCGCTGGTTGCACGTGGTGGCGGCGATCGCGTGGATCGGCGAGTCGTTTTATTTCGTCATGCTCGATCGCTCGCTGCAAGCGCCGAAGACGCCGGAGCCGGGTGTGGCCGGCGAGTCGTGGTCGGTGCATGGCGGTGGTTTTTATCACAAGCGCAAGTTCATGCCGGCGCCGCCGCAGTTGCCGGAGGTGCTGCACTGGTCGAAGTGGAAGTCGTATACCACCTGGCTGTCGGGGTTCGCGCTGTTTGCCGTGTTGTACCTGCTGGCGCCGGAGATTTATCTGATCGACCCGGCGGTGCGCGCGCTCACGCCGCTGCACGCGGTGGCGCTGGCGTTTGCGTTTCCGCTGCTGGCATGGCTGGGGTACGACGGCCTGTGCCGTTTGTTGGGTTTTCGTGATGCCGCCTTGGGTGCGTTGCTGGCACTGCTGGTGCTGGTGCTGTGTTACGCCGCCACGCAGGTGTTTGCTGGCCGGGCCGCATTCTTGCTGGTCGGTGCGGCGTTGGCGACGATCATGACCGCCAATGTGTTGTTCGTCATCATTCCCGGCCAGAAGCGCATGGTGGCGGCGCTGACGCGTGGCGCGGCGATCGACCCGTTGCCGGGTCTGCGCGGCAAGCAGCGCTCGGTACACAACACCTATTTCACCTTGCCGGTGGTGGTGGCGATGCTGAGCAATCACTACGCGCCGGCGTTTGCCCATCAACACGCCTGGCTGGTGCTGGCCGGGTTCATGGCCGCTGGTGCGTTGCTCCGGCAGTTCTTTGTGCTCTGGCACAGCGGCGGCCGCGCGTGGTGGTTGCTGGCGGCCGGTGGCGCTTTGCTGGCGGCATTGTTCGGGTGGCTGGCGCCGCATTCCGCGACGACGGCGGAGAACTCGTCACCGGCACCGGACATCGCCAGTGTCCATGCGATTGTGGTGCAGCGCTGTACGGCCTGCCATTCCGAACACCCGAGCCTGATGGCCAGCGCGCCCAAGGGCACGATGTTCGATCATCCCGAGCAGATCGAGCAACGTGCCGATCTGATCTACCAGCAGGTGGCGATGCTACGGGTGATGCCGCCGGGCAACATCACCCAACTCAGCGAGTCCGAACGCGACCTGATTGCGCGCTGGTATCAGGGCCGGCAGCCCGCGCAGCGCGACTGAACGCCAAGCTTGAGCATGGTTCGGCTGGCAACACGGGGCGCGTTATACTTGGCCAATAGCGGCAATCGCGTGATTGCCTGCGTTGCTACTGCAAGGAGAACCGCAATGGCCATCAGTCTCACTCCTGCCGCACTCGAGCACGCGCGCAAGTTTGTGCAAGGCGGCAACGCCGTGGGTCTGCGTTTTGGTATCAAGCGCACCGGTTGTTCAGGCTGGGGGTACGTGGTCGATCTGGC
>Ga0051981_10001417_pt1 | contig 11708 bp, 14 predicted proteins | sample CryGey13umfilter_3_FD_59644 | JGI IMG/M metagenome (GOLD analysis project Ga0051981, IMG submission 59644) | Groundwater microbial communities from aquifer in Utah, USA - Crystal Geyser 4/10/14 3 um filter | ecosystem: Environmental > Aquatic > Deep subsurface > Groundwater | place: USA: Utah... | reverse complement strand
AAAGGGAAGTGGAAAGGGAAGTGGAAAGGGAAGTGGAAAGGGAAGTGGAAAGGGAAGTGGCAGTAGCAAGGGCAAGGGCAAGGGAAGTAGCAAGGGCAAGGGCAAGGGCAAGGGCGAGTCATACAATTCGTTGGACAAGAAACCAACATTCTCACCGACGTCGTTGGATTGCCCAGAACCGCCTACACCTCCTACAAAAGGGAAGGGGTACCCGACTGGCAAGGGCAAGGGTAAAGGCGACGACAGCAGCATGCCTGGCAAAGGCAAGGGCAAAGGAGGCGACAGCAGCATATCTGGCAAAGGCAAGGGCAAAGGAGGCGACAGCAGCGTGTCTGGCAAAGGCAAGGGCAAAGGCGGTGGAAGCATCATGTCCGGAAAAGGTGGTAAAGGCGGCTCGTACGAGTACACTGCCATGAAATATAAAGGGAAATCTTCATCTACCATGAGCATGTTGAGTTACAAGGGAAAAGGAGCATACGAGGCTATGAGCTACTCTGGGAAAGGAAATTCCATAAGCGTGAAGGGTGGCTCCAACCCGATGCAACCAATGATGAAGATGAAAAGATACGCCGGTGAGATGAATGTGAAAGGAAAAGGAAAGGGAAGTCCGTAAACCGTTCCAATTAAATGATCGATCACGCTCAGACAGTGGGTTAGATAGGTCCTGGTTGAGTACCCTTTCGCACGCACGACTGTGTCACGGTTTGATGGGTCGTGTAAAAATGTCTCTGTTTGTTGAACTTGGCATGGTAAAATATTCGTCGTGAAAGTCTTTAAGTTGCAAGTAAGTCTATACAATCTATACATACACACATATATAAGGAAAATTGATGAATGATTATTGTGGCTGTCGTATCGAGATTCGAGATGGAATACCTTATTTACGTCTCGAATGCATTACACAAGAACCGACAAAACAAACTATGCCGAAAACAAGAAAGGCGAGAAGAGTATCTGGGTAATATTTCGATATTATTTGTGGGGAGTAGTGCAAGCGTTTCCGTGCAAAACGACGAGAAAACTTGGGAACGAACCGATCGCGCCGCATCGTCTGAGGTCTGAGCCCGTAGACACCCCTTTGTGCATTAGGTTCTCTCGTATCTGCATACAAATCAGTCATACCAATGATTGGACCGTTCTTCGCGATGGTGGGTGTAGTGATGATGAGATGAACCGTTCGTGTACTCATTCATCTCGGCATCCGTGAACTAGTTTCCATTCACGGTCATCACCAATCACGACTAAAGCGTCAGAGTTTGGCTGTGAGGAGTCATTTTCGCAAGACCTCAGACCCAACAGCGCGAGAGGGTCTTCTGATCCGCACCGAGCCACTGTAGCAAAAATCAAGACACCATGGTGGATATTCTCCTCGTAATTTGTATTCTCGTGGCTTTTGCCATTCTCTGTGTGGCTGCAGTTTATCTGTTGGTTTATTACCAGCACCCGGACGATCACAATGAAGCATGGATACCGAAATTAGTAGTGATATTTGGTTTTGTCTTGGCGGGGGCCACCGTCTTGATGTTGCCGTTGGATGTGGCTAATAATGAAGGATATGCGGGTAAGGAATGTGCTTGGTACTCTATTGATGTTAGTTTGTTGTCGATGAATTACTTTGACTCACGGGCTTATATACCCTTTCGTACTCTCTCTCCTTTCTCTTTGATCAATCTATTGTTCTTTTCAATGAACAGGTTGCGATGGCTATGACACGGCTTTTTGCGGTGGCATCCCAATGGAAATTCTGTGGAATATAGTCTTTTGGTTGATCCCCGTTTGGGTCTTTGTCTTGATTCCTTTTTCTACATTTTATTACGAGGCGGACGATGGCATGCTCATGGCGGGGACTGCGTACGCCCCGAACCCCGTAAAACGTTCTCGTGTGGGACAAGCGATTTGTTACCAGCTCTTTGTCTTTGTCATCATTGGACTCATATTTGTTGTCACATACGTGATTTTGTCGGATACAAAGATTCCTGTCAAGGAATATGAAGGATCTGCGATTGGAAGAATTGCGCAAAACAGCGGAGAGAACGGACAAGACAACCGTTTCCACTTGTACTCCATACCAGCCGTGTCGGGTGTCAACAGCACCTTTGATGTTACGCAATTCCCCGGCGCACACAGCCGCGACCGAGCGTACATGGTTTCCCCTCCAATAGATGAAGAATTGGTCTTGCAGGTGGGCGTGAGTACCTTTTACGCTGGACTCATGGCATGGTTCGGGTGGTTCCTCTTCGCCATATTCGGCGGCATTGGATTGGCAGCGTTGCCTCTGGACTTGATCTTGGCCTTTGTCAATCGGCCGAAACACATGGACGCGGTTGAGTTTGCAGAAGCCCAAATGTCTCTCCGGGAACGTGTCAATGAGCTCGTGGATATCGGTGAATTGATTAAAATTGAACGAGAAGAAAAGGCAAATGCCGGCCTGACATCGACAATGGGAGCCTGGAGTATGAATTCCGATTTACGAAAGGCGGCACGTGATGAGCGACAGGCGATCCTGGGTTTCAAACAGGCCGTATACTTGTTAGAACAAGACGCGGAGGATTTCCAGGCCATTTCGGCAAACTACGAGAACTACAATCCTCTCATTCCCTACATTCAATTGCTTCTCGGGATCTGTTCGGTCATAATCAGTCTTTTTTGGTTCCTCCATCTTCTCGTGTACGTCTATCCGGATCCTCCACTGGCGCCCTTTCTTAACAATTACTTCAAGTGGTTCGACACATGGTTCCCTCTCTTTGGTACATTATCTGTGGCTATCTTTGTCACATACTTGCTATTCTGTGCAACCAAGGGGGCCTTCAAATTCGGACTTCGCTTCATGTTCTTGCAGATCCACCCTATGAAAATAGGCAAGACCTACATGTCCTCGTTCATGTTCAACATTGGTTTGGTCTTGCTCTGTGCTCTGCCCGCAGTCCAGTTTTCGCAAGAAGCCTTTGCTGACTACGCGGCTTTTTCAGAAATTCGGCAACTGTTTGGTGTTCAAGTGCACAATCTCAAGTTCTTCAACTTCTTTTTCGACAAAAAGATTTTCATTTATGCATTTATGGGCTTTACCTTCCTGACATCGATTTATTTGGCATGTAAACCACGGGACAAATCTGCAAACGGACAGGCACTACGGGATCGACTGCGGGCACACAAAATGGGATCCTAGATTGAACCATGATGTAGGATTACATACTGTATCTGTGTGTTCTATAAAACAAAAATGGAGAAATCCATCGCCAAAACATAATCTTTTCTCACCAATATTAAGTAGACCGAAACAACCAAGTTATTCATTTTAAATGGTTAGTGCCTCCTCTTAGAGAAAAAATGATAAAGGATGCAGCGGGAGCGCTGGAAGAAGTCCATTCGTGCCATTATACGATTCATCGAAATGGGAACATTAAAAATGTCAAATATTTGATGAACGGTGATTACGGGTACTTCTTTTTTTCTGTTGCGCCCCCTTTTGTTCTTTTGAGTTGAAAAAGTTCACGCATTCTCTTTCACCGGTGTGGGATAGTCTGTGCAGCAAGTTCCCATGCAGTAGTAGATGACGGACTGTCGTCATCATCATCATTTTCATCATCGCCATCGCCCGTCAAATCCATCGAAATAGGTATCACGACAGGTTGACATGTGTCTGGCCCTAACTTTTCGTATGTTTCTTCATCGACGTTTACTGTCAGGTCCATGGAAACAGGTTGCCGGAAAATCATCATCGCGTCAGTTTGCGTCACCAGCAAGAGACAGCTAAAACAACTGTAAGAGTACCCTACTGTGGTATCATTGATCGCCCCGTCCGCCCCGCCGTAAATGGTAAAGTAGCGGTGGGTCAGGGCTTTGAGGCGGACAGAAAACTTGGGCGAAAATAAAAATGAGAACGCCACCAACTCCTTTTACTACCTAGTTAGTTTATATATTTAAAGAGAGATTGGAGAAAAGCAGAAGCAAGCGGAATCTCAAGAAGTAAAATAGAAAAGGATCAATCTTTGACTTCCATCACTCTCCGCCTTGTACTACGACATTCCTTTATCTCTCACATTCTCCAAATGTGAAATGATTCGACCCAATAGGTTACTCCATCAACAACTTATGACATACGAGCCTCCTCAACAGCTTTGGCAATAACATTCATGTCATACTCCTCAAATTCTGTATTGTACGTCAAAAAAAGTTCTCCTCGCTTATTGAACACCATTGTCCCGCCACTTGTGAAACTATCACCTGTTTGCTTCTTGGCTTGTGGCATCCCCTTTTCTTGAAAACGTTTACGTGATCGAATGTAACCCTTGATGATTCCCAAATAGCCAATCTTTGGGTTGCCCAAAATATTATAAATCCGCCACTTCTCATCCTTGTATAGTGAATTTTTACGAAAGTAATCTTGATAGAATACGATTAATTCTTCGTCCGCTTTTCCCGTCTCCTTCAAGACTCCCAGTAATGACAAGCGTCGATCGTTTGCCGCGAATTCCGCCAATTGGAGACCATGCTCTCGGCAACTGAATCAGCTAGCCTGTCGGATGGCATAAACAATAACAACGTCCGTCTTGTTTTTGCGACAGGTGTCCGCCAGGATAGCACCGATCGTATCTTTCTCTTCTTGTTGTGTCACGACACCAAAGGAACAGTTCAGGGCATGGACTGGAACTTTGGCAAGCTCATTCGACTTTTCTTTCAATAGGGGCGACGGAGACATGACCAAGTTTCTTGTTCTCCTGTGATTTTCTTTGTGGCTCGTTTTAGGACAACTTCAAAAAGGACTTCTCTTTACATGAATCTGAGAACTTCGTTTCTGATCCTCCACCAACTTCTTTAGGTGTGCTTCACTGTTAGTTGCTAAAATGTGATGAAACTACCTAGGCACTCTTGCCAAAACTAACTGTAAAAGTACCGTAGGAATAGTACGAAATGACCCCCTTCGAGCTCCCCCAACAAGATTCAGAGGCATCAATGACCCAACCAAACAGCGTCACAATTTCTGTCGTCTTGGCACTACACAAAATACCGACAGTTCGCAATTAAGGGACACCTGTAACGGGATTGCCCAGGCCTCCATTGACATGAATTACTGTTAACAATAACCACTTTCTCCGAGGCACTCGACCAGGCAACAATCATTATTCCTCTCAACCACTATCCTTTATTTTTTATTTTCATCCAAACCAACATGAGAAAGTTTCTGATTTTATGTGGGATGTGGTGGATCAGTGGTCAATCAGCCATTGGAGGTCATTTGCGAACCACAGGCGCGGGCACGGCCTCGTTGTCGAAACAAGAGAGAAGAAGGCTCGACGTGAACAAACAAATCACACAGTTTCAACTGGCCAAGGCAAAAATGATTGAGCAAATGAAAATGGATTATGGCGAGGACATATACTCGGCCGTTTTTGAAGATGACGTAGTGATCTATCAAGGCAATAAGACCATCACACAGTCTGGTTCCACGACATCCATCGGGCGCAATGCTTTCATGCAATCTAATAATGCCAAACTTTCATGGGAGCGCATGAAGCGCAAATTCATGATTCGAATTCTAAGATCCCAAATATCCGGCAGACGCGTGCCGTTTATCTGGGCGACGGCGGGAGATCAAGTTGCAGCGGGTCGCGGTAACTTCTTCGCCGAGCAATATACAATCGTTTTGCAAAAGACTGTTGAAAAAGTCATGGCATCCGCGGGGATAGATCTCGAAACTCGCCCTTATGGAATGGGACATTCACGGTCCGCTCCAGAAATTGCTGCTTGTTGCAAGGCGTTGTTTGGCGAAGATGTCGACCTCATATCGTGGGATTTTAGCGCCTCGGATGCCAACCACATTTGGCGTTTAGAATTCTTCGCCCATCGTGTCATGCGCATGGATAATCACCCAGCCCTAATTGTGTTGCAAGCTGATTCCCGTCGTCGCGGGGTGGTCGACCACTTGGCGGAGCAAGGCATGGCGATCTTGCACCAGGATCGATCATATATGGTGGGTCGCATGCTTCAGTTCCCAGATTCACGAGACAGAAAGGCCATTGCCCATGCGACGGATCACGTAAAATACTTCCGATGCGGTGTGATGGTAGAAAAAGGAGCGGGGTGTATGGAACATAAGTTTACGCACAATGGTACCTGCGACGATCGCGAGTACCAAACACAGTGGCATCCGGGATGGTGAGTTTCAAATTGATGAGAAAACAGTTGGTTGGCAACGAATAATTGTAACCATGACAACTCACGTAATTTGTGGGGTTACAGGAAATGGCATGCATTCCAGGGTAAGCTCCAAGCACTCTTTCTGGTCGAGGTGCTTGGTGATGCCCTCGAATCATTGAAAGAACGACAAGGAGAAGATCCAAACACCATCCTCAAAGAATTAGAAGCACTTGAAGAAGAAGAATTTACGGCCTTTGAAGCGAAAGATAATTTCATGTACAGTGAGGTCTGGACCGAAGCATTTGCTAACACCGATGTGACGGCTCACCGATTGGCTGACAGTCCCGTTTATTGTCATACGGCTCGCTTGCCAGCTCAAGCACGCATCATGGGGTACATTACAGATAATCCTTTTCCCGACGATCTAGGAGATTTTGATCGGGGTATAGATTTAGAACATGGGCTCAACTGGCAAACGGACAAAATGTTGCTGACGTACGACAAAAGCCATGAGGAATCTTGTCCAGCCATTATCCATATTGACTACAAGGATTTTTTTTTGGCCACGGCCGGATACGAGGGTTACCAAGATCTATTAGTGCCAAACGACATTGAACAGGAAGTATTTGGCGGCTTTGATCCACTCGGTATTATACTTGTTTGCGGAGCTGGATGTGGGGATACCCACGCTTGTCCACCGCGATCGCTTGGCCTTGAAGCAATTAAAGAAAAGAAAGCATCTGTCAAGGTGAATGGTGAGCCAGTGAGCCACGTCATTTCGTACCAAGGTTGTTATCTGCTGGCAAAGATGTCTGGGGACTTACACTGGACCCCGAACGAGGACGGGAAGTACACAATTGGAATCGACGTGAAAGATCCGAACAAATACATGCGAATTGGAAGTGTCATCGTTTGGTAAAGTAATGTTACGTCGGCAATTTATGCTTACAGTTATATAGAGCCCGCAAATCAATTAAAAAATGGAAACGTACAATAGAATTCTAGTTCGATTAATTTCACTTCCTGCGGGACTCCGCGCTCAACAAACCGTACATAAAAGCACTTCCCATCCGTAATTTCCTTTACCATATGATGAAACTAGTGAATCGAAATTCCTTGTTCTTAGCCAGGGTGTGAACCTCAATTGAGTATTTTCCGTTTTGATCGGCCGGCCACGAGTACGACCCGTCTTCTCTCTCTAATATAAAGCAATTGTCCATACGTTTCACAGTCGCAACATCTTCCCCATTAACTCGAAATTTCGACTTGTTGCCTCTATCGATAGAATCGGGACTAAGAAGAGGTGTGCCATGACATTCAAAAGAACACGATTGGGCGCAGACCATGATAACACCAGATGTTGTGACCTTCCCGAAGGCCTTTATTTCGGCATCATTTGGGATTACAACCCGCTGGTAGCCATGAAAGGCATGCGCGGCAAGGAAAAAATCTTTAGAATCAATGTAAGTCGGAACTTCGCATTTGTCCCTCTTGTCCTTTGGAAAATAAGAAAGGACCATTGCCTTCTTGATTTGATCGTTGGCGAAACGTCTCACGATGCCTTTTTTGTAAGAGAACCAATCATAGTTCTTCTCTAGATTGAAGACTGTACCGTGATAACGCGTTTGAGCTGGTAATAAAGCAGTGCGACAGTAGGTTTGATCTCGCATGAGCTGTAGGGCGTCCACTTCTGAAACAGACCACTGGGAACGATACTTAATAGTAGCGTCTGCCTCAAACGCATTGAAATTACTGATTTCTTCCAAGACCAACTTGTCCAACAGTGCGCCCAAATCGCCTTGTTCCTGTGAAATTTCATGCAGGGCGTCCTGCATGATTTCCATGAGAAAAAGTGCATAAAGATTTCCGTAAAATGCATGCCATTTCCTATTATTTGGTATCGAATAATGTGAGCTCAAGGGCTGTCCACAGAAATGTAGGCAGGATGTTCCAATAGATCGTACTTACCATCCATGATGCCAGTTAGTCTGGAAAGAACGATCATCACAAGTGCCGTTTTTTGTAAACTTGTGCTCATAACACCCTTCTCCCATCTCGATTCCATATCCGCAGCGAAAATGACGTACGCTCTCCGGCATAGCCTTCAATTCCTTTTCCGACTTGAACCGCGAGTCTGGAAATGAGAGTTGCCGATCAATGATATATTTTTCATCCTGTCGCAAAACGCTCAAGCCATTGAAAGTCAGGTGCTCCGCCATTTCTTTGCGTTTCGGTTCCGTTCCGGAATGCAGCATCAAGAGGGCCGGGTGATTTGGTAGCATGGCGACACGATGCGCGAAGAACTCCAACCGCCAGTACCAGCGAGCATCCGTCATGGCGAAGTCCCACGTTATAATGTCCACGTCAGTTCCGTAAATTTCTTTGACGCAACCTGCGATCTCAGGGGCTGAAGTTGCCGCTCCCATACCAAAGGGACGGGCAATCAAATCCAAACCGACACTCTGGAACAGTTCTTTGGCACGATCCCACATGACCATCGTATACTGCTGTCCCAAAAAGTTGCCGTGTCCGGCAGCGTCCGAGCTACCACTGCTCAAAAGAACGATCAGAGAGAATGAGAAAAGAAATTACACGTCACACAAGAACACGACATATTGTTCCGACCACACTTACGCCGTTGCCCACACAAAGTCTTGTACATCGCCCGAAACCAAATACTGCAACAGGTTGATCTTCATTTTACGAACAGTTCGATACCACGATTTCGAGGTAGATGCTTTTTTCATTCCCGTAAGAAAGGCATTGCGTCCGATGGTACATTTGGTCGCATTATTTGGCGTGGGTATCGCTGGTTCGTCCATCCAGATATTTTCATAAACATCATCGCCGTACTCTTTCTTGAGACGCTCCAAGAGGCGTGCCTTGGCCTCTTGAAATGCGATGGATACATTATCTATGGTGCGCTTATCACCAGCAATATTGGCACGAGCTTGCTCTTTCATTAGGATGTGATCCGGTGGATCGTCTTCACCTTCCGCAAAAACATCGACTTCATCCCCTTCAAAGTATCCGTCTTCAATGATTGGTTCATCGTCCTCTACTTTCTTGCCTATTTTCTTATTTTTCTTTTTGTCCTTGCCATCTTTTACAACAGCAGATTTCTCGACCTTTAGATTGGCTGCATTACCACCTTCTTTATTCTTTCCAAAGTTCAATAAATTTCTTTCAGACGCTCGCGCAGTGTCATCGATAGCTTCCGTTTCGACAACACTTCGCAACGCTTGGCCGTGGCAAAACTGAGGCTTTTCAATCCAGGCAAATGCTAACAGCAGAACCAAAAAAGCATCGTGTCTCCACATGGTGAAAGGGTGGATGAAGGTGGACAACAGTGGTACTTGAAACCTTTGGATTCCTGTTTCTCTCGTCTTCCCCTTTTTTCTTCTTTTTCAAGCTGTCGTTCGTCGTCGATGGATTGTGGAAATAGGGCCAAGAAATCGTTTCGGACATTTTTGCATGCCAGGCAGGCGTAAGGTGCTGCTGTGTCCCAATTTTGGTCCGAGTAACGATTCGGTAATCGCGCCGAGGAGTATTAGGTTTTGCCATCCAATTTCCATCTGCGCCTTCATTGTACACTATTCATTTTAATAGAGCGAATTGTACCACCGTCCCCTTGGACATATCAAATAATTTCCCTCGAGGCTAAATCCTATCGTTACTATATGACGTCACGACTTGATGCGTTTTCAGGTAGACATAGTGGCACACGGCTTGGGTCATTTCTGTGAGACCCAAATCAGACCTCATCCAGTCACGATCATTTACGAAGCCGGTAATTGTAACTGTAAATTCACTGTCGATAAAATTCGTAGGCATAAGTGTAAGCTCGAACTATTTCATGCTTTTCAAAGTTTTAAACCAAAAAATGGAGTGAGTTAGAATACGCCCTGTCACAGATAGGACTGAACGCAATCATGAGGATCACTATCTTACTGAACCAACAAAGGGGGCCCTCTTTGCCTTCTACTCTAGGGCTTCCTATACAGAGATAATTTGGAAGCCAATGACTGAACTCGTACGGACCAGTCTAATCCCTTATGGGAAAGAATGTAAGTTCTGCGTGAACAAGGCAACAGTTCTATTGGCCTACGTCAATGAATCTAGAACCGGAAAGAAGTGGATCCAAATGAAAGCAATTACGAATGTCCATGTCAAGGTCGACCTAGATCCTTCAAATCAACAATCACACCAACTCGATCAAGCTCTCATAATTTAAGAAGCTCTTGAGTCACAAGACCTAGTTGCCTGGGAAATTGTGCAAGAACAAAATTAAAAATTTACACTTTATTCTGACTGAGTGTTTGTAAATATCGGGGACGCCTGGGCCGGCCTCATGGTAAAACCACCTGCTACCTACTCCTAGTTTGTTGCACTTCTGCAAGATAGGTAGACGACCCTGAATGATAGTGCCAGTTTGAGAAAGGGGTAGAAATTTCTCGAAGTAATGTTCTCGAGTAAACTCCAATTTCTGCTGTGCCACGTTATTCTTTCGCATCGCTATATGGACAGGAACTAACACGCAAGAGAATAATGCCCAAGAGAATTGGTGGTCGATTTGATTTTATCTTAGACTGTGTTCTCTCTCTCTACCTAAGAAAGTATACGAATTGCTGCTGACTTTTTCTTCTTCTCAAAAGCCCCAGAAATTGTCCTTGTAATCGACTCCCAAAAAGTTGTACTGATAAATTCTCCAGATGAACCACGATGAAATGATTCCCCAAACAGCGGTCAGGGCGAGAGCTTGTGTGCTTTGTCCTGCATTGACATAGTCGGGCTTGCGTCCGGTTCGTTCGTACGCTTTGCGTCGGATCTGCCATCCGTTGGGATCATTGAAGTACGCGTCCATATTCGCCATGGCTTCCGTCCGACCGCACTTGTCCTGCGCCATGAACTTTTCCACCGCCAGATTGTAGTTGTCGGATTGAAAGATGCGCACGAACACGGGGATGGGTCCCTGACGCGTGAGGGATCCAAGGATGCCGTAACCGCCGTCATCCGCCCCCAGTTGCTCCTTCGTCAAAAAATCGCGCGGTGTTTTCTTCTTCGTTTGCGCAAACAACGGTTGTTCGCGGCGCCGTGGTTGCACCGAAAGTCCCGAACTCCGAATGGAAAGAAGAGCGGCGACGTTGTTCTTCTTGTAAACATTCTTGTTGGATGGAAAGGATCCTGGATGATCCAGTTGCGTAGTCCCTACGAAGGCACCGGAAGTGATACCGAACAGTAGGAGAAGATCTGTCGCCAACAACAATACCGAGAATCTCATCCTTCTTTGTCCGTTGTCGTCTTAATTTCTTTACTCAATCACTGCAATGGATGTGAACAAACAAAAGGGTATGTAACTGTCAACACAACTCTAACAGTAAACACACAACGGTGGATCCACTCTGAATAGGACATGCTTGAAGTTGGGTGAGGAGTGATGAAATACAAGCTGTCAATGTAACACAAACACTAAAAGCTTAAAATATAAATAATATGAGCTGCGCGGCGCGAAGCCACCAGGGGAAGTACAGTCCTGTACAGTCAACAAATATGTCTGTACCAGTGACAAA
>Ga0051981_10001416_pt1 | contig 11710 bp, 16 predicted proteins | sample CryGey13umfilter_3_FD_59644 | JGI IMG/M metagenome (GOLD analysis project Ga0051981, IMG submission 59644) | Groundwater microbial communities from aquifer in Utah, USA - Crystal Geyser 4/10/14 3 um filter | ecosystem: Environmental > Aquatic > Deep subsurface > Groundwater | place: USA: Utah... | reverse complement strand
CAGACAGCAATCTTCATTTAAAATTCCGTGAATTGATTCGAATGCCCTTCGATGGCGCTGTGATTGCTGTAGATTGGGAACTTCCATTCCTGGGAGAAAATTCCGCGACAGACGAAGAACGCAGACAGGAAATATTACAAGGGAAATTCGAACAACCGGTTGTAATTATTCTACACGGTATGAACAATGATGCGTCCTTTGGTTATGTCAAGTCCATGGCAAGGACCATCGTCGAACGGGGCTGGGTAGCTGCTTCCATGAACATGCGAGGGTGTGGCCGTGTCCATCTAAAGACTCCACGATCTTACAACGGTGCTTATACGGGTGAGTTACCCTAATCTCTAACCCCATCACGCGCCAATCCTACCATTGATAGTCGATCTCATCTCTGTGTTTGACTGTACTTTCAGGTGACATCAGAGGAGTTGTCCAATCAATAGTAGGTAGACTCGGCGAACATAGCTCCATATTTTTGATCGGTAACTCCCTTGGTAAGTAATACCGGTACATAAAGTCATTCAGAGCGAATAGGTTCCACTTTCTAACAAATTACGATTATTTAAATAAAGGTGCAAACTTGGTTACCAAGTACCTTGGGGAAGAAGGCCTGAGCGGAAGCCTTCCAGTTGCTGTCGCAGGAGGTATTGCATTGGGAAACCCGCTTGCTATGAATTCTTCTCATATATCCCCCATATGGTCTTCAGTTTTGGCGTCGGGAGCAAAGAAAGGAATCATGGAGAACTGGTCGACGCTGAAACACGTTAACGACGCCACTACGAAGAGAGCATTGTGGAATGCTCTTACGGCAGTTACCTTGAAGCAGTTTGACGAGGCATTGGCGCCTGTGTTTGCTCGAAATAACCGTGTATATCCTTTCAATTTTTGCCCCGGATTCGAGAGCGCAGATGACTACGGAGACGATGCTGCTTCGTATAAGGTTGTACAGTTCGTACCGGTTCCGCTTCTGACTATGGCCGCAACCGATGATATCATAGTCTATCATCCTTCTCGGGGGCGTCTCTCCTTTTGTTTGTCGAATCCAAATGTCATGTTCGTTGAGACGATGTGTGGTGGTCACTTAGGCTGGCATGAATCCCCTCCAGACAAGGGAAACTGGGGCTCTGCCTCGAGTTGGGCTGACGCGGCAGCAGCCGATTTTATTGAAGCTACTTTAAAAGCACGACGAAAGCAACGATCGAATGACCCAATGTCCAATACCAGTGAATTCCACATGATTCCTGGGAACACCATTCATACAGCAGGAAAAGAGGGGTTCACGGAACTCCCGTATCAGCCCCCTCGATCAAGACTGTAGACGTTCGATACTCGCCCACTTTCCATCCCTGAGCCTGACTTGGAGATACTGAAAAAAGTGTTGGGAATACGAGAGAGAATCCTTCATACTGCGAAATATCACATGATTGATTTTTCTCATAATACCACCAGCTGCATATCCTCGGGAGCCGCTTCATCTGATTTACCTTGAAGTGCTGGCTACTACTATTATGTCTGAGGTAGACACAAAGTCTTTCCGAAGGTAGAAGCACGGTTCCGTACAGTACCTCTCTTCCAGGTCGGAGCGTATCTCTGGGCGTTTCTCGAGACGCGAGTTCAATTGAATTTTGACTGAATTGCAATCCATGATACCAGAGTCTTTTTCAGGATGCCCCCGCCCAACCAGGGCGAATGATATTCAAGACAGCAACGGCCAGGGTCCAGGCCATGCTCATTCCGAGAATCGCCAAAAAAATGACACCTCCAGCAGCATGCCCCGATCCCGTCTTCCCCGCCAGAGCATGGAGCTCGTCCCGCCCGTGTGGCATCCAGCACAAGAACAAGACTGGCAAAACTTGTAACCCGGTAGTCAAGAGCGACAGATTAAACAACCCATCGAGTTGTCCAGCTTTCATGGTTTCCACACTGGTATCCCAGATTTCTAGTAAAACGGACGAAACAGCGGGTGCAATCATCATGGCAGAGTTCCAAACCGTTGTGTACATGGCGTAGGCAGCTCCTTCGGATCCCGCTGGGGTGAGCGCGACCATGAGAATGGCTGTTGGTAAAAACTGCACCCCGGAAATAAATTCGGCCATGGCATCGTCGCCCAAGGCAAATAAAAAAGGAGTCAGACCAAAAGTATTCCCACGAATCAACAGCAATTGGAGCGCGCTGAAAACTGCATTCATGAGAATGCATCCTAAATAAATTCTTCGCCAGCTTGCGTGCAAGAAGCAATACTTGTAGATCATAGTTCCAGCGTATAGCATTGTGTACGATGCCACGAGTAGATTATTCAATTGTACATCCGTAAAGTGTAAAACAGTGCGTAGAAACTGTCGCCAGGCTGCATTTGGAACTTGGCATAGGTTGAAGAGGTAGATGAAACCCATTGGTTCCCAGATCGATCTCGAACAGACTGTCTGCCATATGTCAGTACACTGATCACGAAACGACGCCAGTGGCAAATCACATTCTTCCTCCATTACTAAGGACAAGGGAAACATAACGGTCGGCACAAGCATCAATATATGCACAACAATCTGGGGCCCCACGTGCGTGTACAAGTAATTTGACAATGGTGCGCAAACCATGAGGCCAGCAAATCGGAAGGCATAACAAGTAGACTGTAATGAACCTCGACGATCAGTTGGTTCGCATCGTGCTTTTTCTACCACAACGGCATCCATCGTAGCGTCGGCAAACCACATACTTATCCCAAACAACAAAAATGTGACACTGAGCTGCGTTATGGATGGTGCACCTTCCGGAGGGACGGGGTCACCGGTTTCTGGATCCCACGCCATGGTAAGATCCGAAGTCAAAATTAGTTGCAACATCATAAATGATGCAAAAACCCAACCCATAAAGATATAAGGTTTACGTCGGTAACCGAACAGTGGTATATTGTCAGTTGTAAATCCGTAGACCATCTTGAAGGCTGCTGGAATAGTGGCAATGGTGCTAAGAGTGGTCTGTTGTGCCTCTGTAGCTCCTAGTCCGAGAGGGTAGACGTTCAATAGGGTACGAAAAAGACCCTGTAGAGTTCCGACAACAAGATAACAAACTGGAATGGCTAAATTCTTCCAGTTCAACAATTGAATTTCGTCAGGGAGATCCGAGGGGGCGAAATAGTCCTTTAGACGACTCTGAATATCTCTTCGTTGCCCTGACAGAGATAAATCATGTCGAATCTCTTCTGTGAAATCTGACCGTGATGATGCCGTCAAGCCAGTTTCTTGGGACAGAGGAACAAACTTGGGAGCGACAGGGTCTGGTTGAACGATCACTCCACGGATTTCGTTGTCGTCGTTCGCTCGGAGAGGCTCCGACTCCATTGTGGTACCAACGAAGCCGTTCCACCAGTTTCGTCCGGCTTTTCTCGACATGCAAAAAATTACGTCGATGATTCGTCGACTTTAAGGCAAGAGATGTTTTTCCTATGTTCGATCGAGACGAAAAGAAGGACGCAGGACACAACCGTAATCGAAGAGAGCTGCGATAAGCGAAAAGTTTTTTTTTCCCCCTCTTCAAAAATAAAGTTAAAATCGAACATGCTTTTGGGTAAAAATTAAACATGAGTTTTGGTAAAAATCAACATTTTACGCTTCTTGCCTTAGATTCGCGCCGGGCGAGCCTCACAATAGGATTTGGCGAGCCTCACCGTGCGTTGGGGTCGCGTTTCGCGTTACGTTGGAGGGTGGAGGGAGAAAGACAGTCAACCATCGATGACCGCAAGGCGGGAAGGAGGTAACTACGACGGTACATTGTTGTGCCATAGAATTGTGTTGTAAGAGGATGAAAGATAGCCATGCGGTCAAATACATACTTTAGTGAACGGACTCGAGTACGAGCAAGAGCGGGCCGAGTGCGACAGTCTTCAGGTCTTAACGCGATTGATGAACCCGGCAACAGTTCCACCACCAACAATTACACGGAAAAACAGGTCACCACCATGGCGTCACAGCACAAGCAAGTAGAGCAGACGCATGATTACGATATAATACGAAAGAGAATACATTTACAACCATCGCAACCAACCAACGCGTCGTATCGTGCGATGCAAAGTTTGATGCCGATCCAGCCAACGGCATCGTTCACGCCCGAAACATGGTGGATCGTCGACCGTCAATATCGACCAAAATTGCGTCACGGAGCGACCCCTTTAGTATCACGGTGTATGAGAGCGTATGGATGGTCGGAAGCCTATTCCAGACGAGTGCTGGCCGCCTATCGACAGTTTCTCCAACTAAAAATGGCAATGCAAGATTGGAACGGAACCCATCTAGAGCCTAGCAAAGAAATCGATCGTCTATGGCAACAACATGTTATGGATGTTTGTAACTATGCATATGACTGTATACTTGTGTGTGGTCATGTCGTGGGGTATCTACCGGACGAGGAATTTGTTGCGGAGGAGAGAAATCAGAGGCGATGGAACACGAAACAAGCATTAGAAAATGTCTTCACCGATGTCGACGAGGAGATATGGCAAGACATTATCTCATCATGCGGAGTCGTAGACGAAAGTCGGGGCGTTGAGGAGAAGGGAGTGGAATTGGAACATACACAGAGCGCGTATCGTCCAAATGATAAAGCAGCTGAAAGAAAATCAACGGCAATGGCGAAAAATTCATCACAGAACGTGACATCTCCACCAATAAAAAGGCCACCTATGACTCGGATGGAGCGACGTGCAAGATCACCGAGAAAAGTTTCTCAAATTATAGATAATTTTGATGTACGAAAAGAATCTGTGCAGCAGGAAGCTCGACCTGGCTCACAGAGCCCACAGAGAGTGCGATTCCAAAGCCATATCACGTCGCCGCACAAGAAACCGGAGTACACAACGAAAGATTTGAATAGAGTCGTGGCACATCAGTCACCCCCTTGGAATAGAAATCCAGTATTCGAACTTGCATCTCCACCCCGACCAAAAACACCACCAGTAGTTACCGAACCCCATTTCTCTCAAATATTCTCAAATGCGTTTCGAACGCTGGGTTTTGATACTCGAGAATCAAGAACAGATAGTCCTACGAAAAGGGATATTACAGATAATGATTCTGCATTTGACCCGCTAGAGAAAGGGGAGGATGGTAGAGCAGATCCAATTTATGCACGGCGACAAGCTTTCGAGGAGGGAAATTCGGACTTGAAATCATGTGGTCCATTCGACTCTCCTTTCATGTCAAGGAATCTACAGAAAGGGAATATGCGCTGGAATGAATCTGACGACCGAAAACCGGTTACAATACACATTCGTGACCAATTTGGCACGGTAACAAGCTCTCGGGCGCGACGAAGCGCAAGGTTGGGTCGTATCTTTTCTGCGTACGCAATTTCCAAGGGGGTAAAACCCGCACACACGCACTTCTTCTTGGATGGTTGCGCTGTGGACCCTTCAGACACACCCGCATCACTCAATTTGCGGGATTATGACAAGATTGATTGTGTCATTTGAACAACCTGGTTCATCGGCATCTTCTTCGTTTCGTGTGGATGCAGCTCTAAAGTAGGACAACAAATATCCCATATATCTTAGATAAGTGGTGGTCGTATTGCTTGCGATTGGAGAACAGACCAACGAGAGTGTACTTATTCCAACAAATGAGTTCATCTCACTCGTAAACCCCTGTAATCGTAATCCACGATACTTACTGAACTGGACACGTAAAATAAGATTTGCAAACTCTATCTAGGGACTGCGCTCCCTCGATCGCAACCGCAACCATGTTTCATTCGATGGATTTCTCAAATCTCCACCGAAAAAGGTATTGTGCCTTCCTTGACAGAAATGTCAGGTCTGGTGGTGATTCACATTATGAGATCCTTTCATGGAGAGTGAGAGTAGATATCGAATTAGGCTCCCTTTTGGGGGGTGGGGGGATAAGATGGCTCGTTGTTATGTTAGTGGCCTCGATGACACTGACCGTGACCCATCCAGTCTTGGAAACTATTTATACGACAAACACGTCACCGCAGCCTGCTGCTTGTTGGGGATAGAGGGATCAAATGTGATTCCGACACGAAATCACATGCGATGAAAGGAGATCGGCGGCGAGATTGAAAACTGTATTACTTAGAAAGAAACGATAGACAATCGTGTAGGATCCTTCCACGATCATGCCAAGCCAGAGAAGTTTAAAACTTTTGATCGCATTGCTTGCGACGGCTTCACCGTTCAAAAGCCATGCATTCGTACCATCTTCAACCTCAAAAGAATCTTCTTTCCTCACCCTAAAGGAAACCGATGGGGGGTTGTTTTCACTTGAATCTGACAGTCATCTGGATCGCCGCCAGGCACTGAGACATGGTCTTGGTCTTGTGTTTGGAGCTGTAGCTTTCACTGGCACTGCGTCCCCTACCGATGCATACACAGGAGGATCGGATGGAAATCTTCCCGACCTGCCCGCTGAAGCCGTTCGATCGTATCTACAATACCGCACCGCCCTGCAAACTTCCATGGACTTTTACTTGTTTGATCTCCTCGATACTTTGAACGATCCATCTAATTGGTGCGTTCGTTATTGAGATTTTTTTCTCCGTGCCTGTTGTTATCAAACTCACTTTCTGTGCTGTGTGTTGTTGTCTTTTCGAATACCTCAGGGGCAAAGTTGGTGAACTGTTCCAATCCAAGCCAACCAGGATTGAACGAGAGTTCACGAATGTTATGCGCGTCGTTGGTTTGAGTATGCCACCCGATGAGGCGGACGAAATGCGCGAAGCTCAGTACGAGTTCGAAAAGGGAATGGCAAGCCTCGCCAAGATTACGCTTGGGATCCGTCGTGACCTGCCCGTTGAACTCGATCCTCAAATCGTATCGAAAGCCAAGGCGGCCTGGGATGAAGGACGCGTTGGTCTGAATAAATTGTACGTTGATATTACTTGCGTCACATCGTTACAGCCTCCAGGAAGTGTGTTTTTCTACCCGAACTAACTACTCTAGCAACGGTACTGCAGTGTCACCATCCTGAATTCTATAACTGGACTCGATGAAATGAAGCCGATTCCACCGATCGGTCCCAATCAGCTAGCTGAATATAGTCGAAGTCAACGCAAGTATCTTGAACTCAAAAAGAAAATTAAGCTATGCCAGAATCGCGGAGGTCCTACGCTGTCCCAGGCTTGGGGCCAGTTGATGATTTCTGGTTACATGCAGGACTCCTGTGGAATCCCCGATCTCGAAGCATACTTTTATCAGTAAAAGAGTGATACGACTTTCATGAAACGAAAAGCAACGCAGCAGTAACATCGTTTCTTACTGCCGTTTTTTCTTCCATTCTGCTGTCCGGATACGAGAGAAGAAGCTCAGTGGTCAATGAACTATGTTTCTAAAATCCCCGTTTGGCTACCGGGATACGAAGGATGCCATTACTAAACTAAAGCATGAGAGAGGCAACTAAAAGAATTCGATACGTATGTTGTACAACGCGATAATGGGTATTGACAGTGGGTCCACCTTTCAGCTTTGCATCTGCAATAGGTAATTTAGGCAATGGTCGACCAACTGCTGAAGACTCCAGAGAAAATAGAAAAGGTTGGCAGGTTACCTTGTCTTTACTTGCGGAGGGAAGGGCCTTCGTTCTACGGGGCATTCTGAGCTAGTCAATTGCTCGGAGCAACTTCGGTACCGTAGTTAGACGGACTACCGTACAAACTAGGTACTACTACCTTTATGAGCACCAATACTTCGGCTCCTCGAGTAGGAGTAGCTACTCTCAGTCAACAGAGTAAGGAAGAGTCTTCGTTGTCTGGCTCCACTTGTAAGATAGATGCGGGACTGCAAAAACCACGCTGAGTCCCCATCATGTTGAAGTAGGAAGACGCAACCCCTCTCCTTCTTTCCAACGACGAGAAAAAACGCGACACGACCAGCGAAACAGCTCCAACGACGCTATCAATTACGCTAGGAAAAGAAAGATATAAACAATGAAGATGGTTTCAGCAGCTACCACGATTCTCTTGGCGTTCGTCGCCTCTTCGGAGGCATTCATGAGCCCCCGTCCGCACCAGTCGGTATCTCTGGCCCGATGTTGGTCGCCCGTTGTCGTCCGATCGACCACCGAAGAAACTCCTGCGACGTCGGACTTGGCCGACGTTGAAATTCCCACCAACCTACCGTCTGACTGCGGAATGGATTACGTTCCTCTCGCGACTATGCTTGCGACTGGAGAATTCAAAGAAGCTGATCAGGTAAGATATCATTGCGTAGCCATATGGACCAATGAGCAGACCGTGTTTCTCACAGTCACCTACACTTTCGTCGTTTGACTATTCCGCTCGACAGTTCACCCGGGATGCCTTGATTGAGATATCGGGGGCGAAAAAGAAAGGCCGTAATTTTGTTTATTTCACAGATGTGAAGAACATTCCTAGCACCGATTTGGCCACGATGGAACGATTGTGGCTCAAGTTCTCCAATGGAAAATTTGGCTACTCGGTTCAGAAGCGCAAGTGGAAGCAATCAAAAGAAGATTTCGAGGTTTTCTGCCGAAAAATCGGTTGGACTACCAAAGACGGTGAAGTTGAACGCAAGAAGAGATGGTTCGGTGCCTCGGAGTTTACATACGATGTAAAAAAGGCACCCGAGGGACACTTGCCGCTCACGTCGGCTTTACGAGGGACTTCTCTGATTAAGGGTCTCCTCAACCATCCAGTGTGGGACAATGACGACTGGCAAAAGGAGCCCTAAATATCCAATCACCGTGCATTTTCCCAACATTCCACAAAGACGTTTCGTATCGAATGACTTCTGCTATGTCGTCGTCACTGTTTTCGACTCTGTATCACCTTCCGGGTGCGTCGATGCGTTGACATTAGGTATAGATATGAATTAGGGCTCAACTAAATGCATTACAGGACACGCATTTTAGGAAATCAGGCATCATAGGATCACATACAAACATGCATATATTTGGTCTCAACATATCGTATAGCCTCACACCGCCACTGACGTTGTCAATCACCAGTGCGAGTGAATATTTCATTCACTATGAATTGGGCAAAGATGATCAATACACATGTATTCTGGACGCTTCTACACACCAACAGATTGTGCTTGTGCTTACCGGTTGCGTCGTCCCAACAGTGCGTACGAAGCGGCAGCTGGGAATCGAGAAGGTTCAGTACGATTTTGCTTTGATTAAGTTCTATACTCATAGAGATATCATTTATGGTTTATAGCGAGATGAGATACGGAGTGCTGTGAGTTATAACGAAAGAGAACGTCTTCTGTCAACATCCCGGCTATCTCAAAACGCCAGCTAGGTTCTACAATTCAAACGCCTTCCTTGATATATCTTCGACGACAAACTATTCGGCACCGGCCCCATTGACATCCCCCATAGCTTGGTTGAATTGGCCTGCTAGAGAATTCGCAGCCTTAAACCACATAAAAACCAAGCCAGAGAGAATTACTGCGAGGTAAGGCGTGGCAGCTGCCAAACTTCCAACAACAAAGATCAGAATCTGTTGGATCAAAGCACCGCCTGATTTTCCGAGGGGATTTCCAATAACATCAATGGCGGCTTTGCCCTTTGTTTTGGATTCTTTATCGAGCGGAATGTACGCCATCTCTTTGCAAGGGTCAAATAAACTGTACTTGGATGACTTTGACATGATGTTCTGAGCCGCCCCTAGGAGCACTGCCAGCATAAGTGGTGTGGTACCGGCCAGGGCTGCGACAGGCGCTAGCGCAGGAGCGAAAATGTTTGATGCAAAGAAGCCGAGACCTGTGACACCAATCATCTGTTACATACAACAAAGCAAAATCCCTTCATATAAGTTACTTGCTTCTCTCATCGAATATCCTATCGAAAGTCTTCGAAAAATACGTACCGTGGGCGTCACCAAGGCAGCAACACGCCATCCAAACTTCTGAAAGATGGACCGTCCAAGCAACATCATGATCAGCGTGACAGCACCGGTCGCCGACGAAAAGTTACCCATGAAAGCAGAATAGGAATTGGGATCCGGAAAGGCTTGCTTTAACTTGGCTTTCCAGCTGACTTCGACAATGTTGATGCACATGCCGTAAGATATGACCAAAATGGCCAAGTCACGAATGTACGGACTGCTTGTTAAAAATTTAGCAGATTCTTTTAGTGTCATTTTGGTTTTCTTCTTGATGTTAAGGCCCTTGTTTTCGCTGGGTTGTTTCTTGGCAACAATATTGTCTTGTATGTACTTGTAGGTCATCAACAAGACACCGCCCGAGCCCACGACAGCACCCATAAGCCAGTTCAGCGACACTGCCCAAGCATCAACACCGGGGGCTAGATTGGCACGCAAACCGGACACAAACTTTACGTACTGTCCCGAAAAAATGAGCGCCACGTTGGCGCCCAGACCAAAGAGCGGGTAGTACTTTTTGGCCTCCTCTACGGTCGTAACTTCGTTGGCAAGTCCCCAAAACAATAGGGAGGCGACCACGGAACCCCACATTTCTGCCATAACATAAAAGACAGCAAACGACCAGTTTCGAATGATAGCTAGAGGTGCCGCAAAGTTGGTGGGCAAACGGGCGGCCAGTACATCAATCAAGGCGTGTGGATGCAAGACGCCGCGATTCGGGTAGATGATCCCGGCAAATGCGGCAAAGAAGATAAGAAAGGGCACGACACAAGCGTAGAAAACATTCTTCAGTTCCATATTGTCAGTCATCTTGGCATATAAACCAGTGAAGCCCTGCCGTATTGGAATGGGAAGCAGAGTAAGCACCAAGGGACCTGAGTTCGCGAATGATAGTTCTCGTCCGAACGTGCCATGCACTTACAATGGCGACCGGTAAGTTGACGTATGTTTTGATGAAAGGAATGACTTCGGCGCCCGATTTAGGAGCTGTGACCTGTGAAAACATCGGGTCAGGGAGAGTGGCAGAGTGATTGAGTTCGACAATGTGAGCAACTATCCAGTAGTGCTAAGACGTGAGGATCCTTGCCTCGTTGCACGAAGTACTTACCATGAGCACATCCTTTGTATCACGAAGGATTGTGTAGTTAAAGAGGATACAAAAGAACATGAGCGCCAGTGGGACGATCTTCTGTCGCTCCTCGGCCGGTGGGATGACCGAAGTGACGCGACTCAAGAAACCTTTCGACGATTTCGACGTTGACGGCACATTCTCGCCTCCTTCTGCAGTCGTGGAGGTGGACTCGGACATGTACGAGATAACCCGACTCTTGTTGCCTATTTTCCCCACCGAAGGAGTGGACCAGAAAAGGTTAGTGGGAGTGGCCCGGGTGGAAAGATGGACACGTGGAAGTGGCTGCGTCGACAGAGGGGCGAAGGCTGTCGACGACAGCGACGACAGCAGAAGCACACAGCCGACCACGCAGAGGACACGAAAATGTCGAGTAAGAATCATCGTGTGTTGTGCTTTGAAATGGAACAATAGAGAATGACAGGAATCGATTTAATGGGCGGGCCGTGATGGAAAAGATTGCTTTGATGCGGGAGTGCCAACAATAATAATATCTGATGCAATCCGATGGCAGAATACTTTTTTTGGGGAGACATTGATTGGATATTCGACGAAGAAGACAGCATCATCACCATCACCATCACCATCACCACAGACGAGGAACCAGCAGGAGATGGAACTGAAACTCGCACAGGACAGACGCGCTCTCATTTCATTTTCGAAGATTCGTGTCAGGGACGTATCCGGTTTTGTGCGCTTATTCTATATTTTGTCAAAAAATAAGATTTT
>Ga0051981_10001415_pt1 | contig 11713 bp, 11 predicted proteins | sample CryGey13umfilter_3_FD_59644 | JGI IMG/M metagenome (GOLD analysis project Ga0051981, IMG submission 59644) | Groundwater microbial communities from aquifer in Utah, USA - Crystal Geyser 4/10/14 3 um filter | ecosystem: Environmental > Aquatic > Deep subsurface > Groundwater | place: USA: Utah... | reverse complement strand
GATCCCTCCACTCTAGCGCTGCCCATATCGAACCCTAACAATGAATGAACAAGTACGGTAGTAACGTTGCAGATTCTTCTCCCCAATCCTGTGTGCACTTTACATTTGCTGCAATTATGATCCTTGTCATACCATCTGCCATCTACCCTTGGTTTGTAGAAGAATCTGCGCGACAGACCATGCCTTTTGTTAGGGAAGTGGACAAATAAAAGAGAGGCATATCTATTCCTGGGAACGAAGGTCGAGGTGCTAAAGAGTGATTATCATGGAGACCTCCGTAGATACAGGCCTAGTAGTGCCTCTGACGTTTCAAGAAGAGTTGACTGCGCTTTGCGTCGGTTGGGTGTCGGCATCTTTGTCAATTGCAGGTTCCATCTGCATTATCTATTTGATTGTCTATCGACAACGAAAATGTCTCAAATCAGATCCTTTCCGACGACTCATGGTCGGCATGTGTGCCTGTGATGTGGTTCATTCGTTTTGGTTGCTCTGGCAAGGGATTTTGTTGCCACAAGACACCAGTCCCCGGGCCTTTGCGATTGGAAATCGTTCCACTTGCTCGATGCTGGGATTCTTTGCACAATTTGGCTTTAGCGTGGCCTTTTATAATGGCATGATTAGTTTCCATCATTTGCTTATCATACGACACGGGCTGACGCCCTCACAAATCGCCCGCCGATACGAACCATACATGCACGGTTTTTCCATACTCTGGCCCTTGGCGACTGCTGTTACCGGTGTTTCCCTTGGGGCATTCAATGAAAATTTCGTGGGACCCATGTGTTGGTTTGCTGATTATCCACGGGGTTGTGAAACGGACCCTCTCCAACCATGTAGGGTTTTTATTTTGGGGTATGCGACAACAGGGGGACCAGTTGGAGTCATTTTTATATGTATCGCAATCAACATGTTACGAATTTATCGGCACGTGCGCTATACACTTTCAAGGGGTGCCATGCGGTCCATGGACTCCGCATCTTCGGTCGACACGACCTCCAGCCAACAGACATCCAATCCGTACACGATGCAAATTCAGCAAGTGGCTACGCAGTCCTATTTGTTTGTCTTTGTGTTTTGAGTAAAGCAAAGCGGCTTACTCAAGAGATGCCAGTCTGGGAACTGGGGCGTCCGTCTACTATTGACGTTGATGCACATGATGATAATGTTAGGATTAGCAGAAGCAACACCGCAGAGAATACCACCGACAAGAAAACTTCCGGCGACAAGATCGAGAGGAAGAATGGCGATCCAGATGCTGAATCTGGTAGAAATGTTCAGAGCGAGACGTAGATATCTCGCAGTATCAACATCATCATAATAGAATGCCCGATAGATTTTTTGTTAGACTTACTTTGGTACTTCAGGTATGGGTTCCTACGATTATTCCGGGACGAAAAGGACGACCTAGGAGTAGCTGGTAGAGATAACCACGTCATAAAAAATATTAAACTTTCCATAATACACATAATATAATTAATAAATCGGAAGAATATATTGTGAGCGAAAGGTAGTGATGATCCATTGAAGTCTCGAACACGAAATATTACATTCCATGGGGATCGGATGGCCATATCAACAACGAAAACAACAGCAATAAGCAGTTTCTTTCTTTCACATTATCTGTGATCCAATCACTAGAGAAGGAACTCGGAGCGATGTCGAAAAGTTGGGGCCGAATCTTGAGGTTCGCCACCGCTGCGACAGTACTGCTTTTGTGGACTGTTGCGATAGGCTCATTGTCACTTCTTCGTGGCATCGAAGCATTTGTTATTCTTCCTCCAGTAAATACAGCTTTCGATGCATCCATACAAATGCACAAAGTGTTTTCCAGGACTCGTTTGTATGGTATTAAAGTTACAATTCGCATCGTGGGTCGCAAGGGAGGGGGTGAAAAATGGATTGAAGATGGGTGTGACATGTATGTGAAACGCCTCAAGCCTGCCAACGTGGACCTTGTTACCGAATGGCACAAATCTAATGAAGCGCTGATAAAAGGTATCGAATCGGATTGGAGCAAGAACTTTCCGGTAGTTTTGTTGGACCCGAAAGGTAAAAAGTTTTCTAGTGAAACCTTCTCCGCAGAATTCTATCGTCTGGCGGAGGATGGAGGAAGCCGGTTGGTGTACGTCATCGGCGGGGTAAGTTTGGGTGAATCCCTTGCGTCTGGATGAACACCATCACAGCAAAACACTCAAAAGTTGTCTTCCGTACTCTTTTAGGCGGAGGGATTACCGGACGAGTTGCGGTCGAATTCACAAAGTACGCTACTCAGCTTCTCGGACATGACATTTACGCACCAATTTACTAGATTAGTGATCTCCGAACAAATTTACCGTGCCTCTGAAATCGTAAGTATCCCATGAGGAAAGGTCATCACAACATCTTGGCTTGCAATATTCACTCACGCATCACGTTGACAGAGGAAAGGCTCTGGGTATCATAAATAGCTAATCCCACCTACTTTTGTCGGATAGTCAAATACTTGAAGGAATATTAAAAGCAGTACTTATAAGAAACCCAACGCAGTGCGTGCGCCCCCGGCTTCGAGCAACTCGACGATCCTTTCTTTTTCTTCTTCCGTGATGTCCTCGCCCTCCAACTTTTCAATGAGAGCGACGATTTCGTTTTCCTGCTTGACATATTTCAGAGCAATTTTTGCGAGATCTTTCGGTGGCAATGCATCGATAAACTTTGTCCCTTCCTTATACACCAACTTGGAAGCCAGGCAAGACGCAATAGCATTCTTAATGTAGGGTTCCGGGACCTTCGAATGTACTTGATCAAACGACAAGTCGGCAAGTGTCTTAGGGAGATGGGCACGGAACAATGGTAGAAGTGATTCTCGGTCTTCGGCCGGTAATGTCTCGAGGGCAAAAGCAAGAGCGTCTGTTGTCCGGTTGATACAGTTGCTGATAATTTGACTAGTTTCGGGAAGAGTACCACCAAAGGTGTCATACTCGCGAAAGAGCAGCGTGGCCTCCAACTTGGCAAGCGTTCGGAGTTTCCCCAGAACTTCTTCGACTATTTGTTTCTTGTTCTTAAAGAAATCATCTTCCGAGCAAAGCATGGCCGCGCAAATCTCGTACGATGACGTGATGACACCTCCCTTGTTGGCAGAAGAGTCCTTAATGATCATAACACCCCCCTCGTCGTGTAGAGCCTTCCGTGCTTCTGTAGTGATGAAGATATTGGCACCTTCCACGATCAACTTGCTTGAGGGACTTCCGTCTGCCAGGAAGAAATTCTTGTAGTTCACCATATCGATCGTATTCGGCCTTCCGCCACATGGGACAAATGCATCCGCAACAACGCGGTTGTGCATGCTATTGCGCGCTTTCGTTCCCTCGGTGGTATCGCAGGTGTGTAGAACACCATTGGGTCCAAGTCTTTCCATATTGAACTCCGAAATACTCTTGCTTTGTTTCACCAAGCGAAGGAGTTCTTCATGGTCAAGACCGTCCGGATCCTCAGCACACCCTGATGCATCCGCTAGGCCTACAATCTTGGCATTCTCGCCGTATTCACGGACAAGAATTTTTATTTCATTACCGGCAACATCGCCATCGGGACCTCCGGTGAGTTTGATCTGAAAAAGTAGCGAACATTGATCGCTGTTAGACGAAAAGTAAAACCAAAAAGGCGAAAAGTCACGTCATTGTCTTACCGTAAACGGTTCAGCAGTGGGATCAATACCCAACACACGACGAAGCCCGACGTCGAGGAAGACATTCACACCCTCCGAAGTTACTCCGTACTCCTTATGGTTGATACCGGCACGGGGCTTGCTACTCATAAAAGCAGCGGGTGTCGGGTAGCCTCTTTCCTCGGCGCGCTTCACAATCCAATTGATGTCCTCTGGAATCACCTGTTCATCAGGGCCCAAGTAGAGGACCTCAGGCTTATTGTAATAATCAACAACATTGTTGCGAGTTTCTTCAGTTTGGACAATTAGATCGAGAATCGAATCGGTAAAGGCTTTGACGCTCTTGCGCATGACAAAGTTCTTGTTGTGATCTGTCATGCCGTTGACATCTACCAGATTGACAGCTTTGGAGCCACCTTCTGGAATATCCTTGTTCTTGAGCTGCTGGGCAAATGCCAAACCGTAGCATTCGTCATAGTGGCGAGCCGATTCCACAGCCTGCTGCTCCGGACTTCGCGGCGAAACGATACGCATGCCACCTCGACTAGGGTAAAAAAGTAGGGTGAGAGTACCTAGAGATACGAAAATGCCTTATCAAAATTGATTGGCAGTAAATACTTACGAAATATCGCGGAATCGAGTGTCTGTTCAAAAGATGAGAAAAAGAAAGAATGAAACGCTGTCAGATGCAAAAAAAATATTCATCGCAATCATCGACGATGCATCAATTTTTGCAACTTACGGAAAGCATTGAAGCGACGTCCATGTACGAAAAAGACTCCAAATGGAGTTTCCTTGTTCGCGTCGGCGGGCATGATGGTAGGGTCCAGACGCATACTCAGGGCGTAACGATTGGGTAAATACACATTCGTTTTGAGTGTGTGTTTCACTATGTCAATCATTTTCAACAAACATGAGACGGCGAGACTGTCTTCAACTTCGGCTTGGATGTTTTCGCGAAGCACATTGACACGCTCATCAAAGTGGAAGTCGGTAAAGGGTTTGCGAGGGTTGAAGCGATCAAGGAAAAGACTTGCAATTGCCGCGGAATGATCGATAAAGCGTTCCTTCGTGATTGCTTCGAAAATGTTGGCCTTGGTATAAATGACTGCATGTTCCTTGTATAGAATTGGATGCATCAAATTACAGAGTGCCGTGATGATTTCACCACGAGTTACTCCAAGCCACGGGTACCTGTAGATAATCGACAGCAATGAGCGGCGGATTCAAGCAAACGATTTACATGTCCAATTGTCGAATGGATGGACGGAGGTACGTACCGATCAAAAACGAGGTCCATAGTGAGAGGATCGAGCCACTTGCATCTCTTGATTTCACGTGTTAACACATCAAAGACATCTGACGATCCCGTGTTGTCACCAATCGGCGTCACCAACATGCGTAGCATGGTGATGTTACCATTGTCACCATCAGGGACTACATCCAAACGAGCACGGGCAACGTCAAAGTCATGCAAGAACAAGAGACGGCACAAGTGTTCCAAAGCTACACGTGGGTACGAATTGGCAACCTTTTGTTGTTGTTGTTGTTGTGGTTGTTAGGCGCACAAAAAATAATGGTGAGATGAATCGATTCTTCTCTCATATGACGTCAAGTGTTAGGAGATACGTACCGCAACGTCGACCCAAAAATGGTTAGGTTCTACCGAGTCTGGTTCGATGTGAATGGCCGTGCCTTCACTTCCCGAAACCTCGTTGAACATTTCCATTTGTTGTAGAAAGCGACGTGGGTTGGTTATTCCAAAGTTGATGTAATTCTGACTGCACTTTTTAATGTATTCTACCAATCGATCGTGTTCAAACAAGGGCGACGCTGACGGGTGCGTCAATCCGTCGGTGGTCTGGGTCTGGGTGAGTTCGCCGCGCTGTACCGTTTCAGCATAGTCAAGGATTGTTGCATAAACATCTTCGCTGACATCCGAGGCTGACGCTTCACGTAGTCCGTAGACGAACATGTTGAGACTCATCGTCTCGTCTTCGGTGGAAAAAACATGTAATCGTGTCAAAGGCATGTAGTCGGCTCCGTCGTTGTCCTTGTAGGGGAGTTCCATGATCATTTTTAAAAGTGTTCCGGCCTTGGTGCCCGGTCGAATAAATGTCAGAACCTTCCTCCCATCTTGCATGTGAGCTTGAAGATTCAGATGCAAGTCCATTTCAGCATCTTTGACAGCCGAAATCGCTTTCACGTGACTCATACGAAAGTTTTCGGGAATTTGTCGAAAGTAGGATTCCGGCATGTTTGCGAGAAACCAAGGGACTACCTGTTCAATGGTCCGAGATTGCTGTTGTGTCATTTCATAGATCAGCGCCTTTTGGGTGACGTTCTGAATATCTCGATTGTGTTCAGCCTGCCACGACACTCGACGTGAAGGTAAGGGCATGTCACCCAGTGATCCGTATTCATGACGGACACCTGGAATGACCTTGTCGTAATCGGACGAGCCGATGCATCGAACGGCAGTCAATCGGTGGGTAGCTGTAATGCGGTTTCCATCGACTTGCTTTCGCAAGAGCTTGGATGTTAGACGTCCCAAATATCTGGAACGATACATGATACTGTCACTCAAGTGCAGAAACTTAATTTTCTTCTATTCTATGATATTGTAATATTGTGACGATGCAAAAAGCCTGCGAAAGATGCGTCGTGTCACCTCAGAAATGAAAAGAGAGGTAGGTACCAGGACTGGTAGTTGTAGTAGAGAAAAAGATAAAATTTCGAGAAGGGTATTTTGTTTTGATTGGATGAATTAATTGATTGAGCTTGTCAATGTCACCTGCGAGGTCCAGTAGAATGAAACTTTGGATGGGAAGGGTCTTCTTTTGGAATATCATCGACGACGAATGGATGGAAAGGTGGTGGTGATGGTGCTTTGTCAAGATCTTCGCGTTCTGTTTTTCGCCTCTTTTGTGTCGCACTGCGACGTACTGACTGTGAGAGTTCGCGAGAGTTAATGGAGTTTTAGGTGTATCTGTTCGAGAACGTGATCAATGTTTTGGCCTGCGTCCATTAGAGATGGAGTGACATTGTGCACTAATCGTGTGAGATATTGTGAGCAGGTCGCTACAGAATTGAGAGCACATCCAATTCGGTTTCGCTTTCCACTCGAATAATCCCAACCAATTACCAAGGACATGAGGGCCTAGATCGATCCTTTGTCTGAGAGCCAATTCCAAACCCACGAAATCTTTGGAGTCTAGGAAAGAATGTAAGTACTCCATCTTCCCTTCGTGTTTGCGGCAAAGGTCTTTTGTCAAAGTCAACAAAACGTCCGAGAGATCACATGGATGCAAACGCCGCCATGATCACGTGAAACCACAACATCATTGTTGTCTATTCTACAAACCAAAATCCATTTCTTCGCTGACTGGTGTGACGATAAAAACAGTTAGGAAAATGTTTCGCAATCGAGACAATCAAAGTATTGCAGGGACAACGATCGGCGCTTCCTCGTCTCACGAGTCGGCATCCAACAGCTACCCACCCCTCGACGAAAAGCACAAAAAGGAATCTCTACGTAAGGATGATAAGGACATGGTATTCCAAGACGAGCCTGAGAATAAGACGTCAGACAATGATCAACGATTGATTCAAAAATTATCCGAACAGGCCTATCATTTGCCGGGGTATGAGTATTGGGATGACTGGAAACAATACATATCCAAGTAAGTGCCTCTTGACCATTTTAAAATGGCAGACTAAACACAAACTATGATGACGCAACAGCAAAGCTCTGATGCTGCAATGTTCTTTCATTTTTTTTATTTGTTGCGTAACATCAGCAACCATCCCATGTTCGGTATATGTTTCCATCATCCGTTACATCCTATAGGATGGGGGATGCGAGCTTTGTGTTTTCTGGCGTCGGTCGTGTTCGGACTGGTCATTACAAATATAATTTGGTTGTGGGCACAAAGTCTAGAAGACGATTCAGCAGTCTTTACGGTGGATATGGGACAACAGGTCCAACGTGGTACCAACGTCACACAATATCTCATCGATGTCAATGAAGACAATCAGGTCGAGGTCACGACAGACATGATCGTACTTTGGACCCTTGGAGGGGCCCTGCACGGCTTTTTTGATAACACAATCTGGACACTGACAATCTGCTCCTTTTGTGATCCGGGGGGAAAGTTCGAGCACCTGCACAAATACAAACGCTTTGGCATAGGTTTACTCAGCCTTGTCGTCCTGGCCATTGCTGGTATTGCGACACTGAGTGTCGTGATCCGTGCCACTTTGGAAAGCGACGAAGAAGTGCAAATCGATCAACTTCGTAGTGCAGGCTTAATGAATGATGCTGTTGACTTCAAGGGGCAGAATAAAGAGAGCTACGAGTTCCTCTTAAGTTATTGTGTCGAGCTAGCGATCGCTCTCTTGTTCCATTTTCCAGTCATCGGGTTTATACTCTTTTCTGGGTGCCTGAATATCAAAAAGAAATTGCCAATTTTCGGAGGTCGCCCGTACGAAGTTCTCTGTGAAGAAAAGGAGCTTGCAGGATTAAATGGAGAGGTTGACACTGAAAAAGGCGAACCGGTTAAACGAACTGGTAAAGATATGTCCAACAAGGAACGTTCCACATCGTTAAGCTCTGGTACTAGAAAGGCGGATGACAAGGATGGCAAAGTTTCAGGGATGGCGGGATTTTGGAACAAAAAAGTTCAAAGCAATAGTGATGATTCGGTAGGCACCAAATCGATTGGGACGCCTGTACGTGCGCCTAGGAATGTGTCCTTCCCCCATCGAGGGCCCAACCATGGGACAGCAAGTCCGACAACATCTCGTCGCGGATCGACTGGATCGTTTCAGGGTGTCAACACCCTTTCACCCGGAGTTTCACCTGGGCGGCAGACCAACCGTCCTGGTCAATACCAGCAGCGCCGTGGTTCTGCGGGATATAATGTACCACCACAGCAACGTCGTGGTTCTGCAGGCTCTGCCATTCCAGCACACCAGCGCCGAGGATCAACAGGATCCGGTAATCACGCCACCGGTGCACGCACATACACGGGTGGGCGCATATACATTCCTCAACAACAGGGCCGAGGTGGTCCAGGTCGAGGTGTGCCTGGCAGTTGTACTTTCTCACCCCAGTTGGCGTCTACAGCTCGGCCTCAAGCTACCACACAGACGTTGCGCTCCCCCGTCAGTCCAGGTCGGGGCAAGCGCCCTACTCCAACAACACCGCGCTCGGCAGCTTCTTTTCCGCATTACAATGCAAAATAGGCCTAGGACGATACAGCTGCCAGACCGCAAACTGCTTCTCTCATGGACTGCACCATGCCAACTTTAAATTTCCAAATCCTCTTGAACATGTAGAATTTACGAGAGAATGATTTAACGAAATTAGTGAGCGATACTCTGTCGTCGAACTATCTGGCCAAATACCGACTATATTGCAGTAAGCTAGGTTTTGTTGTCGATATCAACAAAGCTGGTATGGGTCAGTTAGATCATACCGGTCGTGGTTCTAGTAGAGAGTAAGATAATTCGGCAATCTGACGGCCTATCGATACCGCAACGAGACTATGTACACTGTCCGATAGGAGTACGAAAGAGTCATGGTGTTGTTGGTTTGTTTTGTCCGCGCAGGCTTTTACAGGCACTTTCTCGTGTTCGGATTTTCTTGCACATAATAATGTCAACTGATACACATATTTTAGTAATGTGTAGAAATACAAAAAACTGGATCGATCGGGACCACGACCATGAGCATATATTTTTGGGCGAAGACAGCGAACCCCAACGACTCGCCTTCGTTCATTATGTAGTGTCCTACGATGTGTAGGCGGAGCGTGAGGAGGGAAAAGATCCCTCCAACAAACATCGACGACGACTACTCCGACCTATTTCGTCTTCTGTCCCTATCCATCTACTCCTACTAGCTAGAGGAGTAGTTAATTTTTTCTTCGAAGTCAACAGCATTCACAAAAAAATATTGCTACTGCCCTCCCTATCCATTGGTTTGGGTGTACACATGATTCGTCAACAAACAGAGGTAGATGCAACACAGGAGGGCACGTTCGCCCATGAAAACAGCAGTGGTGCTGCAAATGAGTTAACCGGTAGAGCTCGATCGGTCGTCGTGGCACGTTACACCACTCCCGTCGAAATGCGGAAAGTTTTTCAATCTCGCAGAAAGAAGCATGTGATGAAACACCATAGCTGTGTAAAAACGGAAGAAGCCATTAGCCAACCGGAAACGAAGAAGAAGCAATTGGTGCGAACGGAAAAGGATGTCCTTGAGCAAAAGACACGAAGAGGGGTAGTCAAAAATTTCCGACAAGTTACTGGCTTACCCAACATCTACCGATGTGCAAAGACTGATGATCTTTCTGATCGCCTTGATGTACCAAGAAAGTCCCTTTCGGCTGCCGAGGATATGATCTTTCACAAAGCTGGACTGATACTGGACCTGAGGTCGCCGTCAGAAATCAAACGGGAGAAAATTGCCAAGTGGACGGACGAAGCTCCTGGTGGGAAAATCACCATGGCAAGCAGTCTCAGTGAAGAGGGCTTAGTGACCAATGGAAAACGCGGTATGCTCATCATTGAAGTATTGGGTTGCAAAGATTTTTCGTTGTATGCCGAGCAGAACTGGTTGACCTCTACACAGGAGATTCTTCAACTTTCATTTTACAAGGCCGTCGACGGCACAAAATTACACAGTATGCGTGTCGATGCTCTCAATAAACGCGGTATTGCTGGTCTCAATGAAGTTATCTTAGAATGCGGGAAAAAACATCTGTGCCGTGCGCTAAAAGCAATCACGTTGCACCTGGAAAAGAAAGGCGAAGATCTGTTTCGTTCCATTGTTATCAATTGCGCTCAAGGAAAAGACAGGACGGGTATGCTTGTCATGCTGTTGCAGTCAATCATTGGAATGTCTGACGAAAGCATCATCAACGAATATTATGCATCAGAACTCATGATGGATTTCAGCAAAGGGGGAAACCAAGACGAAAAGGCCAACGACCCGAGACCAGGAAAACTGGACCGCGCAACAATGAGAAGGGCCCCGAAATCAGCGATGGTGGAAACATTGAAATATATCCGGAAAAGGTATGGGTCAGTCTCGCCAGGATATCTCCAAGCGATTGGATTTGATGACGCTTGGAGAATTCGTCTAGTCACAGCGTTGCTCTTGGATATGGATAGTCCGAAACCACCGAGGAGGTCAAGGAACAGCCGTTTATGAGAAACAACTGCAATAATCATGAATAATTCATATTACTACTTTCTTTAATGAATATCATATTTAAAACGAATTTCTCTGTTCGTCTTTTGCTCTGCATTTATCATTATTATTAATACGATTTTAGGAAACCGCGACAGGAAAGAAACACCTTGATTTGGCAATTTTTCCTTAGAGGCCTTCAATGGATAAGAATTTTCCAGAAGAATCACGGGCCATCACGAACGTTTCAGTCACAATGCCTGGTACGTTGGCAGGGATTCCACCAAAGATATGCGGGTACATTATGGTATGCTCGGGAGCCGCTGTATTACCAACTGGTTTGGCTTCCTCGAATCGTGTCACAATACCAAGCTTCGTCAGAGACGATCGGCTCAATTCAATGCAAATCCACTCATCCTTGGAATGCCGATAAAAGTGATTGGCCGTCGTAATCAAACTGTTCGCTTCAGTCGAAGCATGCGTAAAACCACCGTCCTTCTCAAAGGTGGGTGGAAAGTAAGCTTCCCCAGCTGCCAAGGCTGCTTCCCATGGAGACTTTTCACACATGTGGAAGATGGCATCTGGATAGCCATCAGCAAGAACTTTTGAAGGAAGTGAGTCTTTTAATTCACCAGATACGCCGGACGAACCCTCTTCTTCTCTAATACAGCGCTCCGGTTTGAAAGCCGGCGAGCAAATGGCGATGAATTCAGTATCTGCTTCGGGAAACAGTGGCCGATAACGTTCGCCTTTGGCCACATAGCAAGTTTCTCCAGTATTCACTGTTATCGTTAGATCACCGCTGTGCATGACATCAATCTTCCCTTTCAATACATGTAACCACTCGTCGAACTGGTTTGTCTTCCAGGGCT
>Ga0051981_10001413_pt1 | contig 11726 bp, 12 predicted proteins | sample CryGey13umfilter_3_FD_59644 | JGI IMG/M metagenome (GOLD analysis project Ga0051981, IMG submission 59644) | Groundwater microbial communities from aquifer in Utah, USA - Crystal Geyser 4/10/14 3 um filter | ecosystem: Environmental > Aquatic > Deep subsurface > Groundwater | place: USA: Utah... | reverse complement strand
GAATCCCCCGTGGAAGAAAGTCTCTTACAAAGTCAGATGCTGAAATCAGTCTTGCGTACAGTTGCCGATAGTTTGCATCAAAACCTTCAAGACTTTCAAAAAAATCTAACAATCTTCGTTCTAGTAAGACGACTCGTACCATAGCATCGTTCAGCACACGAAGAACTTGGCCATCAAATGCGTCAAGCAAGTTTCCATCAAGAATTAAAATGTCGGAAAAGTCGAAGTCGGGTGCATGCAAACTTTCTTCAATCCATGCCAAATCCATCTTCTGACCAACAAAGTAGTCGTAGTCGTACGTCGCCCTTTCCATGGCATATTTGGAAATTCGAGTCGCAGCGGCGCTTGTGTGGTCCCGATAATCATCAAATATCTCCAAAACTTGCCGACGGGATGCAGATTCATCCCAGAGCCATTCCTCTAATTCACGACGATCCTCGTCGGTACATTGGGTTCTATCCTGTACCATCGGGAAAATGTCGGAGATTTCCATACCCGATTGCACCTGTACCCACACACGTAGCGCACTTTGGGCTGATCTTAGACTTTCTTCACATTGGTGAGTCGATGATTGTAATTGGTCCACTTCTTCTTGATTTTGTTGTTGAACTTTTTCGATTCTTTGTGATTCTACTTGTAATGTTTGATTTCGCTTCAATGGCACAGTCTCCGAAAAGAATTCACGGGTACAAGTTTCATAGGCCTGAGACTCTTGATGGACAATATTCTTGATCATCTCGAGTGGTTGTTGGAGTCCTTCTCTTACGGACTCGAGTGGTAGAGAACAACTCGCGAAGAACAAGAAGAGACCCCATGACCAACGCGGGTACGTTAAAATGAAGTGGGCTATTAAAAGGGCCAGACGATACCGAGACGCCTCACTTGCCTTCAGTATGCCCTTTATATTTTCTGATGTACCATTTGTCTGATGTGCTAGAGTCGAAAGGGGCATCGTTGTTGGCAATGTCGTTGATTTGTTCGATGGTTTCATCATTGTCAAGCGAAAGGACGAGGAGAGGAAAAGTGATTTCTATTGAATCATACATCTCAACCATCCTCTTCTGCAGACAACACGAAGAAAACGTCAGGGAAAACAGTTTTGTAAAACCGGTCTCCTGTAGACTTGTTGACAGGTCCCATGTTTGGATATCACTATCACTATGCCAAAGTGCGTACAACCGAGGTATGTAGGTCGTGGTGGGAATGCGAAAATATGTGGCTGCCACGAATCGGCGTAACTACTGGATCAAAAGCCAAGTGAGCGCGCGAAGATACGATGTATCCAACAAAGATTGTCGTAATCATATTGTTCATGGTGACATGAAGCATGATCGTGCTGAATCAAACAAAGGCGTTTCCCCAACGTTACGATAAAAGGAGACGAAGAAAAAATGGACGAGATGCTGGGGAGAAGAGCCGTTTCGTCTACCCAAAACGTACTGTTACATTGATAGTGTTAGGGCGCGGGCATTATTCTAATATTTGATAGCCAAAACGTTTCGAAATTATCCGTTCGATCCGTTGGGTTTGGACGTTGGAATTCGTTGTCTGCGAATTTTGGCATTTTTTTTTGACCGGGTGTTGACAGTATGACTGTGAATCTTCTGTGGTTCGGCATTCTGAGTGCTCTCACAGTCAGTCGGTGGTGGCCGACCAATATCTTCGTCGTGTGCTTGTTTCCTGACCCTTCACCAGAAGTTGTGTAATATCCAAATCCAAACCATGATGAGACTAATCTTGGCGAGTCTCTTAGCTGCCGCTGTCAGCGCACAGTCGTCCCCCAAGCGCGTTTTTACGGCCACTATGCTCCCGCTTGAGGAGTCTGGCGTTTCGGGTACAGTTACAGTGTTTCTTGCGTCGGATGACACCGTAGCCTACGGTGGTTGGGCCCGTGGCCTGGAACCGTTGCTTGATCCCACGACTTGTACTGGACTGAATGGTGAGTGTTTTTGTTTGTTCCGGATTTACACTTGATCAATCATATCTTGGAGTAAGAAGCTCGTGAAACGTCACTCACGAATTTCATCTTTCTTGTCTCATATCGATGTCGACAACAAATAATCATAGCTTGCGGTGTGCACATCCATGAAGGTACCAATTGTACAGACGCTACGACTCAAGGAGGTCATTTCTTTACTGATCCCGTGACGGAGGATCCATGGTTGGAGTACAGATACTCATCGGATGGGGCAGGAGTGGGCTCCTTTTCGGGTATAGTAACACAAGGATCGGTCGATATAGACGGGCGAGTCTTTATCGGTACGTACAGTATTGTAACGTTTGTTCATGCAGCACGGCCCACAATTTAACACTAGCTTTACATCCTTTACATCTGACGTTTTTGTTTGCGACACAGTCCACGACTCGACTGGTGCCCGTGTAGCGTGTGGTGCTTTGCAAGAAGTGTTGACCTCAAGCTTTAGAATCTACGCGACGACTACAGCCCCCCTTGACGACAGAGGTGTGACTGGATCCTTCACGGCTTATCTTGGTGCAGGGTTTCAAGACAATATCTGCATATATGGGACAATCTCAGGCCTCGAACCCAACTTGGTGAGCTTTCGGTCGGCAGAAACTGGGCCGGATTGTACTGCTACCTATGGTAAGTGACGACTAGCCGATGAGACTGTACGTCACAAAATGTTCAAATTCAATCCAAATTCTCACCTGTTGTTTTTTTCTTTCTTCTAATGATTATAGGATGCGGAGTTCATGTGCATGAGGGCACGGATTGCACGGATGCGACGACACGAGGTGACGTTTACTACGACTCGGGTGAATTGGCCGTCAACCCATGGCTTCCGGTGGGATACCTCAGCACAGACACTAACGGAAATGCTGAGTTCATTAGTTGCGTCCGTACAGGAAATAGTCAATACCAAGGACAGGCCTTCGTTGTCCACGCCAACGATGGTACCAGCGTCTCTTGTGGTATTTTGGGACAGGAAGATCCTCCGACACTACCACCTACTATTCCGCCGACAAGGGCTCCCACCACGGCAGCCCCTACTACCGAAACGATGTTTCCCACCGAAACTATGCAGCCAACCACTGAGACTATGTCCCCGACCGAACCTACGACCAGTTCTCCTGTCGTAGCAGGTGGTCCAGATTCAGCGAGTACGTCGTCCAGAAGCTTTGTTGGTCTCCTTGCCTCTACTTTGATTTTCTTTGCTGTTTTCTTTGTTGGTGCCTAGGTCTTCTTCGTATTTTCTCGTTTCTGTGCTATACTCCAGTGGCATTTATACGAACCCATTGACGAGACTTTTAAGCCTTTATGGCAATTAAATTTGCTCGGTTGCCACGGTAGAAAACTTTCTAGGAGTAGCTTGATGTAGCTTGATGTTCTATGTGCATGTGACATGTTTCAACATAATTGCGTAGATGGACGTGATACATAAACTTTGGTGTGGGTTTTTCTAGGAAACTTCGTCGCTCTGCTTGATCGTACCAACTGTACGTTGCTGTCGTTGCAACAGCACCACCTTACAGTGAATAGCGAGCTTAGAAATTTGAATGCTGGTGATGGTGGTGGTGGTTAGTTTCAAATAACTACCGACTTTTTGACAAGGATCCCACACACAGTTGGAAGAAAACTGTTGTATCCCGTAAACGGCATAAGGTTCTGGTATGATGCTCTTAGATTTTTGGAAGAAAGCCATCTTTCATAGTTGGGGTAGGTAGACGTAATAACAGCGACTGCGACCGTTCGGTTGTTTGACACCAAAAACCTCTTTTTATTAATACCAGTACATACACGTCCCGTGTCAGCCTCTTCTGTGTTGATTGACTGAGATGTGTTCTTTTTTTCTCCGTTCTGTCGAAACAGAATACACTCCTTCGTTCGGCAAAACCTGATTCTCCTTTATCCTCGTTTGATCCGTTTCTCATTTTCTACCATTTTGATAAAAAAGGAAGACACAGCATTGTCTGTCTTTGAGCGCCGAAATCCAAAAGATTCCACACCTCTACCCGATCAACAGCAAACGGATTCTTTCCGGGAACTTTTTTTTTCCACACACATGTCGAATCATTCTCCGAAAAAGAAAAAGTACGTCCGTCTTTCCCATTCTGTCAAATTGGTTTTACTGGGAGATTCTGGAGTCGGCAAAACATCAATTGCATTACGGTTCGTCCATAATTCGTATCACCCTTTTGTGGAAGCAACAATCGGTGCTACCTATCTCAGTCGAAACGTGGCGTTACCCGAAACAGACGAACGTAGGTCACCCGCCTCTCCCCGCCGAGCCGTGGAACTAAAGATATGGGATACGGCAGGACAAGAACGGTACCAATCTTTAACACCACTCTACTTTCGAGGCGCAGGTGCTGCGTTGCTAGTGTACGATATCACGAAATTGCATTCCTACCAAACCCTGCAGAGATGGGTACGAGAACTAAAACACACTGGACCTGAAAACGTTCTTTTGACAATCGTTGGAAATAAAGCTGATTTGAATCAAGAGCGGACCGTCTCACGGGAAGATGCGGAGGCCTATGCGGAATCGATTGGGGCCGTATACATGGAAGTATCGGCCAAAACAGGTGAAAATATGACGGAAGTGTTTGATAATATTGCCACGCGAGTCAGTCAGGAGGACAGATTTATTCGACCTCCTGATGGTACTCTCCCTACCGATTCACTCGATCTCTCTGCCCGTCAGAGATATATAGGCACCAGTTGCTGCTATTGATTTCAAAAGCTTTCCGAAAACCAATACGCCAATTCATTCGAGAGAAAGCTGCATCTGAAACCGCAGAATCGATAAATAAAATGTTACTGTAAAATGCCTTTGTGATTGGCGACTTTACTGTATTTTGTTAAAGGGATACATTATCTTTCCCTCAAATTTCAAACTAAAGGTCCCTGCCCAACCCGTGTGGCGGAGTGGATCGCAGTTTTCATGCAAAATAAAGAACTTACCGCGTAGGGTTTCCAGCTAGTTTAGTCAAAACTGATCCATCCACCTGCCCGATATTCGATACATCCTCTTTCCAAGAAGTATTGACGCTTTCTCATCTTCATGTTTTTCCTAAGCATGTATAGTAAGACATGAATACGATACCATCACGCTGTGTCTCGCTTTCATGCTACAAGAAGTCAACACAGCTACCATCGACATTAGATGCTGTCTACTATTCCCACCAGACACAGAACAACACGCAAGAGCTCTTCTTTGGAAACACGAGGAAAGTCCTGGAATATTATTTTTATGTAATGAAACTACTCAAGCGATACTCGCTCTTGTGCAGGCGTGTTTAGTTTTGTTTTCCTCCTCACCGATGGTATATAGTATTCGAAACGTATACTCTTATTGACTGAATGATAATGAAATGTTAGTAAATAATAATTTACTCCAGTACAGCCACGGGGAAGATGCAGGCATTGGATTGGATAATGCCTACAATGATTCCAAAGATACCCAACGCTGAAGCGAAGATTTCCACAATGAGAATCTTGACAAAAAGACTCGCGTCTTGCGCATCACCAATCGCACAAGAAGAACCGGCAATACCAACCGATACTCCAGAAGCTATATTCGTTAGACCAACTGAAAGACCCGCGGAGAACATGCCGTATCCAGCATAGTAATATCCAGCCCAGTCCCAGTTTTCGTCCAAGTAAAAACCATTGTCTTCGGGCTCCTTGATTTTGTTGGTCAAGATAATAGCCATGATAACACCATAGATGGCCGTTGCCTCGCAGAAAATGACACTGTTTCACCAAAGAATAAGAGAAGAAGAAGAGGAAGGAAAAAATAATAAAATATAGCCATCGGTGAGACGGGTGAAATCCAGAGTTCGTTTAGCGTTCCGATCCGAACATCAGTCCGTGTGCAACACCGAAAACCCTCCCCTCAAGAGCAAATACAATGACCCCCTTGCTCATGTTGTGGATTCTTAAAACCGTAGATAATAATATGCGTCGTCGTTAATCTCATTTTTTTTTTCTCGTTGGAGACTAATCGATCATCGGATGGTACAGGATCATGTTTTGTGCTCCTGCGCTTGGCAGTTGATTTTTCGGCGTCATGTTCTACAATCTCTTCCTCTTACCTGATCAAGTTCTTACTACGAATTCGTGGTGCCTTGACAGCGGCACCTACCAGAGACGATCCCGTCAACCAAATGCCCCAAGCGGCACCGACGATGGAAAGTCCTAAACCGAAAGCGACACCAAAACTAGCAAAACCATACGGGGACATGTGCGTCAAAACATCCGACCATCCTTGGTTACAGAATTCCGATTGACAAGTCATTTGATTCGAAGACATGATGTTGATGCTACTTCTATAGTAATGATAATAATATTCAAGACAGTCAAAATCGATCAAGGCAATTAACACACGAAGTTGCAAGGAAAGCAACAACCGCAGGCAGTGATGAAGACGAGGCTCCGTGGGGATGTGCCGTCTCCCTCTCGCGCTGTCTCCCTCTCCGGAGTAGAGTAGGTTTCTCTGTTCTTGCTCGTGCAAAAAGGATTGGCAGTCTCTTTTTTTTTCGCACCTGATGACTCTACCGTAAAGTGTAGTACGCTGGCGCGCAACTATAATAAATTGTACTCGGTGAGTATCGCTCGTCCTTGTTTCATTTGCGAATGTCTCGCCGACGCATTGGACGAAAATCTTCGCGCAAATTTCGCGCATAGTCGACTCGTTCGACTTCACAGTGATCAGGAGACAAATTCTGGCAGCCAGAAGTGATGCAAAAAACCAATCAACCTCTACTCTAGTAGAGATACCTGGTAGTAGTGGTGGACTGACTGTGACTGTAAGCCACGTCCACGTTTTTGATCTACCCTTAGTTGGGGAGTCCCACGCACGGCATCGCACGAAAAACAAAAAATAATTAACACTAACAGTAATGTCGATTGTAGTGTGCGGTCGTCTCTCCGGCGTTGGAAAAAAAGAAAAGAGAGGAAAATCATTGTTACAGTCAATCGATACCAAGGCGACGACATCAGTAGGGTTGTGGCGCCGTACATGATATCGTTGGATCGTGATTGTTTCGGGACTATCATTATTAGCTCTAACTATCAATTACGTCACGGAAGAAACACCCGACACGGGAAGTGGACGTTCGAAGAACCAGAGACAGAAATAGGAAGCCTACTTACTGATAAGGGGTTCTGACTGTGAAGAGGCAATCACCGTCGGCTACAAGACAAGCTACCGCTAGATCACATAGTCATTTGTCTGCTGTTTCTTTTTAAATTATTGTACTTTTTTTGATAACACAAGAATTGATTGATTCACACTATGACGACGACGACGACGACGAAGGAACGTGAATCCGCCATGCTGGAATTTTTGGGTACATTTACGACCTTATCTGGCCCCCCACCGGATTCCTTGACGGAGCTTTCCGACGGAGTAGTGCTGTTTGATGCCCTCTCGGAAATGTAAGTAGTAACAGTCTAAAGGTTATTCAAAATATCGAGACCTCTGTTGTCTTGATGTGATATATGTGCATACGGAGTACATTATCCAAAAAACCCATACACCGTGATGTGTTGATGTGATGATTGAAACTTTTACCTCATTTTTTTTTAAAAAATAAATTCTCAGCGCTCCTGATTATTTTGATACCAAATCGATTGCTCGTCATTTGGGAGACAATTGGGCGTTGAAATCGAGTAATTTGCGAAAACTTGTGAGGAATTTGGAACATTTCTTTCATGAGGGTTTGTCCAAAGATGCAGATTTTAACGATATTGATATTTCTGTCATGGCCAAAGAAGCAGAAGGGGTATCGGCCTTGGTAGAATTAGTAGCAGCGGCTGCGGTTACCTGCGAGGAAAAGGGAACATATATTCAGCGTATCATGACTTTGTCGGAAGAGTCACAGGTGGAAATGAAAGCAGTCTTACAAGATGCGTTGGGACGAGTGTCAGACTTTGATGCCGAGGATGAAGAGGGAGACGAGAATGAACTAGTCTTTGGAGATGGTGAAGTGGATGATGAAGACGTTGGTAACCAAGCAGAGGATGGAAATTTGTTTTCGGGTAGCATGGCTTTGGAAGAAGATTTGGCGGAAGCAAGGCGTGAAATTGCTTCGCTTCAAGCACAGGCCAAGTTGCAACACGAGGATCACGTTAAAGCAGAATCCAAATTACGAGCCGTCATGGAAGACTTGCAAGATAGATTAGTGCAACGCCAAAATGATCTGATCCAACTCGAAGAAGATTTGCGCGCGACAACACATGAGCTAGATACGACCAAGGCAAGTCTGCAAGAAATGACGGAACAAAAGACTCAGCTCGCAGATGATTTGGAAATAGCCTCGGCCAAAGCTCAGCAACTATCCAAAGCCGAAGCCATGGTAGCAAGTCTCAAGAAACGCTTGGAATCGGCGGGTAATGTGACTCAGCAGATGAACACCATGGAAGATCAAGCTGCGAAGTATTTGGATCAGATCCAGCAGTTGGAGCAGGAAAACAAAAAGGCAGCTGGTTTGCAAAAGACAGTAGACGAACTCTCATCCAAGCTTCGCCAATATGAAAAGGACGCCAGTGTAAAAGATTCGGCAAATTCTTCGGCGGCCCAGGAAGCGTCTCAGTGGAAAGAAAAGTTCCACGCCGCTGAAGCTGCGAAGAAACAGTACATGGAAGAGTTGAATGAGCTGCGCTCGCGCGTCGAAGGAGAAAAAGAAGGCGAGACCATGGCCCAAGAGGCTACTGTTACTGCACAAGCCGAGCGTATCCAACAATTGGAAGAAGAAAAGAAGCGGCTGGTTGCGCAACTCGAGGCAACCCCCGAAGGTGCTGTCGCCGTCTCGTCGGTCGAGATGGAAGGTTTGGAGAAGCAATTGGACGCTCTTAAGTTTGAGCTCGAAACGAAGGAGAAAGAAAATGCTAAAATCTCCAGCGACAAGGACAAATTGGAAACCTACACGAAGCGTACATTAGCAAAGTTTCAAGAAAAGTATTTGGTTGCCTTGCAAGAATGTAAGGCTAAGTTGAAGGAGAAACAAGACAAGATCGAAGCCCTCGAAAAGAAGGCGCAGAATGAGCGATCGGCACAAAAACGCGAAGAGCGCTTGTTGAGCAGTGTGATTTATGAACTTGGCTTGGCCATCATGCAGAACCGGTTGAAAGAGCGGTAGAATCGTTATGTACATGTAGCTCTTTTCGATTTTATGGTGGCAGTCGTATGGTACCGTGCTTGTTTGAGTAAAGTATAATCGAATGCGATTGAGTTTGATAGGTTAGGTTACCGAAGATCGAAAATTCAGGTCGGGCTTCATTGAACGAGGCGTGGTACCTCAGTAATCACTGTGGCGGTCACAGGGACGCATGACGGAATCATCTGTTCGTAGTTGTCGTTATTGAAAGATTCTACAATGTTAAATAGTATTGCCTAGTAGGAAATGTAGCTTGCTCAAGGCACTCTCTTTCTTTCACGATTTCCACGTCCCTAGCCAAGAGGCATGAAAGTTCCCTACATTTCTTCCGTTAAGATTTTTTTCATCAGTTCTTTCTTTTCTTTGAGACTGACACCGAATTTTTCTTCAGCCACGCCCATGGCGTGTTTGAGTGTTGCACTGGAAGTATTGAAGCAACGGACGTATGCGCGGACCCATTTGCGGAGTTCCTTCTCGTCCGGCTCTTTGCCTTCCTCGACATCTTCTAGTTCAGACTCTGATTCGGATTCCGGTGTTTTCTTCACTGCCTTAACTTTTGATTTTTTCTTTGTGGCTTCTTTCTTTTTGGCAGGGACAGCGGTCTTCTTGGTTCCACTTTTAAGCATGTCTTCACTGGGTTCCGAAAAGAAGTTCAAGACTCCCTCCACCAGAGCTTCCTTGTCTTTCATATCGGAGCGGTCCACGGCAAATACATCGAGAATCTTTTTGAGCTGTGGCACGACGAGCTTGTAGGCTCTCGCAGCGAATTTTTTCTGCATATTTTTTCAACAAAAAGACTTCGTGAGAAACGGAGAATGACATCGATGACGTGCAGCTGTACCGGGCAGAGACCGTGACCCGTCTCATTGGATTCTGAAAAGATCCTGTTGGACTATTTGAGAACACGCACCTCTGCGGCACTCTCGGCCTTTTTAATATCAGCTTCCTCATCACCCTCGGCAGGTTTTGGAATATATCCATTGAATTGGAGCAAGGAGGACTTTATTTCTTTTACATTTAAACGTCCACGAGGGGCAAACAGGAAACGGTATGCCATTGCTAACTCTTCCGCGTTATCCTTGTAGCTTTCGATTGACTCTTTTGCCTTTTCCATATCACCGATAGGGATTCCCTTGCCTTCGATGATATTGGGCGAATTGTCTACATTCGAGAAATCTTCGGGTTTGTATGCTGTCACAACTGCCGATTTCCGGGCCCGCTTCTCACGACCGGAAGATGCCGGAGCTTCCTTGTCGTCGGATCCTCGCTTTTTGCGCCCACCCTTGTCGGAATCTTCTCCCTGTTCGTCGTCTTCCTGTACTTCATCATCAAAAGCGATATCTTTCTGTTTAGATTTATCAGATCCTTTGTTGCCATCTTCGTCGTCTACTTTGGCGACTTTCTCATTGTCAACATCCGACGCTTCTTCCTTTTTGTCTTTGGATTCCGCCTTTGCTTCGTCTTTTCCCATTTTTATTGTATGTCTTGCTTCTTTAGAATGGTTTGACTGTCGACACGGCTGGTGTTTGTTAGTGTGATTCTATCAATTCGCTGTCGGTGTCCTCCGATGGCAATCGTTAATACGTATCTTTTCCCTTCGACGGAGATTTGATGGTTGGTCGATTGATGTGATACTCCTATGAAAAGTATGTGTGCGCACTCGAACAATATGTGTGAAAGTAACAGGACGATGACGTTCGCTTGTTGAGTTGCAGTTATTTTTTTATGAGCGGCGCAAAGCACCCACCACCCCTCTCGTTCCACAGAAGAGATTTTGCTTGCGTGAATACGCAACAACGTCATGGCAATAAAAAATGGTAAAAAAGAAACGTGATAAGGTTTGTCGATAAATTCGAGGAGTGCTACTAATTGAAGTTATTCGACTACTCCAAACTGTTAGGTGGGAATAAATTACTTCCAGTACCTACAATGCGAAAAAAATAATGATGCTTGTGAGAATACGCGACAATTAACAAAGAGTAGACAATGATGACAATGAACTAACCCTTGCTTGTACTGCTGGTGAGCATGTCCATAAGCCATGGAGCCCCATCCAATACCAACCATAGCGGTAAGAATGCCAATAATAGTGAGCTTATTGTAAGGAGGATGAAAGACCAACTGGAGCAAGAAAAAACCACACACACGGTTAGAGCGGAATCTGGAATTTCATAAATTTTTTACTCAACAGACATCGTGCGTACATGGGTTTCGTCCTCGTTAATGGGACGTTTGGCCTTGAGATCAGCCCAATAGTCCTTGGCTTTGTGCATTTTGGGTTGGCTTGAGAGTTGACGACGAGCAGCCACGCTGCGAGACGCCGTTCGTACAAAAGAAGTTGTTCCAGCACGCATCATCCTGCTTGATTGGTTTGATGCTGTTCGTTGAACGCCTATCCGAACAGAAAGTGAGTTTTTGGAGAGATTCCGTCAACACGAATGTAAGATCGTGTAAGACTAGGGTTTTCCGCGTAGGCCGAAAATTTCTGATGAAAAAGTTTTGACAAATATGTGTGCGAGAAAGAAAAGGCAGGAACACCTCACGTTTATCTCACACGACATCATCAAGACGGGGAACAGCGGGAATTCTTCAATTATGCAACA
>Ga0051981_10001410_pt1 | contig 11738 bp, 5 predicted proteins | sample CryGey13umfilter_3_FD_59644 | JGI IMG/M metagenome (GOLD analysis project Ga0051981, IMG submission 59644) | Groundwater microbial communities from aquifer in Utah, USA - Crystal Geyser 4/10/14 3 um filter | ecosystem: Environmental > Aquatic > Deep subsurface > Groundwater | place: USA: Utah... | reverse complement strand
TTTTTTTTTTCGACGGCCGCCGGAAACGAGAACGCAGCACACTTCGCCACCCTCCTCCACCAACCAGTCATTGAAGCTCAATCTTTGATTTTCATAGAAAGTGGGGGTGTTCTGATCATTTCCTTTGTCTGTGGGTTCTAAATTATCATCGACAATGAATCAAAGTGATCCCGAAGCTTCCATCAGGGCTGCTTATGCCGATGCCAAAGCAAGAGGTCTACCTGACTGTTGGACTTGTACAATAGATGTAAGTGGAACTTGAGCGGTCTACTGAATTGGGGGGAGGGGGGGAACCACGGCCTAAATGTGAATACTTGTGAATGAATGGCCAACTCTCATCTCTTTTGCGTATGCATCGTTTCGTATCGTTGATATTGAATAATACAGAAACGTAATCGCCGCAAATGGACAGCTCCGACGGGACGTTCGTGTGATTCTATCCCCAAGGCCTTGGCCATTTCGGTCGAACTGGGTCTTTTACCGCCGGACACCAAAATTCAATACGGTCCCAATAAACGCAAACGCCCTCCACCACTACAAGTCAAGAAAAAGTCGGCAAAGTTGATGAGTCAATGGAAAAAACAAAGGCAGCAATCACAGCAAAGCAATCTAAAACGTGACGAGGACGACGAGGACGATGGATTGAATGATGACGTATCGGATGATTCGTCGTCCGGAGAGGATTCCGAGGATGCTCGTGCCAACGAAACGCCTCCGGAACCGATGGATCCGGAATCGTCCTTGGACGGATTACGACGTGCAGCCGCGGCGACAACTGTACATTGGGATGGACCGCACTCGCCCGACGGACTCATTGTGGGATGGATCGTCAAAGTATTACTGCCGTCGACGCAAGATTGGGCGACTGGGAGGGTCATTCTATATGATCCGTACACACACAAACATAAGATCAAATGGGAGGATGATGATTTGGAAGATTCTTGGATCTGGTTAAGAAATGAAGAACATACCTTGCAATTGGCCACGCGATTGGTTTGGGCGCACGTGAAGGGTTACGCGTGGTGGCCTGCGTTGGTCATGGAAGATAATACCCCCACCGATCTACCACACACAAACTCCAGTACAAATCATTCCAATCGTCATGTACAGGTAGAATTCTTATCAACGGCCGAATTCAGTTCGCTCAGGGATTCGTCGGATTGTTTGCGGGAATTTTCACCCCTTTCCCTCGATCCAGTGGTGGCACGGCACAAAAAGAAGCGAAACGCGAAAGCGGTACAACTTGCCAACGAGGAGTGGAAAACGATCCGGCGGACCAAACGAGAGGCCTCCTTGTGGTATGCACGCAAGGCATGGAAAATGGTTCAGCAACAGGGGAATGGCTGGATCGGGAAACGGGTGCAGGTCTTTCGGAATGATATCAACTACCCATACGGGGATACTCTCACAGCAAAAGTCAAAACGTACTCTACCTATCAACGCAAATGGCTACTCGCCTACGAAATTACCGATAAACAACAAAAGTACGAGGCTTCGTGGGTCAATTTACAATCTAAACAGGCGGCCTTGCAGATTTTAGACAAACGCAAGGCACCTTTGACGCTGGAAGACATGCTGCCCTTTGTCTTTCAATTCGAATACGATGCCTACGAAGATGAGGACGAAAAGGCCAATACCATTCCTTCAACTACCACAAATATGGATGAATTAATAGTTTCCCACAAGGAAATGGCACAACTTTACCGAGAGCGGTGTCACGGTTGTGTTGAATACTGGAAACAGTCCGACGTGTACCGCTTTGAATGCTCTGTTTGCCAGGCAACGTATCACTTGGGCTGTTGCGATCCATCGCTATCCGTAGAATCTTTCCAGCGCATGCTGAAAGAAGGAAAGCCATTGGTGTGCACACGGTGTCAACCTTGTAAAGGGTGTTATCAACGAGACATCGTATTTGGTTCACATCCGTATACTCCCCGACCTCCATCCTTAACTTGGACGCAAGCATCCGGATCCTTGGATCTGTGTTCCATGTGCAAAGACGCCTACGACGAACAACGATTCTGCCCCAACTGTGCGCACACATGGGATGACGTTAAATTTCAAAAGATTCGCAAGCAGATGGAATACGTTGTTCCGCCCAAAATAAGGAACAGCGGTGTTCATGATACTCAGGCGAATATAGTTCTGGGTGACTTTACCCTTGATGCTGTAGTGCCGGAATCTACAATCGTGCCGCCAAATTGGTACTATCCGGAAACGTCAGAATGGGGATACACCGAAATCGAAATGTTGGTATGCGACGGTTGCAAAATATGGGTCCACGCGGGGTGTGCTGGTATTTCCGAAGAAGAGTACAACGAGACTTCCGAAGGAGAGCATCCCATATACAACAAAGAGTTCCTTTGTCGCGTGTGCTGTCGACAACGTTGTCAAGATATTATTAAAGGTTTGCGGGAGCAAGACACCAAGGGCGCCTTTGCTGTACCCGTGACTGACAAGGTCGCTCCCAATTATCATGATGTTATCCACAATCCTATGGACTTGCAAACCATGCAGGAACGGGCGGAAGGCGAAGAATATGCGAACTACGCTTGGGTACGAGAGGCATTTGAATTGATTGTCTTGAATGCTCTGACCTTCAACAACTATGTACGTGCGTCGGCGACCTCGTCTTTTTAACAGGTTCACGAAAAAAACTCATCTTTTGTGTCATAACTTGTTGTTTATTGCAGTATACCAAATTTTGGAACGAGGCGAAACGTTTCTATCATGCAGGACTTGACAATGTCTTCAAGACTTTGGGTAAGGCCGCTCCGAAGAGTAGATATGACACTGAGATTCAGAAATGCTTTGCTAAGGCGGAGGAGGCTCATCAAAAAGAAATGGATAGGATGCAGATTGATGAGACTGTTGAGAAGAAAGATCTAGTGGCAGGATCCTTGGCGGATGCTGCGGTTACATTACCGAAACTGCAGAGCTCCCCACCTGACCAAGAGTCCTGCGTCCCTCATTCCGAAGTCAAACTGAAACCTGTCGATGCCTTCTATTCTGCTTGGATGGATGCTTGCTACAGCTGTGGTAGTAGTGGAGCCAATGACACAATGGTTTTCTGTGTGGATTGTGGGGAAGCGTACCACTCATTTTGTGCGAATGCTCCCGTACATAGCATGACGAAGACATGCATGACCGGGTGGCGATGCCCGAATTGCAAGGTGTGTGAGATCTCGGGTGACGTTCCTCCGGATGAAAGGCACATGATCTTTTGCGAAATGTGCGATCGTGCTTTTTCTTTGGGTCTACTCGACCCGCCTCTAGAAGAGGCCCCTCCAGGGCTCTTCATTTGTGGTCAGTGTGTTGATTGCAAGGTGTGTAACAATACCGGAGATCCTCGCGGCGCCAGTCTGAAACATTGGTCCCGTGATCCGGACAAGTGCTACTCTTGCGGGGGCTGCAGTGGGTTAGTAGACGAAGCCGATGTTACCAAGGTTTGCAAATCTTGTCGCAAATTTCTGCACATGGATGAGCCTGGAGTCGTGCAATGCCACCGGTGCTCTTCCCGTATCCACTGTCGATGTGATTCTCGCGCGGCCAAGTATGTGCGGTCACAGGAAAATGCTTCGCGCGCCAAAAAGGCACAGAAGGTGAAGGATGATGAAGTATTTATCTGCACGAGTTGCCTAACTCCCGAGGAAATTGCCGCTCAACTTCCCGAAACAATCGAAATTGGCCGTCGTGATATGTATGACACCGCGTGGAAAATAGTGCTGCAACAAGACTTAAATAGTGGCGAAGGTCACGACGGGCAAGTTGAGTACTACACAAAACTAGCGGAAGAAATGGAATGGAGCGTGCGGAACATGTGGCGAGGAGAGTACTTTTCTATCATTCAAGATGCTGTGAGGCTATTCAATCTTGCACAAGCATCGTTTGAAGGTGCACGAAATATCATCCAACCGGTATTCAATCGCGTAGTTGATGTTCCGATTTGGAAAGCACAACGAGCGCTTCGGTTTATTGGAATGGTCGAACGCGGCAAGTGGACCCAGTCCATCGATATCAAATCAATTGCTGGAATTGTTGTGGCTGCGAAGGTTGCCGCGGCTTTTCTTGATGTTTCTTCGTTGGTTATGGGATTCAATCTCGAAGCTGAGGCCAGCTGTGCAAGTCGTATTGAGACGCTTTTGGAAGAGCCCGACGAGTGTGACGCTGCCATTCTACCGTACGACAAGATTGTGCAGAAAGTGGATTCAATTCTGACAGACATTTCTGAAATGGACGCCACTGACACGTATGAGCAACCAGACTCTGGGTCAGTTTCTAATAAGCCATCCGAGAATTCCCTTTCCGAGCCAAGTGTCATCATGGCGGATCCCCTGGTGGGTTGGAACGATCACTTACCAGAGGACGAGGCGTATGGCGAGTGGAAGGATACGAGGGAATGCTGTCTTTGCCACATTTGCGGAGATGACGATGCAGGTTTCGTCGAACCTATTGGCGATGAAGCCAAACCTATCAACAAGAAAGCGCACGTAGGCCGACTTTTGCCTATGCCCGACGGCTATTGGGTGCACGCTGCCTGTGCTCTCTGGAGTTCTGAGGTCTGGGAGGCCCAGGAGGACGGTCTGGTCCACGCTGTCGAAAAGGCTCGCTCGCGTGGTAGCCAGCTGAAGTGTTTCGGTTGCGGTCGTCATGGTGCAACCGTTGGGTGCAGCAAGGCAAATTGCTCATTTAATTTCCACTTCCCTTGCGCAAAAGCTTGTGGTGCCGTGTTTACGCCGAACCAACACATGTATTGCGCTAGTCACAGCGCTTGTGCGTTGCAGCGCCTTCCTAAAGCAAGCTTTGAACCGATGAAGGCATTAATTATATCTCCCGAAAAGAAACCAGCAAGCTCAGAGAAGGAGGTGACGGAGAATTTTGACTCTGATTTGTGCTCTCGGGTTGGTAGTCTGGTAGTTCATTCGCTAGGAACGATAAATCAAGATGAAGATGGTTTCCACAGCGAGAATTATATTTCTCCTCCTGGATATTTCGCGACGCGAATTTTTTGGAGTACTGTGGAACCACGCAGGCGTGCGCTCTATCTCTTGCAAGTCCAGAAATCAGATGACGGGCGGGCGGAATTCTGTATCACCGCTACTGATAACCCTGGCTGTCGTATCCGCTCACAGAGTGCGTCGATTGCATATAGTGCTCTCATGGATCGCGTCCGAAAGGTCAACGCGTCCACCTTCTCTCACGGCGACCTATTCTCCAGGCTTCCAATGGTGCGTCGATCACGACGTAAGACATTTGGGTTGAACGGAAACCAGTTCTTTGGGCTTGGACTCAACCACATCCGTCGAATGTTGGAATCTAGCCCAGGCGTCGAAGCTGTCGTCACACCCTTGACTCCTAACTCTCCAAGGTATCGATTTTGTTTCGTCCAACCGACTATGGAGTCGATCCGGGACCTTCAACGGAAGCGGGCCGCAGTAAAAGCCGAAGCAGCTCTAGAGAACAGTACAGGTTGCGCTCGCACAGAAGGACTCAAGGCAGTAACTCGTAGCGGTGGAAGTGGTCGAATTACCCGTGCTCTGGTCCGAAGTGCGGATGAGTTGGTCGACGCATCTACCGGGAGTTCAAATGAGAAAATGTCCGGAGATAAGAGTGAAAAGGCCATCGTCCAGATCAAGTACCGGAAGATGTGCAGTGTTCCCATGGAACAACGACTTGCTGCTCGGAGGTCCCATATCCATGGATGGGGTCTTTTTACCAAGATCGATATACCAAAAAATGATCCTATTGTGGAATACATGGGGGAAGTAGTCCGCCAGGCCGTTGCGGACAAGAGAGAGAAGCTGTACGAAGTATCTGGGGAAGGGAGTTGTTACATGTTCCGTCTGGACCGAACTCGAATCATCGACGCAACAGTGATTGGTTGTATGGCGCGATTTATGAATCACTCATGTACGTCGAATGCATATGCAAAAATCATCTCCGTCGATACTGAAACCGGCCAAGAGAAGAAGATTGTCGTATTTGCCAACCGAGACATCACAGCAGGCGAAGAAATTACTTATGACTACCAATTCCAGGTTGAAGATGGATCGCTTAAATGTACTTGCGGAGCACCGAACTGTATTGGTAGGCTAAATTAGGGTACAATAGCTTTTGGATAGAGTCACTTCAGATCAGTTAGTTCATGATACTTCCCTTATTATATTTTTCTAATTAATGTTCTCCAAATGTCCGTATTTTCAATTCAAACGCTGGAGCGACTACGTCGGTGTTTGAAACAGAGGCAGTCACGTCATTTTGAAATTAGTTCGATGTCTAAGCAATGGACCGACACGCATCAATACCATACAAAACAATGCCATGTCCAATCTTGTTTTTTTGTCGAATATTTCTGATCTACATTAGAATCGATTTCAGTAATTGCAAGCGATGGACAGATACATCGCCCCCCTCCTTTACATACACTTTTTTTCAGTTTAAAACAGAAAAACTCGGAAGACAAAAAAAGCCATGGCATATATTCTTGTTATATTCAAATATCCCAGATTAGCAACTGCCTATCCGCCTTCTTCATCTACGATGACTCGTCTTGCTCGTTTGCTCGGCAAAACTCCTCGACGGACAGCATTTTCAATTTCTTCAATTTCTTGTGCCGATTCAGCCGACATGAGCAGTTCTCGTATAAATGCTTTCTGTTCTGTGGTAAAATGCGCGGTGACGAACGAAGAGGACGCAGATTGACCATCAACGCCTTCTCCAGGCGTAAAGCTTGGTGCAGTGATTTCTTCTGATTTCGATTGTTGCAAGATCGCCTTCCCCGCGGTACTTTTCGCCCACGCCGCAGCCGTCCTGCGTTCCGCCTGTTTGACCTTGACGTAATCCATACATTTGACATGTGGCAATAAATGCAAGGCACAAAGTCTATAATGCGGTCTTCGAGAAATCGGATTCCCTATCAAACTCAAGAATTCTAATTTCGGACAAGCATCCGCCAAATCTTGCAAGAATTTGAAATCTGATACAGCGTTGTAACTCAAGACGAGATTTTGTAACATGGGGACATTTTGTTGTAGATTGATGGCATCCAAACTATCGACCAAATTATTGGAAGCATAAAGGGACTTGAGTCTAGTAACTTTGGGGAAATTTTCTAGACGACGGACCCGATTGTTGGATAGATCATAGGCGTCAAAGTCGTTACGGGCGGCGCCCAAGTGTTCGAGTGCCACCAGGCCTAGGCCTCCTAGACACAGTTCACGCTCTTCCAAATCATTGATACGGTGTTCCACCAGTTCTGTAATCAGTTCAGCTGTTATTCTCATTGTATACTGTTGTCGATAACGCTGGTATGAGCGTATAATATATATGAAATCTTCTCGACTTGGTTTTATGAGGCTCAGCGCTGGATGCTGTTTGTCGTGTGCGTGTCTTAGGTTAATCGTTCTGTAAATCTCTCTTCGTGGTGATGGTCGTCGAAACCAAACGGCGATGGGGGACGACTGCAAGACGTTTTTTGCATTTATTCTTGCGGGACTCATATCGATGTCTCTTCGGGTCACAAAAAAAAATCCACGGCGACAACAGTGAGGAAGTCTCTTGTTTGTGTTGTGATTGTTTGTTTGTTTGTCCCATGACGAGAAGTCTCATCACAGTCTTGTTGTCCTTTCAAAACAATTTCTTTTAAACTGTCATACAATAATAATATGGTAGACCCTACATGGGAAAGAGTGATTGATTCGTTACCACCATTAGAGAATCGCGACTTCAAAGCCATCAGCAGTCAAGCTGCCAAACAAGCCGGTGCTGAAAGTGTTACACCGACTTCCATTGCGGTCCGAACGTGTAACACGACACCAGACGATCCCGGTGATGGACCTTTCTTTGGATGCCGAACATCGGTAGAGGCAGGTATCAAGGAATACCATAAAAAGCAATACGGAGGTGGGAAGGCTGTGAACGCCAAGTACCAATTCGATAAAAATGAAGCGGGTCATTTGGTCCTACGAACGTACGTCGAAATGATCGATACGCATAAATCACGTACAGGGTGTTGGTCAGGATACTGGACGATTGATAACGACTGTAAATTACGAGGGACTCTTTCCACGCACGTGTACAATTCAGAAGATGGTAATATGCAATTACGTGCCAAAAGAGAAATTACCGAAAAGAAGATCTCGAATGCCGATGATGTCGTGAAAGCCATCAAACGCGCAGAAGCTTCTCTATTATCGGACTTGACAGACCAAGATGTGTTCACCAATAGTCTGAAACGTATTCGTCGTATTTTACCGATTACCAAAACACGCATGAAATGGGACGATGCTGCTCACAAGGGTGTTGGTTTGTTGAACGAACGTAGCTCGGGCAAGTAAGAATACTGACATTCGAGTTTTGTCAACAACAAACGGTATTAAATAATTTGATCACGACCTGCTCTCCTACGTTACGTGCGACTACTACGAAATTCCAAAAGCACATGAGTAAGCGAGGAGAAGTCTTTGATCGACACTTTTCACATCGCTTCGCTCCTAGCATACCATTGCATATCAATGTGTCAAAATTTATCGTACCAGTAGAAAAATCGGACTGCGCATGCAACCATGTACGTAGTCCTGTGATCTTCAGTTAGTAACCTTGTAGGAGTAAGAAATATTCGTAAGAAAACCACAACATTTACAGTTAAACATTTTTGGCACAGCACACAGTTGTCCACGGCAGGAGAAGACCCTGCTGGTCGCTTGGAACATTTTCCGAATAAGACGACTCTTGCAATTTTTTGTTTGTGGAAAGCTTTGTGACTTCACCACTAACTGTGATCTTTGGGCGGGCCTTGTATCGTTACAGGACAATTTCTCTCATCCCTTCATATCCCAACTCCTTGGCTTCGAGATCAATGTTCGCTCGCTCGACTTTATTCCATATAGATGGAGTGGCTTTTCCATATGGAGTGCTCTTTGGACAGGCATTTGGATTCTCTCCATTGTTCGTGAAATCTCTCGAGCCCTACTTGCAACCCTTTAAGTCCAGCAAGACTATTACCATTGGGATACGTTTGCGCCATCCTCGGGCAGAGGACGATGAATCCAACGTACAACGTCAGGCATCGTGTATTAAGGAACTGCTCGATGGTTTGCAACGCACCAAGTCCATACCAATTGTACCGTTTGTTATGGCGGATCGACCACCACGCTGGTGGCCTTGCGAAACGTAGCTCACAAACAAGGATGCCACGATGTTGTGGTGGAAGACTTCGACCTAAGCGTCGTAGATGGATGAGAGCATGGACCTAGGGCGAGTGCCGGCTTCTTTCGCGACATCCTTGTCGTGTCCCAGGTACGGACTTGCTTTGTGGGATATGCAAGAAGCTTCTCTACATTGGTGTACGAGTTGATGGTGTACGATGGCCGTCGCGAGGGATCAATCTTACCGCCCTCGCACAGTGATTTGGGACACAAACGACGATTCTAAAACGGCTACCTGGAACATTACCGGCGACTCCACTTTGAACTCTATTACTTGGAATGTACACGACAAAGGTCGGGACGATTTATTTGAAAAATTGTGTTTGGCAATTTGTGATGTATCAAGTTCTGTTTTACCTCGATTTCATCGTCAGTACTTCAACTTGGTGGATCCTGCACTAGTATCAACTACAATTATTTGCTGTAGAATATATTGAAGCGCATCACAAAAAGTGGGATTCGGAGGTAGGTATCTTCCTTTCAAGAAAAGATATTACTCCCGGCGTGACAAATGAAAAACCTCTACCTAGTAGAGTTTATCTCCACTTTCCAACTAGGATTTGTGCGGACGATTTCTTGACAATTGCGTCGCGCTACCGCCAACGTGGTTCGACATTTCTCGACCAGAACCGTGGTAAATCAATCGTCTTGCGCACCGGTGTTTCAGGAAAGGTTTTCTGTAATACGGGGATCTTCGCGACGAGTGGCCACACAAGTCGGCTCACTTGGCCTGCCTCGCACGCATGCTCCCAAACGCGCAAGGTTGTGTTTTCAAAGTCCACTGCCGTTGGATTAACGTGTGCTAGAATATTCCGCAAGTAGGCTGCGTAAAAGTGGTGATCCGCGACGAGGTCTTCCAATTGGTATGCATTTCTAATCACATTTTCGTACACAAGACTAGCCAATTCGTATGGTTCACTGAGCTTGTTGTCAGACCAGACGAGAGACGTATCTGGTTGCGAATAGTCCGCTTTGGTGGCTGCTGCCGTAACACTCAACAGAGATGCAAATGGTGAACACGGATTGGCAGGACCGATAGTGAAACGTCCCTCCCGCTTTACTACCAACATTTCATCCAATAATTCGGAAGCCTTGGCGACGGAATCCTCTCCCCGCCCAACAAGGGAAAGAATTACCAGTGCGTAAGTTTGATAATCTGGGTACTTGGCGCCGCCATTTGTTTTGTTTGCCAAGGCTTGTTGAAACCGCAGCGTCCCTTCCACACGAGCAACAGCTTCGTTGCCATGAAAGTGGATGCTCTTGGTCCAGGCGCGAAGTATGCTGTGGAACGACATACAGTCCGGTAATAGACCCGTCTCAAGTATTTTGTTCAAAAGAAATTCTGAACGTGGGCCCATTTCGGATATGTAAGATCGGCACCACACGTCAAGACATGCATTGAGAGAACTGATAGGCGATACTTCTGGATTTTCCGGACATTCCATGGCTTTGATTAGGTACTGCTCAGCCTGTTCGGCGATACGTAGCCGTTGACGGGGATTCTTCGTCTTTTCAATTTTGTGCGCTAAAGCCTTGATGGCAAGACTGTATAGGATACTGTCCACTACACCGTCTTTTAAAGCATAGTCGAACATTTCCAACGCCAAATCGGGAGGGCTTTTGGAATGCAGAACAGCATTCATTGCGACCGTGTACATAGTAGCATCCGCTGTCACAATCTTTGGGGTTGTGGTATTCACTTTCGTTTCATCGTAATCGATTCCACGTTTCCTCTTGAACGCTGCTACTTCAATCTTGTGTTCTGACCGTACGTGACGTAAAATGTTAGCAACATTTTCACCCGACTTGGGGTGCCAGCTGTTGGCATGTGCTGTAATAACGTACGTGTACGATCGGACGTTTGGCTTCGTATGCCACCCTATTTTCGTATTTAAGTCTTTCATGTCAAAAATTGTACTCTCGGCGATTATGGCAGCGTCTTGATGCAAGAAGGAAGCTTGCGACAAGCCGTTTAGGAAGGTGTTGAAAACATAAACTGTTGGTTGACTAGGAGGGGTTTCAATACCATCGGGCATTGCTATGTCTATCAGTCTATTTTGATCATTCTTTCCCTCTTCAACAATAATATCCATAATATCTCGCATTCTTTCCAGGGCAACGGCTTGCTTCTTGGCCATCTTGGCCCATCCAAAGAGCATTACCTCCCACAGAGTGACGGGGACGAAAACCTCGATTTGTTCGTCGCAATACCTCCCTTTTTCTACCATTACTCGCTCCATGACTTCTTGTGCCAGTTGCATCCCTTCTAGACTCTGGAGCTTGCAGCATTCCGTCAATAAGTTTTCGAGATCGCTGGCACGGGTAGAAATTTCTGTTGGATGAATTTTGGGAGTGTCCATGAGAGCTTTCACACGCGAAGCGAGTGACCGACTCTTATCGAGCCACGCCTTGGGGGTATGAAGTGTTACTGGGTTGGACGAAAAACCTCTTTGGAAATTAAAGTTGTGTTGTTCTTGCCACAAACGTTCTTTGGCGGTGGCGGCGCTAATGGCTGTGTTAACGCGTTGCCCC
>Ga0051981_10001405_pt1 | contig 11759 bp, 5 predicted proteins | sample CryGey13umfilter_3_FD_59644 | JGI IMG/M metagenome (GOLD analysis project Ga0051981, IMG submission 59644) | Groundwater microbial communities from aquifer in Utah, USA - Crystal Geyser 4/10/14 3 um filter | ecosystem: Environmental > Aquatic > Deep subsurface > Groundwater | place: USA: Utah... | reverse complement strand
CTCTTTTCCCTTGTCTATCCCGAGCTGATCTTCGTATCGAGTCAGGTGAAAGTAACAAAGAGCGATTCTTGTTGGCAGCTTCAACATGGTTTTCCAAGTTGGAGTCTTTACGTTTCAAATCAGACTCCGAATTTGTGGAGGCACTTGCCCCCGTAGACTCTGGTACTGCTTCTACGGAGATGGTACGGCGCTGTTTCCGGCTCGAAGAGACGAACTCATCCACCAAAGATACTTCGTAGTTGATCGCCACCGTTACATTCTTCTTGGGTGCCACCGAGATCTCCTCTATCTCCATGGTTGCTACATCAACGGCGTGAGGAGGCATAATACAGATCGATGGTTTATGTCGAATGAAATATTTCAACCACGGCACCCATCGAAACCTGCCAAGTCTCGTTGTCCCAACTCCTCGTCGTGCTTTTTTCCCCGCGTGGCTGTTGTGTTGTTTTTCATCGCGCGAGCGAAGGCAAAAGATCTCGGTCTTCGATTTGGTTGACTAAATCAGGAAATTACTTATTATTTACGAATTAGATAAAATATTAGTGTCATGTAAAATGTAATGAACGTAGGACTTCGTACTGGAAAAGCGTAGAAAGATATTGCTTATGGTTCGAAATTCAGAATCCCATTCAGAATATCAATATAATAATAATGACGCTAATGTCACTGCTTCTTTTTTCAAGTTTTGTATATATTGAAGGTGCATCAACTATAGCGAATAATTCGAAGTTCGAAAGAAAGCCAAGATGGTAAAAAGTGTCAAAGCATGCAGAAAATTCTCATCCGCGTCGAGACTCCCCGATACAGAATATAAAACAGTAAAGAATGATGTTTTTTTGGTGCGGCCGGTCGTGTCAACGGTCGAAATCAAACGCGCGTGGGGGGGTCGGGAAGACACGAACTGGTTACGTGGAACGGAAGAATGATGTATAAATTGAGATTATCGATAGTTCGGGTAGTTATCATGACGTATGTTGCACGTCTGGCGTCTGGCCGTGGGGTTCCCATCCTCATGTGATGATGCGCTGGTGAGCGATTTTCGTGGTTGTCCTTTCGCTTTCTCGTCTCTCCTTATTGGTGGGTCGATCTCGTAGGCACCCCGTCGATCTCGTTCCATGTGTTTCTCCCACCAATCGCCCCAACACAATCATTTTCATCCTTCCTCTCTATCTTGCGTGATCTTTGTGAAAGAGACTCACACGTCTTGACTACAACCTCAGATATAATATCAAGAATAATACAAATCTCGCTCTCGTGAACATGTCTTTGCAATTTGGTCTACGAAGGGGTATCACGACGGCCTCCACTTTACGATCCTCGGCGACGGCGCATGCTGTTCGTTCTATCCGGTGGCAATCGTCAGGAGCCGATGCCGGTGATGTGATCGGAATTGACTTGGGAACAACAAACTCGTGTGTTGCCATCATGGTAAGCTGAATTTTCAGAATACAAGTGGCATGCAGGTTGCGTTGCGTATGCATACGAATGACAACATATTTGGTTCTCACCAACACTTGATTCTTTGCCGTACGACTGCCCCTTATCCCCCCGCTCGACACAACCTGTCTGTGTGTTGCTAACGCTCATATTCATAGGAAGGACGCAATCCTCGTGTGATTGAAAACTCGGAAGGTTCTCGCACGACACCTTCGGTTGTAGCCTTTACGGACAACGGCGAGCGTTTGGTGGGTATGGCCGCGAAGCGTCAGGCCGTGACGAATCCGGAAAATACTTTGTACGCCGTCAAACGTTTGATTGGACGTCGATTCGGCGATAAGGAAGTCAAGAATATTTCTGGCCTTGTCCCATACAAGATTGTCAAATCAGATAACAACGACGACGCGTGGGTGGAAGCGCAGGGCGCAAAATACTCGCCTTCGCAAATTGGTTCCATGGTGTTGGGTAAGATGAAAGAAACCGCGGAAGGATTCTTGGGCCGTTCAGTTTCCAAGGCCGTTGTCACAGTCCCTGCGTACTTCAACGACAGTCAGCGTCAAGCTACCAAGGATGCTGGTAAGATTGCTGGTTTGGATGTTTTGCGTATCATCAACGAACCCACTGCCGCCTCCCTGGCCTACGGTCTCGATAAGGCCGACGGAAAGACGATTGTTGTATTTGACCTTGGTGGCGGTACATTCGATGTTTCCGTTCTAGAGATCCAGGGTGGTGTCTTTGAAGTGAAGGCCACGAACGGTGACACCATGTTGGGTGGTGAAGATTTCGACGAAGAATTGTTGGAACACATGTTGAATCAATTCAAAAAGGATAGCGGAATTGACTTGTCGGGCGATAAGCTTGCCATGCAACGTTTGCGTGAGGCCGCTGAAAAGGCCAAACGTGAATTGGATGGATTGGCGCAAACCGATGTATCCTTGCCTTTCATCACGGCGGATGCGTCAGGTCCCAAACACATGAACGTGAAAATTAGCCGGTCGCAATTCGAAAACATGGTACAAAAGCTTGTAGATCGAACCTTAGATCCTTGCAAGGTACGGTTTCTATCAGTCGCTGATCGTCGTGCGATATCATATATAACGCTCTGTACTCACGCATCTGCCTGTTTTTACCTTCCCACAGAACTGTATCAAGGACGCTGACGTAAGTAAGAGCGACATTCACGAAGTCATCCTCGTTGGAGGTATGACACGCATGCCAAAGGTCCAAGACACTGTCGAAAAATTCTTTGGTAAGAAACCTTCTCGTGGCGTCAATCCCGATGAAGTTGTTGCCATGGGAGCTGCCATCCAAGGTGGGGTTTTGAAGGGTGATGTCAAGGATATCCTTCTGCTGGATGTAACTCCCTTGTCGTTGGGTATTGAAACTCTCGGAGGTGTCATGACTAAGTTGATTCCCCGTAACACTACTATCCCTACGAAGAAACAACAGACCTTCTCTACTGCTGCTGACAACCAACCACAAGTTCAGATCAAGGTTATGCAGGGCGAGCGTGAAATGGCCGCAGACAACAAGATGCTGGGACAATTTGACTTGGTCGGAATCCCACCTGCACCTCGTGGCGTGCCGCAAATCGAAGTCTCATTCGATATCGATGCAGATGGTATCCTGAACGTCAGTGCCAAGGATAAGGGTACGGGTAAGGAACAGAACATTGTCATCAAGTCGTCGGGTGGTCTGTCGGAAGAAGATATCGAGAACATGGTCCGTGACGCCGAAGCCAACGCCGAAGCTGACGCCAAGAGACGTAAAGCAATTGAGGCGCGTAATGAAATCGATGCCTTGATTTACTCGACCGAAAAGTCGCTGGCGGACAATGGCGATAAGTTGGATGCAGAAACTAAGGCCGAAATCGAAAAGGCCGTCCAAGAAGCAAAGGATGTGAAAGACAGCGAAGACTCGGATGCTATTAACGCGAAGAAGGAGGCACTCAGCCAAGCTAGTCTGAAGATTGGCCAAGCCATCTACGGAGCGCAACAAGGCGGCGAAGAAAAGAAGGACGATGACACAGTAGACGCTGACTTCAAAGAAAAGTCTGACGAAAAGAAGGACGAAGAAAAGAAAGATGAAGAAAAGAAAGACAAGTAAGCAATTAGTTGATGCTAAACGGTAGTGAATATCTTTTTCCTGTATGAGCACACCGCGAGTCAAATTTCTCCACAGAAAGTTTAGGGTTGCTGACTATTTTTTGACCATGGGGAAGCCGAAAGCCACTACTGCAACATATGCGTGGCGTTGCTACTCGTACTCGACAGAAAATAGCGTGGGACGAAAACTAGAACTGGTTCAAGATTTCTCTACCTTGTAATACTTTTCTACCTCTCTAAACGGATGTGCGATGTTGTTTCTAACCAAACATCTTCGCTGCCATCTTCTTCTCCTTTTCCTTCTGACGCTTTAGCTGTGCGTCTATCTTCTCGCGAAGTTTCTTGACAGCCTTGTCGTCGGGGGCGCCATCTTCAGCTTTTTTGATGTCCGCTTTTGCCTTATCCCAAATCTTTTTTTCATAGTAGACCGATGCTCGACGATATAGAGCCTTCGTGTTCTCAGCATCAATCGCCAAGGCGTCATTACAAACCCTGAGAGCTTGGTCGAAATTCTCGAGCTTCGTGTACGCCAGAGCCAAGTTCAAATTCAAGCTAAGTTTCACCCCATTGACTTCTTCCGTATCCTCTGGGTTTAGATCCACAAATTTCGCGCAATGGCTTAGGGCCTTTGTGTACCGGGCTGCAGCGAATTTATAGTTGCCGTCTGAAAACAACTCATTCGCCTCAGCTTTGTTTTTCAGAACAATTTCCATCCGGCGCTTCTTGGGGAGTCTACGATTATCATGATCTTCTTCGTCTTCATCATCTCCCTTCCGATCCTCTTTTGCCTTTTGAGCCTCGGCTTCCATTTCTTTTTCGATGGCTTCTTTCTCCTCCTGTACTTTGGCGAGGTATTCCTTTGCGATCTCGCCCGTCTTAGCGATGACTTCTTCATATTTTCTTACCATATCATCTTTAGTCGCATCGTCAGCTTGTTCCGAAAAGAGCCAATTGTCAACATCGTCCAGGTATGCGTCAAGTTCGCTCGCGGGGATAAGTGATCCATGCTTGCTTTGCTTCGCTGATCGCATTGACAATACATGGGATTCAATCTTATTCATGAAATCCGAGCGGGCATGCATATCCTGATCGAGAGCTGCCATCGCGTCTTCATTTTCCTTGAGTTTTTCTCGAATTGCAGATCTATCGCCGCCATCGGGTAGGTCGTCATGTTTGACTTCCGTGTCTTCCCCAATCAACGCGGCTCCCATTGCGGTTGAGGTTTCATCCAAACTATACGACAGTGACAAAGTATCACTGCCCACTGTCTCGAGAACAATATCCTTTACAAAAGGAATGCGGCATCCTCCCCCGCTAACTTCGACGGATGTCAACTCTTCCTTTGACACCCCAGCTTTCTCTAGCGTAGACAGAATCATTGATTGCAGAGTTTTTGCCTCGACGTGGCATAACTCGACTAGATGGGATCGAGTGGCATGGATCTGAACATCACGATCTTGAATATTCTCAACTGTTGCGTTTCCTTCGCCAAGCTGTGACAACAAGTGCTTGAGACGAGCGCATCCGTCCAGAAGCCGCTGTCCCTCTCTCGACCTTTTCGATACAGAGCCCAGCGCTGGCAGCGTGGAATGAAAGTGCTCCCACAATCTGATATCGAAAGACCCTGCTCCCAAAGATTTGTTACGCGTGCATCCTAACACTTGGGGCTTTTCATCTTCACTCTTTCGGCCCAATAGGCTCACAGTGGTTTGCGTCTTACCCATGTCCACTACCAATACCTTGTTGGTAGATGCGGCAAATTCGGGGAATTTCCTCTGGTAACAATACAAGGAACACAGAGGGGATTCTACCAACTGGACCGACTCCAATCCAGCGGCATAGGCAGCATCGAGCCATTCCAGCTTGGCTTGGTCGCACGTCTCGGGTCCAATCGACAAGACGTAATGACACTGAAAGGTCCTCGAGGAAGCAATACGTTCCAGAGTGGAGTGTACAAACAAACGAATCTTTCCTAGGAACATGGCAAGGACAGCGGTGGGAGAATAGGAGGCGGGAGCATCTTGATACTGTACCACAATGGTTCCATCCTCGGAGTTTCTTTCCATCATCAAAAAGTCGACAAAGGGATCTGCGTCGGCGTCCAGTTCCCCGGCCAACCAACGATGAAGGTCCACTACGATGTTTTTCGACTTGCTTCCACCGGGCGCTTGTCCGATCTTACGTATTTTGCCACTGAATTCAACACAACTCGGTGTGGCGTGGCCACCCACGTCATTGCGCACAATCTCACAACCCACGGTGGAACCCAAAACAATCTTGGTTGACTGGGACCCAACGTCAATGCCGACCGTGACCGTTTCGGGGGGATTGATCGTACTCGTAGTAGTCATAATTATTGATACGGTTGATGTTACGTTACGGTATACTGCTTTTGGGTGGCGTATCGTTTTAGGGTAGGGAGAGTATTGTGATGACAGAGAGACGTAAGGTCGACGAGGGACGAGGACGACAGGAGACTTCTTCTCGCTCGGTGGTGGTGAGTGGTGTGACAAAGTGAGAGCGGTGTATTCCGCACTCGGCGTAAAAGATCTTTGTGGTTCGCTACATGACGTCATAAAAACTTGGGAGGATTGGATCGAGACGTGCAAGCGATCAGAAATTTCATTTCTCGTCATGTCGTCACATTGATGAATGAAACAATCACAGGCACTAATAAGTGCAACACATTTACGCTTCTTCACGATGCAGAACATGAGTGCCTTTGAGCTTCTTCCTTTATCGATGCCATAACGATCCTATTATGTACAACGCTGCGCTTATAAAATATACACGCGCACTTCCTTCCCTCACTCCCTCTCTCTCTTAATACCATGCATCTACGTTGCATTACGCGACAATCTTGTTCGCGATCCAAGTTGTTCCGCCTGCGCAAGGTGACAACAGAATGGAGATGTTGGATCACCAATAGATCCACAAAGATACCGTTTACCGTTTCGATGCCCCGGCGTTTGTGTGCGTACTCATGCAACGACGACGACGACGACGACGACGACGACGACGACGACAAAAACATCAACTGGTGATACTACCTCCTCGACGATTTTGGATACTACAGTTAGTGCTTTACATCACGATATCGGAGGGGATTTATCCTCATTTGGGCCCATCGATCTGAGCAAGAATGCTGCCGACCTGAATGCCTGGGAACAACAGTGTCATTCTCTATTTGTCGTGCTCGCCACGAAACGACTCGTCACGACAGATCAATTGCGAAGGGCGATTGAAGGACTGACGGCAACTCAGTATCGCACATGGTCGTACTACGAAAAGTGGAGTGCCGCCATGGCAAGCCTGTTATTGGAATCGTGCGTATTGACACACGAGGAATTGTCCGCGGCATTGTTTGGACCTTCGTACGATGGTGATGGTGACGCTGATGAGGCTAATAACGAACCGCTATTCGGCATGGGGGACACGGTCCGTGTCAAGCCCTTTTCACAAGGCGTGGAATGGCAACGACCTCACATCCGCACGCCGGGTTATATCTACGGTGTGGCAGGCACCGTCGAGCGGTACGCTGGTCTGTTTCCGGACCCATCTTTTCTGGCGTTTGGGTGGAAGGCACCGTCACAACATTTGTACCGTGTTAAGTTTCGTTTGTGTGATATTTGGCCAGAGCAGCATCCGAATAATGGTAACAATTCAAATGATGGTGCTGATGATGTCGTCGAGGTAGAGGTGTATCAGCACTGGTTGGAAGCTTCCGAGAGAGCGAATGGGCACGGCTATGAAGGGCACACACTCTTTGATCATCATCACAATGGAGATGATTGTCTCCATTCCGACGACGACAATCATCATCATCATCATCATCATCATCATGATCACAATGATCACGATGATCACGAACATGAAGCACGACCTTCGGTGGAACAACGAGCGATTGATCGCGAAGGCCCTCCACGACCTGGAAAACAAGTGCACCAAGCCCTGATGAAAATCCTACTAGAAAAGGGCATCGTCACAACCAATGAAGTGCGTCAAGTTTCGGAAATGTTGGATACCGCTGGCAAGAAACTCGACGGTGCCAGTTTAGTGGTAGAAGCGTGGACTAATCCCGACTTTTATGAAAAACTAGTGGCCAACGCCCCCGCCGCGGCTAGTGACATTGGAATCACAACCTCAAATCCTAATGCCCCAACTGTCCTTACGGTGGTACCCAACACTTCAACAACCCACAACCTCGTCGTATGCACACTCTGCAGTTGTTATCCCAGTGGCTTGCTCGGTATTGCTCCATCGTGGTACAAGTCGAGAGAGTTTCGATCCCGAGCCGTCCGTGAACCACGTCGAGTCCTAAAGGAAGATTTTGGTTTGAACGTGTCTGATAAACCTACCATCCGTGTGCACGATTCTACCGCGGATCATCGGTATTTGGTGCTGCCTATACGTCCAGCGGGGACGGAAGGTTGGTCCAAAGAAGACCTACGGGCTTTAGTAACTCGCGACACCATGATCGGAGTGGCCGAACCGAAATGTGTAAAGGAATAGGTTGGAATAAGAGTTCGAATGTCATAAGGTCTTACTGTTAATGGTACTTTCACATCGACGTTGTACGAAACCAGAAGAAGCGGGTGTTTACAACATGTCAGTTGTAGAAGCGCAACAACACCTCATATGTTGTTACCTCGCAATGACTTGACTGTGTATGAACGCTGTTGATTCCGAATCATAACGAATTATTGGGCGCGAGGGTTTGGTCCCGCAGAGTATATCCTCACTCTACCGGTCAAAAGTCGAAATCACATGTATCGCACGGTGACGTTGACACTGCGACACGGCATTGTCGCACTTCACACACTTCAAGCCATAGTACTTCGTAGTCGAACCAACCAAGAGCAACAAACAAAAAACTTCGGCGACACGTTGACAGCATTCATTGTATATTTTGCATCGAAGTTATGAACCAAGAAAGCACACAGTAGTCTGTTAAGGTAAATCATCACGTAATATCCTACTTAAGAATCTCAAGCCACTGCTATGACGCCCGAATGTCGACGAAAACAACAGACAGCAGCTGGGTATGTCCTATTCTTATTCGCGTCGAGTCAAATAACATCCTTCGTTTCGGCTCGAGGCGCGGCAGCTACGGCAGCGGCATCTTCCTTTCCAGCGCCCCTTCCTGAATATAGCTCACAAGGGCGATTGGCACGGCATAAAAGGAATTGGAATGACGGTGGTGGTGGGGCTTCCTCCGATGACGAAGGAGGGGAGGAAGATGGAATGTCGTCTTCAGAAGAATTTCAAGATCATCCAGAGGAACAGGAAAACTCTTTGCTGTGGTTTGATTATCCCCAGAACGCTTCCGTCATTGACACAAATGCTCTCGAATCAAATTCTATCAAATTGCAAAAGAAAGAAAGGGACAAAGCGCAGGCTTCTTTCGTCACCTCTCCGTTGAAAGCGTCTCCTTCCCGTCCGAAGAATGAACTGGAGCAAGACTCGCCACCTTTGCAAACAATTCACAAATTGCGACAAATGCTGGATGATACAGATTATATTACAAAAGCACCCTCATCACGAAAGCGTGAGACTTGTTCAAATGATAAAAACCGAAATATTATTCCAACAGAAGAGACTTCGATCCAACCGCGTACTTTAACGAAAAACTCAATTGCAAACCCTCTCAAGGCACTGGAAGTCGCGAACGACCCCACGTCTCCGCCGGGTCTATCAGCCGAATCTTCGGAAACGGATGCCAAACAAGAGACAGTAAATTCGGCTGGAACACATTTTAAGTCACAAACTCCACCCCCTTCCGTAGAGCCGGACGATCGATTGTGGACGAGTAGGGATCGATCCAAATACAAAAAGGTACAAAAGCGTTCTCGGCGGGCTTCAACTCCATTATATTTGACCTCGGACGACGAGGCATCCGATTCGGAGAATGGACCGGAATATGTATTACCAAATGTCCCAGTCTATTTCAGTGACGGCGAAGAAACCGAAGAAGGAGATAGCGACGCCGAAGACGACGTCGAAGAACACAAACGACAGGTATCACCTCCCACCCAAGGGCAAAGGATACCCCCTCCGGTCGATACGAATTCTCATGCATTCGAACCAAGCAGTGCACTACATACCGGTTATCAATCAACCCACCCTCCGCCGCAAGGATATACACCGCCTTTACACATTCCTCCCCGAACGATGTATCCATACTACGGTGGTGATCCTCAGTCTACGCAACAAGGATCTTTCATGCGACCTTACAATCCCTATATATATGGATATCCTTATACACCTTACCAGCCACCCTATGGACCTTATCAACCTCACCAACAACATCAGTATGCCCACCCGAATCCTTACCCTCAACAATGGACTTCTGGAGGGTACACTGTCCCCCAACAACATCAAATTAATTCGCAACTAGGAGCTCCTACGAACCCCTTGACTCAACAAAGCAACGCTCAGACAATACCGCGTCCTATACAAGTTCGTACGAGCGCCTCTTCGCATACTTCCACTTATCCAAAGAGTACGCAGGAGACTTTCACGCGTGTACCTTTTCATGGAGTCAAGTTTTCGTCCTCCCCCTTTGCTGTCGACGGAAACACAGCTTACCCCAGAACCATGATACCTGGGCCTTCTCTTGCTGAGGCAGGTACCAAAATTAGTTTTGATGCTATTCAGAAGATCGGTCTGATGCTGGTTTCTGTGGCCCTTGCGTGTTATGCTGGTGTCTCGCCCCGTTCGCTGCCCTTGACAGAGTATAACTTGAAGTTCTACGAGAACTTCCAGCTTGTCTCCTTAGCATTTATTTCTCCCGCAATCAAGTTTCTGTCGGTGTTCGACGCAAGAGAGAATGATGTGAATGATGCCGTGAACACGTTTTTTGCGTCATTTTCTCTTGGTTACCCGATGGCTTTCATGCTTCAGGTTGTGGCGACCACTTTTATTCGGCTGGCTGTATTCGCATGGTTCGAACCCAGGATCTTCTCACTGGCGCCCAAGGTCCCCCTGCTTGTTATTCCTTGGACTTTGCGAGAGAATCGCTATCGACCGAAACGCATCACTCTCTTAGCAGCTGATTTTTGTGCCAGCTGCGTTGCTTCACCGATTATTGAAGAGTATGTCAAGCTGAAAACGTTACAATGGACGACCAATTTGCGTAAGAATTTTTGTTGGGTGAAAAAGGCTAATTCATCGAGAAGTTCTAGGAGAAGCCAGCGTCGATGGGTTGCTGAGCCAGTGTCCAGGAATCTTGGCGAGACAGACGTCATCACAGCTAACCAGTATGTCACGCAGATGTTGGCAGCTAGTATTGGGTTCAAGCTTTGTGACACTGGCCGCCGTATCCTCATGTACACCAAGGCTACTGATGCAAACAAGAGCTTCTATGCTTTTTGTCGCGGTCTTTTTCCAATTCACGAGCTCTGTGGGACCATGACAGCAATTGAATTGGCGAGACGTGATTTGCTTGGTGTGAATGTGCCATTGTGGAGGTTATTGTTGCCAGCCGCATTGTTTCATGGTATGGCGAATATGCGTGGTAAGAAGCCAGTCTTTCGTTGGGGATCGTCGACGCCCTGGTCCGAAATGCAGCTTTCGCCGCTTCATATTCTTGATGCGTCCACCTTGCCGAAGCTCCTTAGCAAAGGGTTCGCCAAACTCATGTGGCTAGTGTTACTGGGTCGTGTTTTGGGTTACTGCATCAAAAACTACTACCTCGTGAATCGCCGCGCCGTAAAGCGCACAACGCGGTATGCTGGAAATCCAGCTGCCTTTACGGCAGAAATGGCTACTGCTGACATGCTCAAAAAGAAATGACGAGTTAAGGACTATGCATATACTGTTTACTATGGTACCTTGTACGTTGCTTCACTTGGACGAGCGTAAAGAGTTTTGGGCCTGGATCTGTAATGAATGTAAATAATCGCTGCACTACGATGGGAAGTAGTATATATTCCTATTCTAAATGAAGTTCTAGGCTCGTTCTTTCAATACTCGGACGTAATGAAACGTCAAGTTCATGAAAACGCAAAGAACTATTTTTCCCGTGCTACGTACTACGGGTAGCCAACATACGGCTGACAATGATTCTTTCTTGTCCATTCTCGGAAGAAACGCACACGAGGATCTGGGAACTGCGGGAATTCTCCAATCTTGCAAAAACAAGCGTCAGAATGTTAGTCTTTCATATGTTTCGTTTTACCATGCTTTTTACTAGTTGATGCATATGTTCCGACAACA
>Ga0051981_10001400_pt1 | contig 11776 bp, 4 predicted proteins | sample CryGey13umfilter_3_FD_59644 | JGI IMG/M metagenome (GOLD analysis project Ga0051981, IMG submission 59644) | Groundwater microbial communities from aquifer in Utah, USA - Crystal Geyser 4/10/14 3 um filter | ecosystem: Environmental > Aquatic > Deep subsurface > Groundwater | place: USA: Utah... | reverse complement strand
ATCCCCTCGTGAACAAACGCCCTCCATCACCACGTCTTCGGATGCGTCTTGGATGAAACCCAACCGCAAACACGCGGCGTCTGCCACCGCCACGTCCAATTACTACGCGGCACAACAGAATGCACAGCGCAAGCGCGCCAAACGTCAAACGGCGGGGGCCTTGGTGGCGGGCCTCCTCGGGCAACAAGGCAGCCAAACCCATTCCCAATCAACACAACCCAAGGTCACACCCAGTGGCAAGAGATCGACGGCTCAACCGCGACCAGCCGTCACGGTGCCGCCCCGGGGGATCGGGCCCGTCGTGGAACCCAACGAAAACGATGTTCTGTGCGGGCGGGGAGGCAGGATCAACGCCCACGTCGGGAATGTGCGTTTTCGGGAATTGGTCGTGGCACGGAAACCCAGATATTTGGCCCCCTCCACCAAGAAACTCGAAAAGGCCCACATCGCTGCCGCCTTGGTACAAGAAATTCGATGCCAACAGCCATCGGGACGATTTCTGAAAGAAGACCCCGACGGATCATGGTACGACATAGGGGATGCCAAGGCCATTAAAAAGGTGGGACAAGCCCTGCGAGAAGATGCCCCCGAAATCAGACCGGAAATTGGGTCCGACGAAGAAGGAGACTCCAAGCCGGTTGGCAGCAGCAGCAATGTAACGGTACCACTCCCCCAACAAGCCATGCAACCATCACACCGCTTTTCGCCTCCCATTTCGGTGGGTGGTAACAACTCGCGTGGAACGTTAGAAAATTCATCTTCGGGTTCCAAATACGAGCCCATTGCGTATCAACCGGCCCCTGTGGGCTCCACCCACCAGAACAACATGGGGCCTCCCGTTACCTCGTTTCATCAAAACCAGTATAGTACCAACGCCCGGAAGACCGTCAGTGGAGCCGCTGCAGCGGCCATGCAACAAGAAGAGGACGATCAGTTCGACACGGCATTTGGTAAAACCTTCCACGTCGCCGACCCTAACGAGGCCAGTGTCATCTCAGGTCTTACCAACACCATGGTGTCTGGTATGTCGGGGACTTCGGGTATGTCAGAAGCAGCTGTACGGAGTAACATAAGCGGCAGTCAACGACAGACACTATCGCAACAGCAACATCATCAACAACAGCAGCACAACTTCAACGTCGCTCGAGCGCAACAATTGCAACAGTTGCGACAAACGTGGGAGGCCACCAACGGTAACCGCGCCCTACAAGGATCGGATCTCACGACCAGGGCCACCACCCCGGCTACTGCCACCTTTGCTGCTCATTCGCAAAGATCGCTTCCGCGAAGCAATTCGTGGCAAGATGCCATGTCCGTTGCCGAAACGTCTTGGGCCGAGCACTCGTTGGTGGGCGGGGGGATCGATGGCAATGCATCGATTCTTTCTGCTCGCTCGATCATGTCTCCGCAATTGCGCAATGACGGCGATTCTTTGATGGAACAATTATTGACGCAAGGATCGGTTACCAGTCGGAGGAGCCGACCGCCCGCGGCCCCCTATGCACAAAATTTGTACCAAAGATCCTACTCGCCGGTACCGTCACAGCAGCCGCAGCCGTCACAGCAGCCGCAGCCGTCACAGCAACAAGAGTCTCGCATCGCCAGTGGTGATGCCTCGGTCACGAGCATGTCGATTACATCCGCGGGGGGTATGATGTCACTCGGTTCGGTCCGATCCATCATGTCCGATTTGAGTGAAAACCTGGTAGCACTCGATTTAGCGGAACCCCGCTTGCCGGATCGTTACTATTGATCATAAACGGTCGAGAACTACACGGGGGGAGAGAAGACCACGATATGCACAAACCCAGGGGTTGTACGATATAGTCAACAATGTTCACGCATATATTTTTAAAATTCAGGAAACACTCTTATTTACACACTCCAACGGGATTTCTCTTGTTCTGGTCGTAGATACGCGATACTGACAGACGCGCTGACATGGACAACGGCAGTGAGACATGTGACTTGTTGAACTCAGCGGCGGTGTCCGCCACCTAAGAAGCCTCCGTTTCCGCTACCGCTACCGCTACCTGATAACGGGCGTCCAAAGATCGTCGGACGAGAGGTATGAGACTGCTGCATGCGGCGGACGGGTCCGCCGCCACCACTACCGCTACTCATGGAATGGTTTCGACTGTTGTTACTGCTACTGCTGAAGACATAGCCCTGACTGGTAAAAGCGTTGCGCATGGCAGGTGCACCGGAGGCGCGGTTGCGCGTCGAATCAAAGGACGGCATAATACGAATCGGTGTTGGATCGGGACCCCCCACACTATGATTATTATGTGCCGCCACCAATAGGCCTTGGTTTGGAAAGACCGCGGGGCGGTTGCCATTATTGTTTCCGCCTCCGCCACCACCGTGATGATGATTGCGGGAATGCCCGCTGCCTTGGCTACGACTCGAAATCGATCCACCAGCACCACCGCCACCGCCAGCAGTACTAGAGGACGGACCATGTCGCTTGGGAATTTGTTGACGGAAGAATTCCACTTGTTCGAGGAGTTCCTTGTTTTTGTTGTACGAATCAGTCAACTTTTGATGCAATGTTTGGTACCGATTCTCGGCAGTCGCCATGGCCTGTTCGGCCTCCATGCGTTGCGTGCTTGCCGACTGTTGCAATTGCGTCAACTCATTTCGCAAGCGATCGTACGATTCCTGCAGGCGTCCCGATGACCGTCCGCTCTTGTTGGCCACCAGACACAATTGCTGAAAGACAAACTGCGTCACCTTTTTGGAACTGTTTTGCATTTCCAAGGCCTTGAGACATGCATCCATATAATTCAAGTACTGTGATCCCGTCGAGTGCGGACCCTTGGTAAACACCTTTTGGAACATGGTCTTGAATTCCGGAATGGGGTTGACGGGCGCTTCCGCAATGCACAGGTCCATAAAATCGTCCGCGCCAAGGACCTTGCCACACGATGGACATTGCGACGATTGCTGAAAATGATCGTAGACACAATCTAGTAAAATGCAATTCGTTTTAGTACGATAAGTCAAACGAACTTTCATGGAGAGATTCATTACCATCAGGCACCTTACCTTCACAGAAAAGACAATTGCATCCACAGACGTAAAGGTTGGTCGTCAGCGGCTTGCTGCAACGATTACAGGAAAAGGCACATGAGGCGGAATGGCTTCCACCGCCACCTCCGCCACGCGACGTTGCCGACGTATGGTGAGAGACAACAGAATACGAAGAAGATGAGGGACGGTTACGTGACGCCATGATTCTTCGTTTCGTTTGCTGTTCTTGTTGTTGCTAAATATATGTTGTTCGATTTGCTTTCCGTCTTTCCCGTCTTTGGTGTATCGAGAGAAGATTTTTCGTTGTCAATGGCGGGCTGGCGGCATCTTTGTCATGTCACACAAACGGATCGTCAAGTTTTTTATGTACCAATACCGATCGTCACGGTGACCGTATGTGTACCCATACGTAATTTAAATTTCAAGACTCCGACGGTCTTTCCTTACAACTAAAAACCCATTACCTAATGGTCGTTTTCGTAGAAAAATTCTTCAACCATTCACTGTTTGTGACTGTGAGGCAGGCTGTTTCGTATGAGTCGCGGGAGCAACCTGTAAGAACACGGCCGCCACAATAGCAGGGAGAAAAAAGCATCAGTAGGAAAGTATTCTTGATAGAACTCGACATTGCTGAACAAATATCACAAATGTTAAATAATGATTTAAAATAATAGTTCTTTTGCACCATGGGAAGGATGTATTGTCTAGGCGCAACGGATAATTCTGGTTCTTGTCAGGGGAGAAAAAATACATTTTCAGGATTAATGTGAGCGAAATAGAGTGCGCAATTCGTTGATGTGCCTTGAGGAATCTCAAACATCGTGTCCGTAAGATTGCGAGGATGTGAGGAAGGGAGGGCGCTGCGATGCCTTAGAGGAAGCAGGCGAGAGTTTTTCAGGTTCGCTAGCCTCCTCCGTGGCTTTGGATGGGCGACAGCTCTCTCGTCCTGGGCGAAGAGCACGTTCGACCGCTTGCTCCCACTGATGCCCGAACAATACCAGAGTACCAAGGACGGAATCGACACGGGATGCCGTCGAAGAAGACTCGCCAAAATACCCCCACAGAGATTCCAGGGCATGGGTACCCTTTTCGCCTTCTTCCTTTAAAGTGGCAAGTTTAGCCTCGGCCTGACAAACGAATTTCCAAGTCGGGTCCGAGAGTCGTGCGGCCGTAGCCGGCGCAGTAGACCCGCGTTTTGGTTTGGTTACAGTCGACGTTTGAAGACACCGGACGCGCAACGAGCTCAACTTGTCCTCCATCGAATCAACCTCCGTCAACCATAGATTCCACTTGACCTTGTGAGCTCGACGTAAAGATGGCATGTCTTCTTTTTTCCAATCAAGCGTATCGGGTGCACACTTCCGCAAAAGAGACGCTACATATTGGAGAAATGTCGTTTGACAGTCAAGAGCTTTGCTTCGGGTTAAAGTAACGAGAGAATCAAGAGTGATGGCACATGCAGGAGAAGCAGTTTCATTGGCAGCACAATTGTTGATACGGTTTCCAAGATACAAAATCAAACCAACGACACGGCGAAAGTGATGCGATGACATGACTTCCTGACATGCTCTCTGAATAAGAATTGCATCTGAAGATGTAGTTAGAAAATTAAATCCAGATGAGATTCTCGCCGTTACAATACGAAGCTCAAGGATATCCTTACCTTTCTTCAAATTTTCCAATGAATCTGCAAAGCCATTCATAAAGATCATATGCTGCAACTTTTCTTTCGCATCGGTGACTCGCAACATCGCCACCATGAACTTTTCACACTCGCAGATGAACCAATCGCCCGTCGGAGCGTTGAGAAGGGACCGTCGGAGCTTCACAATTTCTTCTGCATTGGGAATGTAAGGGAGAATCGCTTTCAACTGATCCATACTGAGTGCAGTGCCATCCATTCGATCGATGGCTTGCGCAGCGTACTCGTATGTTAGTTGAATCTGAGACAGTGCGATTCCGCCCTCGTTGGCTCGCTCTGAATCAATTACGCGAACAATAGAAGGGTCCGTGGTTTGGTTTCGAAGTGTAGGAGCTTTTGACATTCGTTCTTGTGAGAACAACGCCAAAAATTCATTTTCGTCGACACGAAGCATCTCCTGCAACCAATTATCGTCTTGCTGTAACTTTGACCACAATGTGTTGGTACCGACCTCGGAATGAGGCTGCCAGTAAATGCGAAATTGACGACTATCTTTGGCAACGTTTGATTTGGAAGACTCGGCGGGAATGGCAGGTAAGATATCCGTACGGAATAAGATAGAAACATCCACTCCATCGCGCACCATGGCGTTCTTTACTGCTCCAGCAGGGATACCCAAACCAAGCATCCTGACATACTTCGCAATTGCAATAGGAGGCGCACTAGGATCATGAGCAGCGATCTTTTCGGGCCCCTTGATAGACTCAGTTTTAGATTTTTGTAATTTTGGTCGCAATGGTGGCTTATTTGGGGCCATAAGCATAGTTTGCTTGGGTACGATTTTTGAAGCAGCCTTCGGTGCTTTGACGACATCCTGGCGTATTTTCCGATTTGCCTCGAAGCGAGCTTGCAATATTGAACCGAGAAGTTGAGACGACATCTTTTGCGACGAAAGCGAAGGCTGCGCAACAGTGGGTGGTCGAAGGGGCTCCTGAGTGTCTTGCTCGTCGATTGAATCGAATTGAGACCAAGTATTGCCACCGTGTGTGATCGATGGAAAACTAATTTCAGATACCCCCGAATCAGAAAGTCGACGGACGAAGTTATCCATGGTTTTATTCTCAAATGATTTTTTTAGGACGAATCCATCACCGCCGATATGTTGATCGCACGAGGTATTTTTCGATTTTGTCTTAGATTCATCGACTCTCGTCGGATAGGGGCGTTGGAGCGCTGATGAAGCGTGACTTTGGAACGGATCGTTGGTAAAGTCAATCCAAGAGCCGCTTTCGGATAGGCTAACATCCGTTGTAAACCTATTTTCTTTCCACGCCGATTCGAAAATATTTTTTTCTTTGACCACCTCGTCTTTAGGCACCTCTGGCCAGATTAAGTCTGCTTTGACTTGTGTAGGCTTTCTTTCTTGATAATGCATCGGTGTCCATGGAATTGGAGAGAATAGGGAGCGATTGTCGTCGTGACGATCCAAGGCCAGCTCGTCAAAAGGTTTCTCCTCTTCATTCTTCGCTACCCTGGTGAATGTAGAGCGTCTGATGGCAGCGAAATTGGTCGTCAAAGTGGAGGAACTGCTTTTGGAAATGACGCTGCCCGTTTCGAGTAGTTTTGCCTGAGTGCCCGAGCCAGATTTTACTACTTCAAGATCAAAGATAAAGGATTCTGAATTATCGGAATAAACCCGGCCAATCTCGCTAGTAGCGGCGGTCGTTCCAGTTTCATTCTTGGAAAGTTGCGGACTGTCTTCGGGGCTAAACACCAAGTCCAACGTCGAGTCAGTCGACAATGTCCTCTCTGATCGAGATGGAGGGCTATGAAAGGAGAATTTGGCAATGCGCAGTGGGCTGTGAAATGCCGAGTTACGCTTCTTGGCTTTGATAGCGGTCGGCTTTTTCGGAAAAGAAAGAAAGCACGTTCGTGTCGTTCGCTCGCTCTCAACCGCCGGCTTGGTTTCGGGTATCGCATCGAAGACAGGTTCAGCGGTACGTGAGGGACATCCTCTCTCATCGGCTTCGCGTGCAGATGATATCGTTTGTCGGTCAGATTCAAACACGTCACGACAATCTTCAAGTGCAGCTGGATCGACCGGGTCCCGATCGCCGGAACCCTCACGTAAGTCTTGTCGGGTTTCGTGATCTTCACGTGCTTCGCGATTACAGGGTTGGTCTCGTTCCAATATGACACGTTTCACAGCGTTACGTGTGATTCGAAGCGGTCTCCGATTCCCATTTCTGGGCACTGGTAGAAATCCTTGCGGTGGAAAAGAAGGTGTCGATCTGAGCGTCGAAGTTGCCATGGGAGTACAAGATTGCGCATTATACAATCTCATGGCGCTTCTGAGTCGTCTGATGTTTGTCCACTCGGTTAAGTCAAGAACGTTGTTTGCGTTTTAGATGGGCTGGGGAAAAAGTAATAATAAGACGCCTCCATCGATCCTCACTCGTGATGGTCTGTATTCTATTCCGCTCACGGACCGTGGGTGCATTCCACGGTGCGTGACTTGCACCTCTTTTAAATAATTGTAGTTCATGTTGGCGACGAACGTTCTTGTGCGAGCTGGCCGGTTAATCATAAGTTAAGAGGACCAAGCTAAATAAAGGTGCGTGCAATTTCTTCGGTAACGATTCTCTAATAAAAAGTGTGGTAGTCGATGGTGACGACAAAGACAGGTGGGAATTCGATGAAAAGAGAGTGGAGTGCTATCCCTTCTTTTCGGGAACTTTGGGAGTTGAGCACGGAATGGTATGGCACTGGAACATGAACTCTACTACTTGGGTACAAACGAGGTGCATTTGAATTCCGAACAGCGTATAGGGATTTGTGTTCTTGTTGTTGTAAATTACCAACGTGGAGTCGAGAATGGCGTTGACGGTGTTGTTGTGACCAAGGATCTTCCGTCTCTGCCTCTTTTTTGTGGTTGCGTTGTTGACGTTTGTTCCGAAGTGAGTTTCATCCCCAATTGGTGTTCCACCCACGGTACTCCGAATTCGGTCAGCCATCCGATGGTGGCAGACGGAACGATGTCGGTGAAGGGCAGGATCTCTTCGACGAAGCTCACGTACTTGAGATTCGGGGCGACGTCGTCGTACATGGCCATGATGAATATGGTTTGCACCGGCGCCCACGCGACGTCGAACCCTTCCCCCACCACGGGTAACAGGTAACTCGCCGATCCCATCAGGTCGATCCACAGGCTCACCGCCAGTTTACCCCACAACGATTCCCGCGGCAGGATGATACGGCACAAGTGCACCGGCGTGGGCCGGGGACCCGTTTGGTACACGCATCGCTGTCCGGTGGACGTGTCCAACAGTGTATCGACGACGGGATGGAGCAATGGTTGTAACCATTCCTGCCGTCCCCGTCGCGTACTGGCGTACAAGAACAGGGCCGACGCCGCCAGTGCCGTCGTGGCCAACGCCACGACGACCAGAATGGGCAATACCATGGGTAATGCCACCACCATGACACCCGCAACGACGGGCGTCGAAACGACAGCCACGGCCACGAGTGGTACGGTCGGAACGAGGAACCACTGCGGATCGGGCAATCGCTGGACCAGCAGCGCACCGGAAGATTCCAGGGAATCGATCCATTGGAACCACACGGATGCCACCTGACAGGCGGCGGCGATTTCCGTGCGGTACGGTCCGTGCAGGGTGATCTTGCACCGCAAGGTGGGTGGCACGCGGAATGACGTGGACGTGGTCGTATCGTCTTCGCCACCATTGGTTTCGTTGCCATCGCTGTCGACTAAATTCAATACGAGCCATTGCGGATCGTGGATCTTACATCGATTCAGGGCGTATTCCACTTGCAACGGCGACGATGACGGTGTCGACGTGGTTGTAATTACTTCTTGATCGTACAAGACGGTGAAAACGACTTTCGCATGATACAATTTCGACAGCGGGGCCCGGATTTGGATTTCATTCATCGACGTGGCACTACCGTTGGTACCGTCGGTCGACGTCGTCGTCGTGGGTGCGAATTTGAACGAATTGCGATCCTTGTGGCGTTGGATGGGCGGACCGGTCGTCACGACACGGTCCACGGTACCATCCTCGTCCACGACGTGGATTTGTATCCCCCGGGGCGGTTCCCGATTGGGTAAATCGTACGCACTCAAGATACAAATCTCCAAGTACCCATCCTCCAGAGATGATGTGGTGGTATCCGTATCGCATGTGCTTGCCGTCAAGGCGGGTAAGTTGGCGGAAAGTGCAGGATTGTTGTTGTTGTTATTGTTGTGATTGTTATTGCTCATGATGGGATGTCCTTGAAGTTAAGAGCAAAAGGTTTCGTGACTGTGAATGATTTCAAACCAACAACGACAACGACAAGATGTAGAATTACCAGTAAGACGAGAGATGTGTTGTTTGATATGATATGATGAAATACTCGTAGAGGTCCGTGTGGAACAGTGCAACAGCGAATACGAATCCACCCAACGTTCATATCATCGTGACTCGAACGATCGATAAGGGTCGATGTCGGTTTGGAAGGAGGTAAATAGTACTTACTGTTACTACTGTTATTGGAATAGATCTTACAGTTAACGTACCGTATATCATTCCAACGACGACGTGTCCTCGTCGTCGTGTGACGCCCGTGAAGAAACAAAAAGCATCGTCATCACAACAATAATAGAAAAAATGTGTACGACCACAAAAATTTACCCCAGTAATATAGGTAGAAGAAGAAGAAAAAATCTAGCTCTTGTGGAATTCGGTCTAGGCCTTTTTTCAGGCGGATAACTTGTCTCTGTCTCTCTTTGCATTGTCCTGTCGATGATGATAGCATCATGATGGTACTAATCTCCCTCCACGCACTACCTACATGATTCTTTCTGAGTAAATGATGGGAGTATCTACCACGCATATTATTAATTTACGTATCCATACACAAGGATCGATCCCTTTTCTGTTGGGTCTCCAGATTAAATCAAAGACCCTTTCATTGTTGTCTTTTTCTTTCTTTACTCTTTCACATTCGTATCTGGCTTGCTGTTATTGGAACCACCACTACGTCGACGCTTTCGATTTTCACGTCGTTTGGACTTTTTGTCCGTACTCTGTTGTTGTTGTTGTTGCATGTCTTCTGGTAAACTCTCGTGGGGCGGGAACATCGCCCCCTCTTTGTACAAGCGTATCAGATTCCCCGTCAGATGCTGTGTGCGCGATCGTAGGCATGATACAGGTTCCCCCGTGGCGCGATTCGTGGTGTGTAATACCACCCTCTGTTTCACGTAGTACGATCCCTCCCGTTGATGGCGGGGTAAGGGTAACAATCCGTGCCGATGCAACCAGATCAATTTTTCGTTGGTCGTGCACTTCATGACCCCCTTCAACGAATCATGACGCTGCTTGCCCTTCTGTTGGTGCACGGCATCGCTCACGCCGTTCACGCCGGAATCGTAGGCACGCCACAGCAGCACCGACACGGCCTCCCGTTGCGTGTCGTACGCGCCGACGCGGCAATCGAACGTGGCCAAGAAACCGTCCTCGGGCGCCGGTTTATCGGCCCTCACGCAGATCCGCAACAGTCCGAAATTGAATCTCGCCGTCACGATCGACGCCGCCAGCGAACACAATTTTTGGACCCGTCCGTTGTACGGGTGCGGCGATCGCGACCCCGTCCGGTCCGATACGTTCTGCGGCGCGATCAACACCGTCAATTCGTCCGATTGCGTGAAGCCGCACGTGCCGTTGAACTTGTCCAACAGCGCGGTACAGCAATCTTGCATGATGGTGGCAAAGTCGTCCGAGTATCCGTGGTCCATGATTCCCATGGAGCGCAGGGCTTTCAGGTACTTGCTGAAGCCCGTCCCATCGCACCGCAGCGATATCCACTTATCACCCGGAATCGATGCCATAGCAGGTCGCTCCGCTCGCTTCACGGCATCGCCCAATTGCGTCCACCGTTCCTTGGGAAGGAAGGGTGCCAATTCGTGTAATTCATTCATGTCGACATCACGGGGAATACCATCGATCTTTTTGGGTACGCATGTCTTCAGATCATCGTGAAGTTTCAGGGCGAGGCTCTTGAGGTCTTCGCCGCTGTCGTCCTCCCGCTCATTGTGGTTGTTGGTATTGGTGGTGTTGCTATCGTGACCATCGTCAGTTTCCATGGTAGCATCCAAAGACAAACGTATGTTGTTGTTGCTGTTGTTGTTGCTGCTTCTGCTGCTGCTTCTGCTGCCGCTTTTGTACGTTTGTTTGGAATGAATTCTTTGAATATTGTGTGACGATCAAACGACAACCACGAAAAAATTAAAGTTGTTGTAAAAAATCAGTGGTTTTGTTACTACTACTGATAACTGTAAGGAGAGGAGAGAGACAGAGGAGAGCCTGATTTTGATTTTCTGTAATATGAGCAATACTTGCACCTGCTCACCATTGACAGTGAGCATTTTGTTTTACATTGATAACCAACTCCGATGTTGATGAACGGGCGGACGAACGGACTGGCGCAGTATGCTTTCTACGTTTCCTTCTTGCCATTTAGTGTTACTGTTAAGAGATATGATATCCAGGAAAAGATTGGACTAGGTAGCTTTCAAGGACTAAGCCTCCCGATAGCCGATGCTAACAAGTTTCCATTCCATTCCCTGATGATCCGTCATCAAAGTTCCCTCCTTTCGACGCAATTGCTCCTGCAAAGTGGTTGTGGAAGTTTCGTGCTCGTTGTCCGATATCGCATCATAGAACCAATCCATAGCAATCGTCTGACCTTGTCTCCACGGAAGTGTGGATAGGACAATACCATAGTCGGTATGACTCGTTTTGGTTTTCTTTCGTTTAGCATACGAGAATTCCGTAGACACAGATAATATTCCACCAAAGGTCGATTATCGGCGTATTCGTCCTTGACGATATCCGCCAATAGACGCTGATCTTCTTCTTCTTCTTCTTCTTCTTCTTCTTCTTTTTCTCCTTCACGATCCTGATCATCATGACGGGCCGTGCGATCATTATCAGGCCCGTAACGGCCACGACGTGGTCGATCTACCGCCAGCATGAGATGCTCACCGGCCATATAAATGTTCCGAACGATACTGTTACTACTACTACTACTACTACTACT
>Ga0051981_10001398_pt1 | contig 11779 bp, 8 predicted proteins | sample CryGey13umfilter_3_FD_59644 | JGI IMG/M metagenome (GOLD analysis project Ga0051981, IMG submission 59644) | Groundwater microbial communities from aquifer in Utah, USA - Crystal Geyser 4/10/14 3 um filter | ecosystem: Environmental > Aquatic > Deep subsurface > Groundwater | place: USA: Utah... | reverse complement strand
TTTTTTTTTTTCATTTTCGATTGTTTATTCGGGAGTGGCGACGTAATGAATCGAGATGAATGAAAGACCACGTCGGAAATATTTATTGCATTTGTTTTTCCAATGTATCGCTCCAACGTCTTTTTCTGTTTGTCTTGTGGTGCTGATAAGGTGGTCTCAAATGGGGGTGCAGTATGTTTGATGTCCTGCAAGCCAAGTCGTGGGAGCAGGTGGTAGAAGCGCTAGTATCCAATACGCAAGACAAGACAGACGAAGTGCTCCTAATCTTTGAGCGTCCCCTGGAATAGTAAACACAAATGAAGCTACCCGGAGAAGCTACGAGCGAATGATCACACTCCCCTAAAACAATCATACCTGGTGCTGAAATGAAAAACAACGAAGCAAAGCTAATGGACGAATCGAGAGCAAGGTATGGAAAATATAACGAATGCGTAACAGTTATAATGATATATATATGTATATCAGAAAAATTTAATGGGACTTGTTCTGCTTCATGTGCTTGCTCATGTGTGAGCGCAACTTTTCTCGCAAAGCGTAATCGGAGGAAATGCCTACCGTGTGTCTAGGAGTTCCGCCCACGGTGGGTGGCAAGGGGTCTGTTTGCACGCTCGACACCGAGGATTCGTACATGGAGTTTTCATCATCCGCATAGAGATACGAACTTGTGTCGGTGGTGTCCGTCGGCCAATCTGAGACCGACGACGAGGCATTGAAGCGTGGATTGTGTTTTCTTTTCAAGGCGAAAGGATTTGGAATGGGTTCGTCCATATCTTCCCAACGAGTTGGCCGGTTGCCAGTGCTGTAATTGTCGCTTCCAATGCTGAGCGAATCTTCCTTTCCAATAAATGTTTCTGGTGGACCTGTTTTAATAACCTCCTTTACCGGTTTTTCACCTTCTAGTGGAGGCGTGGGAGAGTCCGTTAATTTTGAATCAAATGAAACGGGGGAATCTGTATTCGACCGACGTTGGTACGGAGGGGGAGACATGCTTCGGGTATTGGGTGTCCCACGACTTTGACTGTTGCTAGCACCCCGTACTTGAGTCGACGTCTTGTTTCCTCGGCTGGAGGGACTGCGCGCGGTGGTGGATCTCTTTTTGGAGCGACTGGCTCGTTTGTTCGAAAGTGGCTTTGCCTTCTTCCACGGTGTTGTTAGGCAGTGCACATTGAATGATACCATGAACGGGTCCGAATCAATCGCATGCACTAAATGAACCGCACACTTTCGGCAAAAACTGAAGGCTTGTGTTGCCGGGGTGTTCTCATCCGGCACATGGTACGTTTGCCAAACGTCCTCGCCTCGTAGTAAGCGGAATGCACTTTCGGGTACACGCACGCTAGGATACAATAACTTGCCTGATAATTCTTCTATTTGTAACACGAGGGGAGCCGACACCTGTCCAAATCAACCCAAATTTGATTAGAAAACAAATAGGAGTATATTGATTTCAAATGCGTCTCGCGTAAATCTCGAAAGAGAGATGAATAGTTCCTCAACGGACGAATCATAAAGTTAACTGTAAGTTACTCACCTCGAAGGCAATCGATCCGCAATGACAAGACCCTTGATGAACGACGAAGGATTCCCCGTCCAAGTCTTCTTCCTTGTCGTAATCTTCGCCATTTCGAGAAGAAATGAATAGGTCTCTCAAGCGTGATAATTGGTCATAAATAAATTGATAGAGCGTGCCAGGATCGCTGCCAACTGATTCATTACCGTCCGAGTCCGTCAGTGACTTCTCTCGACGTGACCCGATGATCTGTATGATTAACAGACTAATACCCACGCAGGCTGTCCATCCCAAGGTTGTCTTATTGAATGTTAGATTCCCTAAATTCCTCCCCCCGTTCGATGCCGAAGACACCATGCTGTCCATTTGAGACGTGACTCGCACACGGTGACGGATAGGAACGGCGGATGACAGTTGTTTCAATACAGAGGACGACGGCGTTGACTCGTAAATAGCCATGCGAAAACGGGGTCAACAAGTGATTCAACGAGTGCTGTTAATGAACTATATGTACGACTTGATGTGAAGCAGGGTAAAAAACGTGGGTGGTGGCGTTGAATTTTTGAAAAGGGGACCGGCGGAACGAAAAGGAGACCGGCGGAACGAGAAAAAGACAACTGTAAAGAGAGATACGAGTAAAAATGGACCTGCGCGCTTCTTACTTTACTGTTAACCCTTAGCCCGTTTTGCCACCATGGTTGGTGACAGTAGCCACGACAGCAGCGCACACGCCAAAAAAAAACACGGAGAGGAAGTGCAAGTGCCAAATTTATCGAGGGACGCGAGGAAAACCCGCGTTGGACTTTATAAGTGAAATCCGTGAAATCAAGTTTACTTAATATACTATGAGCGCGCACGTCTCGTCGGCCAAAAACGTCTCCACTTTTGAAGATAATACATAATGTCACATGCGATAAATCTGGAAATTTATTTTTTCACTCAAACGCCTGCTCTTTAAAGTTATTACAGTAGACGCATGGAGCATGTATGGAACAATGAGAAATGAGATAGCATCGTAGAAGTGCAAAGTATTATATCAACCCTACTGGACATCCCAACAGAATTAATCGTCAGATCAAAACACTTTTGGAAGTAAAAACTAAGGTCACCGACATTTCGAAAGAGATCGAAAAAGACGAACGACAATCGACCTTGATATTATATTCACCGACAAGTAGATGAGGTGACGTCGGACAAACCAGAAAGATTCCCTTGTTTGATCTCCATCATGTGTGGTCGATTCCTCACTTTGTATTTCATGATTTTCCTGATTGTTGTCGCGGGGATCCGCATCTGTTGGAGATTGGATTATTATTTTAAGGCGACCGCATCACCTGCCTTCTATATCTCCACATCACGCCCCCTGGTACAAACTACTGATGTACATCAGCAAAACCCCAAGAATGAGAAAGATACGACAGGCTCGGATTTTCCGATACGTGTTGTGCTAGTTCCTTCCGTACAGAATGAGACCTTAGCGGCCCGATTCGCACATTTGATCATGGATGGCATTCAACAGTCGCCTCGTCTCGCGTGGGCCGACGACGATAACGATGACAGTGCTGTTTGGTTGGTGGAGGTTGGGTACGGTATGATGAAATGGGGCAACCAAAATTGGTGTACGACTGTAGGAGAAGAAATTCAAAGAACACAACGTCTCCGCCAACAAGCTGGACGACCCAAACCAACGTGGCCCGTCGTGCTTTTGGACAATGACGATTACCCTCCTAGCGACCGAAAACTATGCCCCCAATTTGGAGAATTACTGGGAAACGAGAATGTTGTTTACAGTTTTCGATCAATTGCCAAATCCAGATCATGGAATCGCAAAGAAAAATGGGTCAATCTAGGTCGCAAAATCACTCCAACAATCGATTTCGATCCAGCCGTACAAAATTACCACTACAAGCATCGACCGATAGGTGTTCGGACAGATATCGTACAAGCTATTGACATGAATCTCAAAGAGCAAGGATTGAGTCTATGTCAAGACATGGAATATCTTCTTAAACGGGATATTGACGTGGGTTACTTTTGGCAAGGTACGGGATCTCCAGGTGGCGAAGTCGCTCTGCGAAACACAGTCTTCCGTGCACTGAATGGTATGAAAACTACAAAGACAGACTGGAATATGTTTGTGGGCTTATCAGGCAATAGGGCCCACCAAGGACGGCAGTTCGCCTCTGTATCGTACGTTGAAACTCTTTTACGATGCAAGATTGTGGTGGTTGTACAGAGGGACAAATGGGAAGATCATTATCGTTTATTTGAAGCCATAGTCGCTGGAGCTTTGGTGTTGACCGATTTCATGTTCGGGTTACCGAAAGGTCTCGTCGATGGCGTCAGTATCGTACAATACAACAGCACCGCGGATCTACAAGGCAAACTTGAATACTATGTCACCCACGAAAGGGAGCGACTCGCGATTGCCCGAGCAGGGCGACGTATCGCTATGGAGCGGCATCGGTCGTGGCATCACATGGAAGAAATGATCTTGGGAGCTACCATGACTATCTGTGACGACACGGACAGCAATCAATGTCCGTTTGGGGTTACCGTCACTGATATGGACCTTCCCTGCGGGAATTGATTGCAAGTCCCAAGTGATGCTCACCCTAGCAAAAGAGATAGCACGCTGGTACATCGCGACAGTTGGCATCAACACGACATTTTTTGTGACAAATATGGATGAGTTAGAGTCTACCGTTATGGGTCTACAGAAAGATCTTCTGACGGTTCAAAAGCTTGCTGCTGCGCTTCACAGTTAATTGTTCATATGATTCACTCATCTCTCTTGACATGAAGTTGGTAATGGTCGAGTCACGAACTATGTTATGTGAAGTAGAGTGGTAGTGTAGATGCCGAATTTTAAACATTAGGGAAACTAACATAAATCCATCGTTTGGAAGAAGGTAAAAACGATTCGACTGTGAGTCTTGGAAAACAAAAAAAAATGTGAAAAGACTGACAGTGGTGATCTGACTGACATGTGACGGGAGAAATAATATTCCGCTATTATTTTGTTGTAAACAATCCTGCAAACGCTCTCTAAGCCTTTTGTTTCGTATCTTCGAATGCAGCATTATGAAGCCACTTCTGCAATCTTCGATCTGTTTTCTGAATGACAACATCGTCACGATTTATGCAACTCTCATTGCGTTCGCATTGTTGTCTCAATTCGGAACGGTTCTCCCAAGCATGGTACGGCACGGCAAATTACGTGACATGACGCAGCCTTCTTCCAACATGCCTCGTATCGATAGTGGCGATCTCTCGAGATGGATTATAGAAGGTGATTTTTGGATGGTGAAGAAACAAAGATTTCTGGACTTTTATGTACTTGGGACGGTGGCCTTGATAACTGTGCGTTTGGCAGCCACATCAACTGAACCCATCGTATTTGGGTCTTCCAGAACACTTGCACAAACCTTGTTGCTACTTCATCTTGTACGTCGTATGTATGAATGTCTTTACGTGCATCAATGGCAATCTACCAGCGTGATGCACTTGTCGATTTATGTGTTGGGGATTCTGTATTATGCTCTATTGCCATTTATTTTCTGCCGTTTCGACTGCCGTGATGGTATCGATTCACAAACATCTTTCATCGACATGTCAAGATACATTCCCCGTTTAGTACAAATGTCGTGGCAAAGTGTGTCTTTCACACTCTGCCTGTATGCACAACAACAACAAGCCCGACATCATCTGATACTTGCCAATCTACGTCGTACTGACAAGGATAAGGACAAGCCTCCCTCGTCGGTCTACCTCTTACCAGAAGGTGGATGGTTCCATTGGGTTGCGTGTCCGCACTATTTGGCAGAAATTTTGATTTACATAGGATTGGCCGGTCTGTTGCAAGATACCGAACGGGGGGTCGTTATTGTCACATGGGTGACGGTCAGCTTAACAATCAATGCATTGCAATCTCAACGATGGTATGCGCAAAACATTCCCGGATACGCAAAACTGAATCGCCGAGCCATTTTTCCTCATTGGTTGTAAGAGACAGATCAAGGGCAATTTATTCAATTGGTGAATAAATATATTACGACTGTTAATATTCTACATGCTATTTGCACGGATAGAACAGACCTCGGCGGAAGGATATTTCACCCACACGACCTGGCGGATACATTTCCAAGAGAGAGAGAAAAAAACAAAAATGCTTGGTCCTATTTGCATCACGTTGAATCGTTTGTCCCATGACCCAACAAGTGGTTATTGTCCTTCGAAAAACTCATGATACAAAAAGATCTTTCTGCTGTCGCTTGCGGGGCCAGAAATGTGAATCTTGCAGTCACATCTCAGAATGAATTAAAATCGGAATACTGATTAAATGCAAGGATATTATTAGAGTCAATACTTAAACTAGACGCCCTCGATTCTGTCTTCAACGTCTGCGTATAGCTGTTGCAGGCGCTCGATGTTCTCTTCCGAGGTTTCCCAGTAGCCACGACCGTTGGCCTCAAGGAAAGTGGTAACCATATCGCGGAAAGCGTTGGGGTTCGTGTCGAGTAGACGTTGCTGCATTTCAGGATCATTGATGAACACGGAATTGGCATCTTCAAAGACAAAGTTGTCAACCTCTCCAGCGGTAGCAGACCAACCCATGGTGTTGCGCAAACGCTTCTGGATTTCGCGGACACCCTCGTATCCCGTAGAGAGCATACCTTCGTAGAACTTGGGATTCAACAGCTTGGTGCGGGCATCAAGACGGACGGTTTCGGACAAGGAACGGACCTGTGCATTAGCCGTTGTGGTGTCAGCCATCATAGAGAGGGGCTTCTTCTTGTCGTCACGAAGTCCCTGAACGACCTTCGTAGGATCCGAGTCGTAATAGTGCGAAACATCTGTAATGGAGATTTCGGACGAGTCCAGGTTTTGAAACGTAACATCAACTCTCTTCAAGGCGGACTTGAAAAGATCTGCCTGAGCTTCCATCATGCCGGGCTTATCGGCGTTGAAGGCAAAACCCTTGCGAGTTAAGAACTGTTCCTGCAACTGGCCTTCGTCTTCCCATCCGCCGTTTTCGATAGCAAGACCGACGTTGGCGGAGTATGAGCCAGCAGAGTTAGAGAACACACGGCAGGAGGCTTCGCGAAGAGAGACACCGAGTTCCTCGGCCTGTTCGAGAGCATGCTTGCGCACGAAGTTCATCTCACTGGGTTCGTCTGCTTCGGCAGCCATCTTGATACCGCGGTCCATGAGGTTCATTTGGTTGATGAACAAGTCGCGGAAGACACCAGAACAGGAGACAACAACGTCAATACGAGGACGACCAAGTTCTTCCAAGGGAATCAATTCGACCTTGTTCACACGTCCGAGCGAGTCAGGAACAGGTCGAACACCAACCAAGGCCAGGACTTGCGCCAATGATTCTCCGTACGTCTTGATATTGTCAGTACCCCACAAAGTGAAGGCAATACTTTCGGGATACATGCCATCGTTCTCGTCCCTCAACTTCTCGAGAAGCTTGCGGACGACATCCTCCGACACCTCGACAGCGGCAGCCGTGGGGATAGCAGAGGGGTCGAGTGCGTGCATGTTACGTCCAGTGGGCAACACATCCGGGTTTCGGATCGGGTCACCACCTGGTGCGGGCATGAGGAATTCTCCGTTCAGAAGCTGCATGATACCTCCAAGTTCGTTGTTGGCCACCACTTGCTTCAAGCAGAATTCCAAATATGCGATCAAAGGAGCTAGGCGTTCTTCTGAGACCTTCGGGAAACCAGCGTCGATGATGGCCTTTGTCCAGGGCTTCTTCTTACCAAACATGCTGTCGAACATGCCGCCCACCTCGTCGAAGAATCCCTTAACTTCCTTCACACGTCCGTCGGGACCAGTGGACTGCATGACCAGAGCTCGAACGGCGGCGCGGGCAGCTTCAGTGATCTTGGTGTTTAATTCAACATCTGTCAACACACCGTTGTTGTTTCCGCGGTAAATGTCATTAATATCACGACCAAGAGAGCTTGCGATAACACGGGGAAGCCCTTCGATTTTGTCTTCGGGGCGATCAAGCTGAGCAATGTTGACAAGGGTGGCAATGGCTTCCTCTGCGGTGGGAGGGACACCGACAGTGTGCAAACCACAAGGCAACAAACGGGATTCAATTTGCATAATTTGAGAATAAATAGCTCCGACGATATTGTCGCGGTTTTCGATTGTGTCTTCAGCGGCACTATAGGTCTCAAGATCTGGTAAGTCAACATCCTTATCCAAATTGCACGTGAAGGCCGTGGAGATGATGGAGTTCACGATTGCAGGACCACGACCTTCATTTTCACGGAGTCCTTGGTAGGAGCTGATGAGTTCTTTAAGCTCCTTCAACCCCTTGTATAAACCAGCGTTTTCAGCCGGGGGAGTCAAGTAAGATACGGTGGCGGAGTAGGAACGACGTTTGGCAATAGTCGCCTCGGATGGGTTATTGGCCGCGTAGAGGTAGGCGGATGGTAAAGAGCTGATCAAACGGTCAGGATAGCAAGTTCCAGACATACCAACTTGCTTTCCAGGCATAAACTCGAGACTTCCGTGGGTACCGAAGTGCAGAACAGCATCAGCCTTGAAGATCTTTTCCAAGTAAGTATAGTAAGCGGCAAAACCATGGTGTGGGCTGGCAGATTTGGCGAAAAGAAGACGCATGGGATCACCTTCGTATCCGAAAGATGGCTGTACACCGATGAAAACGTTTCCAAATTGCTTTCCATACACCAACAAGTTCTGCCCGTCGGAGTTCAGGTTACCAGGGGCAGGTCCCCAATTTTCTTCCAGGTCAGTAGCGTAAGGAGTCAAATCGTAGTACTCACTGGTGCTCATGCGGTACGCAACGTTGAGGTCAGGAGAAGAAATCTTGGCTTCGGGGTCGTCCAAGACGGACGCCATGATAGCCTCTTTTTCCATCGGGGCGTCACCGATATCATACCCTTCCGACTTTAGTTGTCCCAATACAGCCTTGATCGAGTCGAAGACGTCCAAGTACGCAGCAGTTCCGACATTTCCTTTGTCTGGAGGAAAGGAAAAGATGGTAATGGCGATTTTCTTTTCACTCTTGGGCTTCGACCGCAAGTTGGCCCATTTGAGTGCGCGGTCAGCCAACAAATTGACGCGATCGGCCAGAGGGACACTACGCCCTGTGGCTCCCTCCCGGCCAGCATAGATGATTGGTTCAATGGCACCATCGATTTCAGGCAACGATACCTGAAGCGCAACCTGAATAGGATGCAGTCCCAGCTCGGACGATTGCCATTCTTCAAAAGACTGGAAGACAAGCGGAACGGCGCACATGTACGGGCGGTTCAGCTTCTTAAGCACCGAAGCCGCCTTTTTGTGATCCTGCGAGGCGGGCCCACCCACCAGAGCAAAACCGGTTAGGTTGATAACAGTGTCAACGATAGCTTTGCCGCTGGCATCGTAAAAGTACTCCTCGACGGGACCAGAGAAATCCAAACCCCCAGAATAGATTGCAACAACACGTGACCCACGGCTTTCCAATTCGGAGATCAGGGAAACATAGTGGGTGTCATCCTTCGTGTTAATGTGGGACTTTTGCAGGATGATTCCAACAGTCGGTGCGGTCTTCGGGTTTATACCGGCATCTGGGCAGAATTCTTTGTTGTACCATTCGAAATACTTCTCGCTATTTTCAAAGACAATCGAAGGGGCAACCGGGTGCCAAATGGCCTTGTCGGGAAGTAGTACGGGGTCTTCCGTCTTGATCTTTTCTTTGCCCTCCATCGATTTAATGATTGGTCCAACATAATCCTGTCCGACCATCAAGAGAAGCGATTCGATGTTCTCCGGTGATCCTCCCAACCAATATTGGAATGACATCATAAAGGTACGGGCATCAGCGGCCTTGTCCGAAGGCAAAAATTTTAGAACCTTGGGAAGGGTGCGCAACAACTTCAACATGCCTTCTTCAAAAGAGGAGCCGTCTTCTTGTTTCTTCTTTTTCATGAAATCAGCCACAACAGACTTGGATTGTCCCAAGTTCTTCATTGTGAAGGATCCAACCTTGTTCAATCTCATAACCTCAGGCATGGAGGGAAAGATGAGACAAGCGTCCAACTTGTCACGGCGGGGCTGCACAACCTCCACAACCTTTTCGGCCAATTCCTGGACAAAGATAAGAGAACCGATGAAGATGTTGGCGTCATCAACATCCTTTTCGAATTGTTTCAGAGTTTCTGCATCGCGCAACTCCTCGAGCAAATAACCAACGCATTCAACCGCCATGTTGTCCGATCCAGCATTGATACGCTTAACAGCGGCCGTAACGGAGGATTGGTACTGCGATTCTAGCACAACGTACACAACCTTCATGGTCGGGCGTCCACGTACATCTTCCGGCACCACGCGGCGGTTTTCGGAATTAGACTGTGTGAACATACCGCCGCCCATTGGTCCAACGGATGTGGGGTCCTTAAGTACCGGGAGAGCCGTCGATGTTTCGAGGGCGGAATGCTTTCGTTGGATTGACGTGACCGAACTGGCCGATTTGCGTCCAACAAACGCCTGTGGCTGCCATCTGTTAGCGAACAAGAAGATATACAAATGTTAGTGATAGTTACAGGGAGTGGAATGTTGAAGTGTTTGTTGCAGGCTTGGTTTCGTCGATCACATTTTCACCACTTGGCGCCTCAGAGGATTTTTTCGCCTCGTAGGATTCCACGTGAATCTCTGGTACAAAAACTTCAACTTCGCCGATCCTCCGACGAGGCTCAGCCCGAGAGATCGACACTTACGCTGTGGTGACAGACATCGCCGCCAAAGCAATTACGGCTGCTTTGAAAGAAACCATTGTTCAGTTGGATTCTTCTGTACAATGTAGAAGTGAGAAGGAAGTGAGAAGGAAGTGGAATGTCTACCGTCTCAATCCAAATGGATTTAATGAGAATGCAGTGGAGCGAAGAGGTGTATCCTGGTGGAAGTTGCTTCGATGTCTTCAACGTCGTTAGTGGATCGATCGTCTGACAGACGCGACCGACCACGCAGAAGGTGAAGATCCATCTACAATATGATTGGTGGAAAATTAAGCGGGACTCGTTCAGGTTCGGTCACGGTTGAACAGGATCGCCTTGCAAGCATTTTCGTCTCATGCAAAGAATTCATGCGTCAACCGGGACATAAATAAAGGGATCAGTCAACAGTGACAAATGAATAATGAGTTGTAATCCTTTGATCGATTCCGTGTCGATCAAGCTGACGCACCTTTTGGGGTCAGAATTGCCGTCTTCACGATACAACGAGAGCTCTGGAGGGGTGGAGAAGGTCCCCGACCAAAACGAAACGCGTTTACGTAAGAGTTGAGTCAACCACCTAAGATATCATTCAAAGTCACGAAGGAGCTCTGAAGTGGAAATTCTCGATACTGCACGACAGATTGTTCGCAGTAAAATAATCGTCAAACTGAAAAATTAAAGCACGTGCACCGAAGTATTACTGTTCGTCTGAACTGAAATTGGACCTCTACCGCATAGCTTCCACGACATGGATCCTAGACCCAAGGACACAAACACCTAGTATTTTGGGGGGTGCACGACCCCTTTGCGATCGGTAGAGCTCACTGCACGGAACCATGATACAGTGCTCTGTGTAGCCTTCTTTACAAAGAAATAATGATACTGAAAAACATTTCCAGCGTATCTCCTCTAGTTTCGTTTGGAAATAATAAACCCGGTTCTGTCTGTCCTTCTTATCATCAACTTGAACCCTTTTTCTTCGTGTTCAGCTCCTCCTACGGAAGCAATTTTCAGATGACATCGGTTCTGTTGACGTTATGATCATTCTTGGTTTTCAGTCGGCGACACCACGGGCGATAAGAATGTGTTCCACATAGAATCCACATTGAATGATCCAACGAATCCACTGATGTACTTATCTTAGAACCGGGGCGGTCGAAGTGGTCATGTCAGTCCCGAGTGCAAGGGCTCGATACGAGTAGCGTACCCATATGGATTCTGTGTGGCTACTCTTCGGGCCACTACCGGACTGTCACAATCAACTAATTACTTTCGATCTGTCAAAGCGTTGCTTCTGTCGTGAAAAAATAGTTAGGCCACGACGAGATGTTGCGAGGGAGACGGTTCTTCGATTGTACGGACCAGAGACAGTGGCATACCGCGCGTACCACCGGAGGGGACTGTTGCGTCAAATCGTCCGTACCGGTTGATCATGTTCGGGGCATTCCCAACAGCGTTGATACTTTGTTCGATTTATAGCAGAGAAGGTGAAATTTCACACTGCTCGAAAGATACTTTTGAT
>Ga0051981_10001397_pt1 | contig 11781 bp, 6 predicted proteins | sample CryGey13umfilter_3_FD_59644 | JGI IMG/M metagenome (GOLD analysis project Ga0051981, IMG submission 59644) | Groundwater microbial communities from aquifer in Utah, USA - Crystal Geyser 4/10/14 3 um filter | ecosystem: Environmental > Aquatic > Deep subsurface > Groundwater | place: USA: Utah... | reverse complement strand
TAGTTTTAATTTTGCGTTCCTTGAGTGGATCCTCATCAACAACAGATGCAGCGGACGTGGCAGCAGGAGGTTCCAGCGCAGGAATCACGGATGAGGAACTGTATAATCGGATTGTGCAGGGAGATGATAAGAACACCTTCCTCGTGGCCCGCGCTGGTTTGTTGCTTCAAGATGCACGGGCTCGCTTTGGCTCTGTCAATACACCAAACGAGTGTTTAGCTTATATGGGTGCCAGATTTCGTCGACTTAGTCAGCGTGCCGAAACTACAAGTGACATTGAGATTGGACATTATATCATTCGCCAATACATACTCATTCATCTTCCGAATTATCGCGACAAGTTGGAATGCATGATTATGATGTTGAGAAAAATGTATTCATTTGCCGCCGGAGATTCAGGTATCGATAATGCAGACTCACTGCAAAATCAAGAAATTCTTTTGCCGGGACATTTGATTTCGGCCTTCGTCAAGGAAAAGTTCGACGAGTTCTTACAGAATCTAGGTCTCGGAATTTCGATTGAAATGAGAAGAGACTTTGCAAAGGTAGCGTCGAAACTTTCGGAATCTGCCTACTGGAGTAAACAAGTGGACCGTTACCTTGGAAAGTCTTCTGGAGGGATCGGAAAGAAGGTTGCCTATTTTTTATCTACGGGTAACATTGTTTCTACCACCGGCTTGGACTTGATGCAGGTGTCTGGATATACAATTGTAGCAGAGCGCCTGAACTTTTTAAGGTATTGTGCACATTTTCGGTCCGTGCACCGTGGTCAATTCTTTATGGAAATGAAAACGACAGCTGTGCGCAAGCTACTCCCCGATCAATGGGGCTTCCTCTGCCCCGTCCACACTCCTGACGGAGGCCCATGTGGCCTCTTGAGTCATCTTTCTCTAAAATCGTTCACAATGAGCTACCCTGAGACGCTTAATGGGATGAAGCCAGTGGATCATCTGCTTTATTCTATTGGGGTGTTGCCTGTCGGTTCTGGTACTTTTGATGGTAGTGGGCGGCCTGTTTCGAGCCATTTGAATCTCGTCGTTTGCCTCGATGGAAGAGTTATCGGTAGTGCAAGTCCTGCATTATGCAAAGTCATAGCCTCCCAGTTGCGAAACTTCAAGGTACATGATCCCCCGCTGATCCCTCCGACGACTGAAGTTGCATTTGTCCCGCCTGGTAACAGAGGCTCGCCATATCCTGGACTGTTCCTTTTTACAGGAGCTGCTCGACTTGTTCGTCCAGTACTACAACGATCGTCCGGAAAAACTGAATATATTGGACCTCTTGAACAAGGTTTCATGGATATTGCGTGCCTAGACGAAGATATACGTGAGGGTATAACCACTCACCAAGAGTTGGACCCAACAAATATGCTCAGTCTTATTGCAAATCTCACTCCATTCTCGGACCAAAACCAGTCACCGCGAAATATGTATCAGGTAAATTGCTTAGTCGCTTGGATAAATTATTGTGTGATATTTTGGGTCCTGACAAAATTGTATGCTTTCGTTCACAGTGCCAAATGGGAAAACAGACTATGGGAACCCCGGCGCTGTCGTTGCCCTACCGTACTGACAATAAATTGTACCGGTTGATGACTCCACAAGCACCCCTTGTTCAGACGGCGACACACGGTGAATACAAGATGGACGAATACCCGAATGGAACGAATGCCGTTGTTGCTGTGATAAGTTACACTGGATTTGATATGGAGGACTCGGTCATTCTCAATAAGTCATCTCTCGAGAGAGGATTTGCCTATGCAACGGTGACAAAGACTGTTGAAGTCGATCTTCAGGAAGAAGCTAAATTTGTGGGCGGCTCAGGAGGTGGAGAGGATGCCCGTCTGCAATTTTCGAATCAAGGTAAGGATGGACAGCCGTTGCACAAGGACTTAGACGCAGATGGTTTCCCAAAAGCTGGAGCTCGTTTAAATGAAGGAGATCCGCTATATTGCTTAGTCGATTCCGTCACCAACTTTGATAAAGTTGTGAAGCATAAAGACCGCGAGGTTGCGTACGTCCAATCCGTTCGAGCCATTGCCACTGAAAGTGGTAAACCATCGGAAACAAAAGCATCGATAACCCTACGCTATCCACGCGGCCCAATTATTGGGGACAAGTTTTCAAGCAGACATGGCCAAAAAGGCGTCGTAAGCATTGTGTGGCCACAGGAAAATATGCCGTTTACGGAGTCAGGCATCACACCCGATATTCTCTTCAATCCCCATGGTTTTCCAAGTAGGATGACCATCGGCATGCTTGTGGAAAGCATGGCAGCGAAGAGCGGATCTCTGCACGGGCACTATCAGGACGGCACACCTTTCACTTTTCATGAATCTGGTGACAAAGTTTCTGTGGACTACTTCGGAGAGCAGCTCCTCGCAGCTGGGTACAACTATTATGGTAGCGAGCCTCTGTATAGTGGCGTGTCAGGTTGTATAATGCATGCTGACCTCTACATTGGAGTCGTTTACTATCAGCGCCTCCGCCACATGGTTTTGGACAAATATCAAGTTCGTTCAACCGGACCAACGAACGAATTGACAAGGCAACCTATCAAAGGTAGGAAGAAGGGTGGTGGCATTAGGCTTGGAGAGATGGAAAGAGACAGTCTCCTGTCGCATGGGGCCGCTTTCCTCCTTCACGACCGACTGATCAATTGCAGTGACAAGCACGTTGCCTATGTTTGCGGACGCTGTGGTGATCTCCTTTTACCTACAACCGAACGCAGCTCTGTGCAGACTACTGGCCAAAGCGCCTCTGAAGCTATCAACAAACCGAAACTGCGACAGTACTGCAGAAATCCCAGTTGTCTCAAGGCCTGCCGAAGATCTGATGCTAATGACGACGAAATTGAGCCGATCATCTTGCCTTATGTGTACCGATATCTCGTTAACGAGTTGGCCGGCATGAACGTAAAGATCAAAATGGAAATAGAGTAAACAATAAATAAGCTCTCTGTGACAATAACTAGGCTAAATGTTACGAGCATCTCTGCGCTACTTCCGAAATAGTAGCACTGCGTACACGATTTCTTCCATTTGAAAGCTCACCAAGCTTTTCGCTGCCCCGTGAAACTTGGGTGGAATAACAAATAGCTTGTTCCCATCATCAAGAGGAAGCATGGAAAGACGCTCTTTCGCTTCGTAATCCTTGCAGAATTTCTCAAGCTCCGTCTCATCGGTCTCTGTATCACTAATGACCCGATACTTCCGTATTTCCCATTTCCCGCCCGCAACTTTGGTTTTGACAAAATCTGAGAAACTTCTCACGGCTAGTCGCCCCTTTTCCACAAGTCTCTTCGGGAGAAGGATGGCGTCATTTTCAGCTTGTTCTTCCGCCACAAGACCCGCACTAAACTTTCGAGAATTGTTTGCGAGTGCAAACTGAAATTGCTCCGATCCTGCTACATTGACAGCCCATCTAAGAGCGCTCTGCGACTTAGTTTGGCCAGTCGATGCAGCAAAAGAAGGCGGTGGGGAAGGGGGATCTCCTGAGCGAGTTGTGCGTCGCGTGTTGAAGGAAGAGAGACTCTCTCCTTGAGGGTCTTTCCCATCTTTCAAATGGCTACCATTGTCGCTTTTCTGCGGGGGTGATTTCTGTGAACCTGGCGGATCTTTCACACCAGATTGGCTTTTATCCGGGTCCGTCGTGGACACATCTGGCTTTCCTGGAATTTTTCCTGAATTTTTACTTTTAAAGATCGATTTCAGCGGCCGGATTTGCGTCTTACTTACAGAGCTGGTCAACAAAGCTCCTTGCTTCGCCTTAATTTCAGCTTGTTCTCGCTTGGTTCGGAGTTGAGGGTTTGCGAGCGTCTCGGAAGGCATATTGGCCACTTCTTCTGCATCAATTCTGCCTGTCAGCACCTTTAGGCAAAGTACAATGTTGGCAGTATCCCCGAGACCTCGCTTAAGAGTAAGGGCCTGTTGACGGTATTCTGGGGAGATACGTTCCGCACCATCGGTTCCCTGAAAACGCCGAAACAGAGCATTTTCAATTTCAAATGCTTTAATTTCACACAGAGATGTGACAGCCGCACCTGAGACTTGTAGGTCGAGCTTTTCTGCAGTTATGTTCAGCGCCTTCTTCAGCACGGTGCGAGCTGCGAATCTGAAAGGAAGACTGAATTTCTCCTCACGAGAAGAGGTCGCAAGTGCACCGCCAACACTCAACAGTCGATCCAAAAGAGCGTCCCTCATCACATTCCTCATCCTCATGACATTTTTCGCGTCTTTGTAGAACAAGTCAGCTGCCCTTTCCCTGATATCAGGCGATGAATGGGCATGAATGTATTTATCAAGCGAATCGATCAAAGCGGTTACATGTGTGACCATTGAGTTTGGCGGCGCAACAACTAGGCAAACAATTTCGTGATGCAGGTCCATAATCTCCTGCAGTCCGAGTGAATTATCAGACCAACGGTAAGAGGGATACAGAGAGGAAACGTCAGACTTACGAATCAGAAAATAACATTGTACCATGCAGATATATATCGGTGTTCATACCTGGAGAAACATGTGGCATTTCATAACAGCCTCTTCATTTACGGCGCCCCCGTAGGTTTCCTGGAATACTTCGTACTCTTCTGTCAGGGATTGGAAATTTGCCGCCCATCGATTGCATCGAGTGAAGTCAGATTTGAGCGCGTCGAACAAAATAGGACACCAACGTATCATCGTCGTCCCAACAGCGTACTGCGCTCCTTTCTTTTTTGACTTTACGGTAATCTTCCCGGTTTTTTGGGTCGAAATGAAGATTCCATGTTTGCTTAAAGTTCTTTTCAAGTCGTCTGGAACATCCAAAAATACCTCTTCGCCAGATTTGATCAAGCTCTGAGCTACACCTTCTTCGAGAGTTATTTTTTCAGATTTGTCTCTCGAGAAGGAGTTATTCAGTGAGTCTATCCATCGCACAGCCATCACAATCCATTCGAACGCCGCTTTACCCGGGGTTTCAGCGAAAACGTTGCTAACTATAGAAGCTATCTCCCTCATTTCTTGCTTGAGTTCTTGATACAAAGGGCTTCCAGTCAAGCGAAAGGGAATAAAGTGGCCGTCTTCAATTAAGGAGGCACCTCTTGGGTACGGGGCTCGATCGGGGGTATCACCTTCGTAATCCGTTCCCAAGAACTTAAACAATCTGCTTTCAAATTCTTCAGTGTATTCCAACATCGACTGGACCGCTGCCTCGCGGGGCATCGCCACCTGCACATTATAAGGGACAGTTGGAAATGGCGACTGCACGTAAATCACGGTGTAGTATTCCTACGTACCTTATCGAGAACAGGGTGTGTACAAAGGTCAGTCAATTTTGCTAGATCTACCCTCTCCGAATCATCCGCTCCCGTTTCTTCTTTTGATGGTACATCTCTTCGCTTGCCTCCACGCAGTGAAAGTTGCGTAAGACTGGATATTTCGTCTTGCCAATAAGATGCCAACTGGTGCAGCTCGCGGACTCGCATGACAAGGGCGGCTAGACCTCCAGTTTCGTTTTCAGCTAGTGACGGTTGACTCTCATTCAACTTCAATAAAGCCTCCCATTGAATTCGAATAACGTCGTCATTTTCGGTTGTCGTGTCTGCATCATCTGGAAGATCGTCCGATTTCAAGACATGAAAGTCAAGAGCCCGTGTCTAAAGTATACAGAAGTTGAGTGGAATGATCTTTAGGAAAGGACAAAGTACATGTACAATCCAATTTCGGACTTACCATCCAAGAGAAGAGCTTTATCTCTCGCTCCAGTTGTGATTCAAGATCACGGTCGACTGCAAGTTGATTTCCTTTAAAAAAAGACTGAGTTTCTTTCAAAACAGATAAATGTGCTCGCGCTTCATCAGGATTCCTGACACAATCCCGTTGCAGTGATTTTGACTTCGAAAATGCGTTTGAAATCAACTCGAGTTTCTGTTGATAACATTCTACATGAAGATGCAATGCCTTGCGCGGACTCTCTGGGGCACAACTGTCAATTTTTTCTACTATTACATCGTCGAAGATAGGAATTGCCTGGTCAAGGAACACGAGCTCCTCCAATGCGACACACCCTTTCGCAGAATGCTTCACGCGATCAAGTAGGTTCTCTACCTTAAGTTCCCAAACAAAAAATAGTAGGTGCCCAAGTGGAAAATTCAATCTTGTTTCTTCCTTTCGATCAAACAGACGTCTCAGTAATGAAGTAACAAGAGGGTTGGACTGGAGCTTTTGAACTGACAAACATCGCTTTATCTTCTGAGAGGAAAGCTTGTTTGACAGCATATCAAAAGTATCTACTGTAAGAGGCTGATACCAGCCGTCTCCCTTTCTCGTCGAAGCGAAGGCCTCAATGATTTCGGCACCCTCGGCAATCAATCTGTATGGTCTGGGATTAAGTGACCTTTCCCCTATCCATACTCGAATTTGCTTATGCCATCGTAGCAGTTCAGATAATGAATTCAGATTTTGTCGTGTTGGGTACAGAATGATACCTTTCGGGCGAAAATCTTCAGCATTCACATGGTCTACAAATGCCAATGCATCGTCGAATGATACATCACTTTCTAGTTTCTGTTTGACCATTTCGGACCACTGAGTTGCGGAGTTATGTACAGCCTTCAGGGTTCTATACTCCATCTCCATTAAAACAGGGATTGTGTTGTATTCTGTGATCAAGGCGTCGATTCGTTTCAGGTCAACCATCGAATGATTCTTGGCGACGGCTTCGACTCCGCTCAAGTCGCGATTTCCATGAGACAGAAGATTAGCTCTGATGATTTCGTATCTAGATTTCCACGCCTTTCCTACCAAAAATAATCTCTTCACTTTTGCCTGGTATCGGTCGTTAAAAGATTCTAGGTCAGCGAGAACAAAGCTTCTTACTTCGGAGTCAACATAGGCACTTGGCCGCAAGTCCTTCACGACTTTCGATCTCGTCGGAGACTGTCCACGAAGCAGGTTTTCTAGATCATTGTAGACCCTGTGCACCTCTTCGAATGACGGACGCTCATTGGATAGAACGTTTTCGGCGCTACATAGCCAATTAATTATGTCTTTTCTGCAGAGTATCATCTCTTCAGGAATCGAGAGCACGGAAGCTTGAATTAGGTCTCGCAGTGCATTTTCCAGATCAAATTGGGTTTCTAACCATTTATGATTTTCGGGCGTTCCCTGTCTGTCAGTCAATGCTGTCTTATATCGATTGAATAATACAAATTGATCAAGAGGTCGTCTTGACAGAGCATGAACTCTTGGTGCAATCGCATCTAGAGTCAAATTGAGATCGAAGGTGCATTCGTTTGGAGATCTAACAACCGACGATTGCAAGGGTGGCAACCTCGTTAGTCTGTTGACCACACTCTCAACAAAGTCAACACGTTCTCTTGTGGATTCTACGTAAAGCATGTCCAGGTACCACATACGGTATACAATAGCATTTTCAATCATCTCCCGGGTCAAATCTGTCGAAGGCCCGCCTAATGGATGAATGTTCCCAACCTTAGACTTTGGGTCGTTTGCAATCTCAAGCTGGCCACGCAAAGTCGATAAAATAGGATCGGAATCTGCTTCTACATGCCCCACTTCGTCGAAGACTCTACCGATTTCGCGCAATGTTCGGACTTCAAAGTCGACAATGTCTAACAACTTCTGTCGTAAATCAGGTAAAAGAGCAGAGAAGTCAAAATGGGAGAGGATTGGGTCAGTTTCCGCAGCCTCCACGAGGGCAAGAATATTTTGATATGAGACAAATTGCCTATCTTCCTTGTCTTCCAGTGTGTCCGGGACAGTCGACCCAACATCAATCGGATCCGTCGCTTCAACGCAAGTGCTAACTCTTGTTTTCTCTTGTCTACATAAGTATACTTCGGCACTACTTTCCCAAGTCCTGAATCTCTCGACCAAAAGAGTGTCCACCGTCATAAACATGTCAACAACGGCACGGAAATACCAGGGAAGATTTTCGGGGAGCACTCGTCTGAGGTATTGTGCTACCACGTCGGTTGAAACCCACAGATCCTGAGGTTCCATCTCCAACGCAGGCGACTGCAAAGTGCTGTGCGTACCCGACATTGAAGGCTGACCATTCTGGTACAGAGCCTCCATCCGTTGACGCTTGTTGCGATTTTGCAGACGTTGTGATGCCGTTTTTTCTGGCGAGCTGTGCGATTTGGTTGCGCGCTTTCGTTTCTTTCCGCTAGGGCAAGTTAAGAAATCCATTTGTGAAAGCAATTCAATCTGTGCCTTTCCCTGTCCTAGTCCGACCTGCAGCAATGTCTGGCGCGTTACACGATCATCACCCTCCGTGGAATCACCATAGACACGCGCCATCAAACGATACGCCTGCTCTATCCATGCGCAAGCCTCCTTGACTTCTGTCAACGACTTGACGAGATGATTGATATATGCTTCACTGGGAGGCGGGGGTTGTGCCTCACAACCAGTGTCGTACTCGTATGCACCCAACTCGTCTTCTTCTACGGAACCGAGCATGGACCGCAAATAAATTTGTTCTTCGACCAGACATGCCAACTTCCGTACGGCCTTTATTCTTTCCTCATTAAAGAAGGAAGACAAAGACACTGCGGCGGAGGATTGGTTTTCTTGCACAAATGCTTTTGTAAGGACGGACGGGGAAGCATTTTCAAATCGCGCTCGTATGCTGGAAAGCTTCTCCACGTCACGAGGCAAATTCGTAGCCTGTGGAAGTGCATCAATCTTCTGGACATCGATCAACTGCAGCAGCGCCAAGCTACGGATAATCCAGCGTTGACTACAAGGTCGTACGTCTTCTTGTCGAAGAGACATTTCGCATGTATTCTCATCACCCACAAACCGAATTTTGAAAAGGGCATTTCCATCGTCATCATCTCCAATGAATTCTTCTATATGTCCGAGATACCAACCGTCCTCATGTTCAACTTTGTCTTCTTGGTCTGTCATAGCCTGACCAGCCTCGGCCCCCACCTCCCCCGGTAAGGGAGGCGTATTTTCTGTTTCTTCCGTCTTCATAACTTCATCAGATCTGGAACTGTTGCCTTGAGAGGAATCATTCAATTCATTTTTTGTCGACGTATGCGTTTTTCCTATTTTGTCTGTGTCGGACTTTGTTTTAATTGTTGATGCGTCTTCCATCGGATCACTATGAAGTTTATTGTTGTTATCACTTTTGTCGGATTTTATCGTAGAAGCACTTTCTTGTATCTCGTCGATGTCACTAGCGCCGACAGACGAAGTTCCAGTACCGTCTTCTGCTGCATCCTTTAGGTCTAATGTTAGATCACTCTCTCTTTCTTCTTCATTGTCGTCATTCCAGAAAATTTCCCAGTCCCGACCCACAACGGCCTCCACCCAAGCGGCTCTTTGTGGCGAGTGGGGGGATGAACACGATGGCGTGGTTTTGGATTCCATCGTCTCTGCCATCACGCTGTACAAAATTGATTGGCTTTCTGTCGTTGTTTCTCAATCGATTCTTAGCAATGCAAGATTCATACTCTATAATATAATGATATTTCGATACCACCCTGTAGAGTCGAAGTGGTAATTGAAAGAATGGACGGTGGGGCCTAGGCATCGAGGGTGCGTTATCGTCGTGCGATCTCATATATTATTATTCGATGCACAACATTCCCATTTGTAAAACAAGAAAAAATAGTGATTGGTGCAAAATCTCCTCCCAGATTTCTCGTCACTACTAGTGACTGGATATGAATCCCAGAAACAAGGTTTCCTAGGAATCCCCTACTTCTTGAACCGGGTAGAAATATTACATCTTCAAGCTTGAATGAATAGATTATGTATTCTGTATTCCCGTGACTCTAAAAAAATCGAACGATCCGTTTTCGCGCGTCAGCCACCAGCATTTTTGAACACTTACATCTACGGTCTGAGCTCATCACAGCCTTGCAGCGCCAGCGAGCTTCCCCAGTTGTTGTTCGGACTCCGTCTCGAAGAGCTACCGTAGTACTTACCCAACACGCCAGACATTTTCCACCATGGCGACACCTATTGGAACGGACGGTTCGATCGACGAGCCCATGGACCGTTACGGTTCCGTACAAGACTCTCGTACACAGGACTACGAAGGGAATCAAGAAAACGCGATTTTGATGCAAAACACAAATCTTGAACAACCTTCGGTTAAAGGCCCCGGTGGAGGCGAATTCTTCCACGATGGTCGAGGTGACGGTGATGATCACGATGACGACGAGGAGGGTTACGAGGACGAAGAAGAAGAAGAAGAAGACGACGACGACGAATCGCAAGAAGAGTTTGGCATGTCCATCCAAGAATTACTCTACAGTTCTTCGTCGTATTATGCGATCGCGAAACCGGTAACAATAACAATGATTTTGGCGGCTCTGGCCGTAGTTGTCGTCAACACACAGCAGACAATCGAAGCTGGCGAAGAAGCCATGTCACAGGCTTACCAGGTATGGCAAGTAGATTCCGCTTCAAGTTCGAATGGACAGAACCTTGCGAGAAGCCTAGGAAATGCAGCAATCATGATCGGCGTGATTGGTTGCATGACTTTTGTCATTGTCTTTTTATACAAAATGCGGTTCATGATGTGCTTGATTGGATACATGATAGTCTGTTCGGGTACTCTCTTGGGAATTCTAGGAGGAAATATGGTTCAAACACTCCTCATGATATACGATATTCCCTTGGATAAAGTCACATTCGCTCTTGTCATGTTCAATTTTGCCATTGTGGGCGTGCTGGCAATTTTCTGGGGCGAAGGCGTACCCAAATACATCACGCAAGGATATTTGGTATGCACTTCTGTTATTCTGGCATGGCACCTTTCTTATTTTGACGTTTGGACAACTTGGGCGCTGCTCTTCATGCTCGCTCTCTATGATCTCTGTGCAGTCTTGACACCATGTGGTCCGTTGAAGGCGCTCGTCAACGCCATGTCAGAAGAAGGTGCCCCCGAAATGCCAGGTCTCTTGTTTGAAGCTGAATTACCACCCGAAGCCAAGCGTCCTACTACTCCCTCAGCGAATACGCCTCGTGCCAGTTCTGGATCGGCGGCTGGATCACGAGCTCCATCCTCTACAGCCGAACCCAGAAATCGTGCCGCGAAAAGTGGAGGCGCTATGCCCGCACAAGGGTCACAAGCAGCTCCTCCAAACTCTAATATTCCTCCAGTGATCGATGTCCCCCTTGCGATTGCCAAAGTTTACAATCTAGATGTCATTGGTTTGCCTAGTGAATCAAGGGAGATTATGTTTCCAAAGAAGACGCGTACTGCTGCCGCTGCGCCCCTTTTGCAAGATGCCGTAGATGGCCGCGTGGATTTACCGGAAGAGCCTTCTGTTCGTCAGTTGCGCGCAATGGTCACTGTTCGCTTGCCGCAAAACGGTGGTCGTTTGGAGCGGGTCAAGAAACGTGGAAAGCGTGTCTATTTGGAGCGCGACCGTCACGGCGATCCCAAACGTATTCTTTGGGTCGATCATGCCGGAAAAGTGTTCGCTGAAATGCGCGACGACGACGAAAATGCTGTTCAACGCAATACTATTCGTCTTGGTCTTGGTGACTTCATTTTCTACTCAGTCCTGGTGGCCAAGGCGGCACAGTACTCCTTTGCTACCTTTGCGGCTTGCATGTTGGTTGTCTTGGCAGGCCTTGGCGGCACCCTTATTTTGTTGGCAGTCTATCATCATGCGTTACCAGCCCTGCCCATTTCCATTCTCATGGGTATTGTAATTTACCTCACCACGCGTCTCTTTCTGGAACCGTTTGTGGAGCAAGTCCTGCGTGCACCCTATTATGTCTAAAGTTGGGTGAGTGACAACGAACGAGCA
>Ga0051981_10001392_pt1 | contig 11799 bp, 3 predicted proteins | sample CryGey13umfilter_3_FD_59644 | JGI IMG/M metagenome (GOLD analysis project Ga0051981, IMG submission 59644) | Groundwater microbial communities from aquifer in Utah, USA - Crystal Geyser 4/10/14 3 um filter | ecosystem: Environmental > Aquatic > Deep subsurface > Groundwater | place: USA: Utah... | reverse complement strand
GTCGATACGATTTGGGTAGATCCGACCCGTGGGAGGGGGGTAGAATTCTGCCTCCAGGGCATGGCCCTCGGAGTCGAAGATTTGCACTCCCTGTTGATCAGGCACGTAATAATTTCCCATATCATCTTGGTAAGGGTTGCCGTTTTCATCGTACACAATCACGCCCCCGGGTGGGTTGTACGGCTCGCCGTTATCGGCATAAAAGACACGAGGGGGGACGGGTTCAATTCGAAGGGGGTTGCCATTCATATCATAGATGGACTCTCCATCGAGTGGCAAAAACGGCTCGTCATTTTCGTCCACATACGCTTGGCCTCGTTCATCATAGTACACGATTTCTCCTTCGGGTTCATAGGGTAATCCAGTTTCAGTGTACAAGACACGGCCTACGGGAGGCTGCAGGGGCTCAATAACAAGTGGATTACCATCAATGTCGTAAATGGGTGCATCTTCGGGGATGTATGGAACGCCTTTGTCGTCATCGTAAGGCACTCCGTGTTCATCGTACACAACAATCCCACCTGGTGGTTCGTACGGCTGCCCATTGTCCGCATAGCAGATCCGCAAGCCAGTTCCCATAAAGGACGCTTGAGAATCCTGAAAGTTTTGGCTTTCGAAAAGGTTTTGACTTTCTCCAAGATTATATGACTGTTCCATATTACGATTCAAGGGTTGCTCGGGAGGTGGCTTTTGCGCCTGGTTGAAAGGCTCGCTTGCCATGGCAGCCGGAGGTGCACGATTATACGCTTGCCCTCCTTGTGTGAACCCATTATCTTCGTTCAAAAAGTCTTGATTCTGCATGCCGATCGAATGTGCGCTGGATTGGACAAACTGTCCTTGCGTGCCAGCGTCGTCGTAGTCGATTTCATCCGATTCGTTTACCTGTGGCTGAGAAGCCGGGGGAGCTCCAAAATCAATCAAATCTTCTCCCGCTGACTGATCCATCGCGGAAGGCGGACTTGCATCACCTTGCATAGACAACATGTCCTGGTCGTGACCGCTCTGTTGAAGAGATCGTCCTCCTTGTGGAGGTTGGTAACTCATCATGTATTCGAGAAGTGGAAGAAGGAATACAGGTCACCAGAATTGAGCAGTGTCTATGAGTGATGATGTGGCGACGATTGATGCTAAGGAGAGAGAATTACTCTGTGTTTCTGTATTCAATCCGACTTCCAGTAAGCTTCCAAAACGAACACTATGCTATCTTTGAAATGGTTGTGGGGTCTTTTGACCAAACAGGTGAGGTCTCAAAGCGTCTTCTCGTGTGGTTTTTCCTTTACTTCTTTCTACTCCGTACTTGTCAGCAGTGGAAACGCCTCGGTGCTCCAAATCTCATGGGGACTCTTGCGAATAAAGCCTGTTGCTTGTTGGGTAGGATTATTAGCTAGTGACTCTTGCGTTCTATCGTGCCAGAAAGTACTTTTCGACTGACAGTTCCTGGGCATCGAAGTCATCTGGGTAGGTACGATGACCTGTCCTCCCCTCACGGTCAATCCCAAGTCCAAAGCAATACGTCATCGTCATTCTGCGATTTCTAGGCGGTACACCAAAAAATTTAAGTAGCCAAGGAATTTTCTTCCAAAGATAGTTTTCTTTTACTCCCTGTGTGACGATACGCGGTAACAGTAATTATTGTCACTCTAATGTAACAGGTACTCCTAGAAAAAAGATACTCATAGGACGCACGCCGGCTTCCCGAAAATTCAAATCATCATCTCTTCACAGTCAGATCGTTCTTCGAACGTTTCAACATCGAAAGATTGGGAGTATCTATGTTCGATCGAAAAGAGGACCTTTGTTGTCTCCCTTGTATCACAACTTTATCATACCATATTTCGTTTGAGTATGTCGATTAACTTCCAAAGTGATCGATTTTCCGAGCGCATGGAGGCGAGTAGCATCGCAGTGAATACTGTCACGAAACAAAGAGTATCGTCTCTGTTTCCCTCAAAAACTCTCCAAGACGACAAGGTTTCGGTCGATGACAAGGTTGCTGCCATATCCTTCTATTACGGATGTATTGTGTCTGAAATCTTTTGTCGAATACAGCCGGAAAGTGGACTCGTATGTCGTAGCAACTGCACGTGTTTGTATGACGTCTTCGTGGGCGACAACAGGGATGGAGAGTCGAACGCGGCCACGATTCACGCCACGGCGGATTTCGTGGTACGAAATTATTACCAAGAAACAAAGATCGGTAAACTTTGTACCCTGCAAATGATTATCGAAAAAGCCAAGGAAGATTATCCGAATGTAGACCCGGATAAACGTCGTTACTATTTACCTTGCTTGACGACTTCCTCCCATCTGGACCGAAGAGCAGCGATGATACCCTGGGAGACACCTCCTGCGCCTCCCAAGCGTCGGTATATTTGCATGTATGCTGTCATGACACTTTTTGGTCTAGATATCCATCTCTGGGAGGATTGTCTACTGACAGTCAATACTGGACGTGTATCAAGATTGAATGAGGAGAATAACAACGCTACAAGGAACGTGGACGGCGCTGGACCGAAACGAAACTTTGGCGGTCTCACAAATACGAACCGTGGCAACAATCTTTCTCAAAGCAAGAATGTGCACGTGAAGAGCAACTCTGTGTTGGACTTTCTTTCAACCAGAAAGTAGAAAAAGAACCTAGATTCGTGTTATTGTTGATTGAGATAGTGGAGAAGCAACACTCCTGGGGTATTGCGGGAAAAGACGGACGTCATAATTCGCGTTTACATCTCAACTGGGAAATCTGTTTTGTGATGATCTATTTTATTGTAATGGTTTTACAATTCTAGTCATGCGTGCGATACAATGCAAGTTGCAGATAGCATCCGTGAAGGGCTGCTATAGCTAATATTTTCTGTTTCGCATATGAAATGTTGGTATGAAGTACCATCAAACCTAAAACGGCAGGATTCATATTCGGAATAGGAACCAAAATTTGAGAGGAATGTTGCAATCACGGTACCTAATTTAGTGAACGCTGGTTGGGTAGCGTCCGATATTCTCTATTAATGTATTGCTTATTCCTAAATTATTGCATTTCACTTTGATTTACTCCGACTCTCCAACTCTGGCCTCTCTAGACGACCTGTAACTTTTTTTAAAGAAAAAGGTAGTTGCATACACACTAGCTGTTTCCTTGTCGACTCTTGTCTCAATCCCGTCCATTGGCAGCAACGATACGCTCGCGCGCACGCCCTCGCGCCCCTGGCTGGGAGACAGCGGAATGAAGTCTTGTGGAGAGACGGATATTTCTTGCACCTCGAATAATGGAAGGGAACGGACGAGGAGTGTTTCTCACAGTCAGAGGGGTGATAGATAAAATTGATCACCAAGAGTTAGGCAGTCTCCTCGGACGGACCTTGGCACTGCTATAAGAGAGGCACGGTGATTGTTTGACGATCAGTAACAGTATACGACGACAAATCCGCGCAAAGAGCGCTTGTAGCTTCGCTAGAATCCGTTGCATCGATATTTGTTTTTTTTTTCCACGATGGATCTATTCTACGACATCCATCCTCCTTCAGAGGTTCACGTTCCAGAATCCATGTATCCCATAGAAACACGGAGTCGATCGCCGAGTCCATTGTCGCTGCGTGATCCGCAAGATGACGGGGATTATCATCAGGACGGATCGAGTGATGAAGAGGGCAAAGCGGCAAGGCCCGTGGCGTCTCAACGGCCTTCACGACCCGTGCCTCTTTCGCTGGCCGTGGCCTCATTGGATTTGCCTTCTCTCTCCCATCCTCGACGTCATCGCTCACCCGATTTAGCGCGGCGTTCGCTGCGGCGAGTGGGAACCACGGATTCCGCACAGAACAACGCAAATGTCGGAGACGAAGGTTCCTCCAATGCGATGGTGGCGACAACACCAGTCAGATCAGAAGCACCGTTTGATGAGGCGATTAATAGCCCCTCACAGATATTATCGGAAGAGACACCTCTACCTTCCACTCTGATTTCAGCTAGTGCAAATCCAATACACGAAACGACATTAGAGGGTTCTTTCTCTCACCACATTTCTCGTTTGGCCACCACTGATGTTTTGGCCTACGACATGGATGAACCACCTGCATGTGAATTGCAAGAACCACCGTCGTTGACAAGCTTTCATCGTGGCCCTTTCTCTTCAGTTGTTCCTTGCGTAACTTCCCCTCGTCCACCCATCCGCTCGCGACATCGTGGAATCCATTCCGCAACTGAAATTGCCAGACCATTCGTAGAGTCGACCAAATCATTACCGTTTGAAGATGAATGCGATGAAGATCCGACACTAAGGGAGGAAACCGAAGAGAAAAAGACCAGTGACCCGGGGCTCGGAGGATCATCCCGAGACGTTTCTGTGGGGCAACTGACGTCGATCTACGAGCAGTACATGCAGAAGGGCAGTTCAAATCATCTGTTGGCGGCTTCTGTGACGAAGCAGACTCTCAATTCACCGCAGAACTTGGCTCATTCGCCACCGACGCATCATTTGTTGGCTCCAAGTACTTCCCGTACACGACAGCATCTTTCCGACAACACTTCAATGTCTTCGTATCCAACGCGACAAGCAGCAGCTGACCCGCCGGCGACATACTGGCATGAGAGAGTACCTTCCGGCAGGGCTTTGGGTAAATCGGACGCAGTTGAAGATACACATGGGAGATCATCATCAGCTGTAGATAAGCAGTGGAGGAGTCAAGCGAACGATGCTCCTGGAATTTCCTTTCCCCCAGTAGAATTCAAAAATGATCATTCGGACGCTGGTTCGGTGATCTCGCTCCCATCATTACGAAAGGATTCGCGGGTTCAAGGATTGTCTGCAAGAGTAGATGAGAAACCACCGCAGCAAAAAAGATGCGCTTCTGTGGACAGGTCTCCGATCAAACAACAAAATGCTGATGTTTCTTTGCCTTTGTACGAGTCTGCGGCACGAAAACCTTCCATGGGACCGATGCACAAACAACACAGGAACGCACTAGCCATGGATGAAGGGGCTCTACAGCCAGGAGTTCGTCCTCCGATTCATCAACCAACCGCGAAAATAAGCCTTTTACCACCGGACGGTGTAGCCGAACACACTCCGCTGGCGTCTTATTCTGCCACTACCTCCCGGGTACCCACTGGACCTCAGCCAGAAGCCCTCTCGTCGGGAGATCGTCAACATGAACGCGAATCGATTCCACTGTCAAATGAATCCGTGTTGTCGCAGCCGCCACCTAAAACTCCGCGTCGTTGTCCAGTTCCGAAACCTGAGTCTGCGGGAAAGGAAACGTCCCCTCAGTCCCCTCCATTTTCGCCGGCCCCGCTAGCGAGGTCTTGGATGGAGGAGGAGAAGGTCACGCGTCGATTGGCCCCGTCACGACAGGATACTCCTTCAATCAGACAACAAAACATGTCGCACGATCCTGTGCTCTCGTCTGACTTTACCGTTGTTGCCAGGAGTGTCACGGAGCAGGCTAGTAAAATTTCACCTCCTACTATGCTCCACATCAATGAGCAGCGACAAGCCCGCGATCGAATTAAGAATCGCATAAGATGCCAGTCGTTTGACAATCATGACAAAAATGTACTCCGAACCAACGATGATGTGATTCAAAGCAGCCAGTCGTTTGACCATCCTGAGTACCAAAGCAGCCAGTCGTTTGACCATCCTGAGAGTACGCTATACAATCCTATTGAAATGAAACGGTCTGTGTCCTTGGACATACACAGGGCTGCGTCCGTTGACCTGGAACGTTCTATTTCTTCCCTTCCTGAAACGCCAGGTGAAGAAAAGGAGGTTTTCTCACTACCAAAAACCCGGACCCAGGGCGAATCAGGGACCAACCCGAACGAGACTCTACAGAATGAGGCCTTGCGTCGTCGGAAACGTCTAGAAATGAGCCAAGCGGAATATATGACAATGCGGGCAAAGCAGTCTTCGCCCGAAAAGCAATCACCCGATATGTCCGTCAATGAAGCCTATCTATTTCCTGTCAGGGGGAAGTCATCTTCGCCTTCGTCGAATGTCGAGGGCCCTGACAGACAGACCGAAACACGTAAAATACCCACCCTTCCACTGCCTGATCGAGCGGCCGTCGACCCATCTCTTAAGACAGAATCGACAGTGGAATGTGACTCTGCATCGTATTTCATTGATTCAGAAATGCAGCCTCGGCCTTTCCAAAAAGCTGTATCGTTGGATGGGCGTCAATTTCACCTTTATGATGCAGAAGATGAACATGCACTTCTGCCTTCTCGGCCCCTCGTCAAGACTTCTTCTTTGGACGGACCACAGTTTTTGACACCAAGGACAAGCCACGGACAAGCCGTGTTGTCTGTGCCCCAATCCAATCAGTCTGTCGTCACCATGGACCCACCAAGTTTGAAACGAACACGAGCCGCAAGTGACAGCTATATTGTGGACCATTTTGGCGGACCTTTGACGCCTAGACCGGAATCCAATCAACCGCATTCCGCAAGTCCACCTAGATGTCAAGAGAAAGAATTAACGCCTCGTCGGTCAAATGCAGCCACTCCAGAGTTTAATGGTTCTCTGAGACCGAAACCTTCAATGAATCCCAACCCCACAGAAGATTGTGGTGAATCTTCCCAAAGAAAGCTTGATCCAGACGGAGAATCCATGGATTCAATAGATACGAACTCTTTGATTGCGTCATTGGATGACTTAGTGAAAGACCTTGAAGGAATGGCAGACAAAAAAGCGGAGACCTTGTCGTCTGTCTTAGAACCAGAAAAAGCATCGAAGATTTTTAAGCCTCTTCTTGTACAGTCTATTAACAACGATTTGGGAATTCCAAAAGGTGACGTAATGCTCTCGTTACTGAATGAACACACCGACCGAACCTGGGCTTCCCGGATCACCGAAGCAGTTTGGAGATGCAGATCGATGCGACAAAACTGCGACACAAGATGGCTTCTTCAAAAGTTGCAGAAAAGGCCTGGATCCCCTTCACATGCCCGAACGTCTTTGGCGGTAGATGTTGATGATAATGAAATTGTAGGGGGGATCGAAAAAGTCGAGGAGGCTCAAAAGTCGGCGCTTGAGCACTTGAAATACGATGATTTTGATGATGCTCTTGCTTTGTATGAAAATATTGCGACCACATCCTTCCGCTATTTCGAGGGTCTCATACGAAACTCTACAAATCTGCCCCATGCAGTCTTGCTCGAAAGACTCGCCTACTTCAAGGCGTTTGTAGGCGCGTGCATGCACAACATTGGTATTATTCATCTCTTGCGGGGCGATTATTTAGAAGCCCACTCTTGCTTTGAGAAGGCCACCGTAAAACGTGCTGAATGTCACGGTGTCGGAACGACGGACCATCTGGTATGTATGTATCATTTTTGTCGCTTTTCCATACGGGCACTGACACGTCTATCTTCTTTCCCGCCAGGCGTCATATGTTAAGAAGGCAATATGCCAGCTGGCCTTGAACGACTTGGTCGAAGCAGCAAGGTCGTACGAAGAATGTCTAATGCTCGCGCAAAAGTGCGCAAAATCCATATCCGACCAGCGACAGATCGCCGAAATTCTCAATAACCTTGCTTGTCTCGCATTTCTTGCGGGTCGTCCCGAAAAGGCGCTCGAGCTGTTCAAGGAGTCTTGGAATGTGTCACAACTCGCACTTGACCATTCGCTGTATGCCGGCGCGCGCTTTTCTTGTCACTCCTCGACTTTGAACATGTCTGTCACGCGTGGGAATATTGGTTTTCTCGCGATCCTCGGAAAAGACATCCCGGCTGCGCTCGAGGCGTTCGAATATACTGTGACTCAACAACAGCTGCTACTGAGAGATGCGCACCGGACTTTGATCGCATCGATGGACCATTTAGTTGTAGTTCAGGTTATTTTGGGGAACAAAGAAAAGGCCATTCGAGTGAGTATACATTCCAGTCGCCTCCATTTTTGACTTTGGCGCCCGTCTCATATTTGCTTTGTGCAGCTGCTTCGCCGAATGTACCTCATGCAGGTAGATGCGTTTGGTCCCGATGACAAACGCTGCGCGATTACGAACGATAAGATCGTGATAGTTCAGGAAACGGGGAAATTACAAATGTCAGAGGGAGACGTGAACACTTCGCCCGGGAGCTTCGAGGAGAACGACGATCACGATAAGGAGGAAGACTCATCGAAAGCTAAAACAACCGGTTTCATGAAGATGTTGAAGAAAATGGCAAAGAAACGTTAAAGTAGATGGCAGAGTGTGGCAAGGAATCTGAGTTGCGTCTATTTGAATGATAGTTCATCGTAATATATTTCTAATTTCGAAAATGATAACTAAGGGTCCGCTTTTGGGTCAGCATCCTCATGAGACGAGTGTGAAGGCATTTTGTGCGTGGCTCATTCTTTTGCCATGATCATAGCCTAGATTTTTAACGCCTAAACTTGATCATCCCGCGGATAGATGGAAAGGTTACTCGAGAGTTTTACAGCCAATCATAAGCAAGTCGTAGCGAAGATACGACATGGTGAGGCTCTTGCTTTCCATATTAGAAGTAGTTTTCTATTAATTAGACCGAGTGTACAATTGTGTTATTTTGAAAATGCAACAATCCGTCCATAGTCCCAGTCCCCGGCGGAAAACAAGCTAGGAATGGTCTTTAAAAATGTGGACTACGTTTGCTTCGGTTGCCTTCTCGGATGCGTTGATGATTTCTAGGTAGCGCGAGAGAAGAAAATCATGAGCGCTCTGCGATCCGGAACGATCGATAATCGCCATGTCAATATTGGCGTCTAATTCGGCAGAGGAAAGCTGGTCTTCGCCAGACAGCTTTGTTGATCCGTCCTGGTCTTTGGCGAGCATTTCCACGAGAGCGTTTCCGTTATGCCCCTTTGTCGGAAATTCCGTAATGAGCATTTCTGTTGGGTTTGAAGTCGGCGTGTCTTTTGCCAAACTTTCCTTGGCTCCGTCATGACTATCAGGTACAGCTGGCGGGGCCCTTCCCCTCTGCTGAGATTCTGCACCCTCAACAGGCGCTTTACCGCTACTATCTAGCGTGTCTTTCCCATTTACTTGTGGTTGGACATCGTGCACGGCTTTTGCGTTGTTTTCATCTGTGACTTCCTCGGGAAGTTTCGTCGTAGCTTGAATGTTCTTATCGACCGCCTTTTCGTTCTGAGACTTTTCGGCTTCGGATGGCGGTGTTGCTGTGACCATTTTGGCTGCTGGGACAGCAGCAGGTCTTTTCTTTGTAACTTTCTTTCCACCCCGTGTGACTTGTGACCAGGTACTCCTTCCCATATTGCTTGTCGTCAAGTCTATGAGTAGCTCTTGACCGGCCAACTCGGCCTGCCACTCACTATATCGAATTGTCATCCAGTCGAACACTAGGCTCGACACGATACAGCCCGCGCGACTCTCGGCCCCGTATACACAAACACCGTTCTCTGGGTCGGTGTGTCGTCCCGTTGCCGTCCATTGAAGCAGGTCTAAATGCATAGCCACGTGTTGGGAAGGGTAACTCATGGAGCCAACAACACGGTTTCTACCGAGCTTGAGCCACAATTGGATCATGGCACCCGTTTTTGTAAGAACTAGTTCACGAACTTTTTGTAGCGAGCTCATATCTTCAATGACAATGCTATTGAGATCGCGGCGTGCCCAAGCTTGGTAAATAGTTCCAATTGATTTTGCGTCGGGGTTGTTAACACCAAGGTCATTCATCTTCATTTGCACGATCTTGTCGGCTCTATCAAAGGCTCCAGCTAGTCTAATTCTGCGTTTTTCGTGCTCATTGATAAATTTGTCCAACATATTTTGGCGTAAATGTTCCGACCATTCGTTTAAAATGTACAAGACGTCTTCACATGCATCGTCAAGTTCATCTTTGGAAATCAGTTTCTCGTGGTCAGGAACAGCGACACGGAGAAAGTCGTCCATAGCTGCTGCAGACCGTCCAAGTGAAAGGCGGAACACAGTCGTGCATGTTTCGATACTGTCATCTTGACCATCTGCAGCCTTCATAACATCCGCCAGCATCCCGTGGATGGTTATTATCTTTTCGTTTATATAATCCTTGAACCATTGTCGTGCATTACGATTGTAGAATAGGTGCGGTATTTGGCCTTGATTATCCACCATGGAAACGTACCTTTCTTCAAAGCCAGCAATTATTTGGAAAATTCTCTGAAAATTCATCAAAAAGACATCCCACAAGTGAATAATTGCCTTCCCGTCGGCCATGAGTCGCGACGTCATTATGGGCATTTCTCGACCTGTTTGACGCGCGACTTGCGTTTGATACACGGCAACACGTTGGTGGGCGTTTGTGATGCGCAAGATGAGTCGCATGATACGTGCGAAAATTGCGGTGAGTTCCGTATCAATATCCCACAATATGGGTGGACTTTTCGTGTCCATAGGCTCAGAATCCCCACGGAGCTTTTTGAAGCAAACGACTTGGTTTTCCAATAGTTTTGAAACTTGATTCGAGTCTTCAGCTAGTTCTGCCCCGGCCTTGGAAAGACTGTTGCGAATTTCAATAGAACGTTCTTCCGTCAATTCCGCCATCCCCGTGGGCACGACGACGACTTTATCGTAACCCAACCCACCCAACAAAATGTACTCTTGTATCCAAAAATCAAAGGCCTCTCGTGTCCATACGATAGGAGACCCATCAGCCCTTTCGAGGCGCCACGTGGGTCGTTCTGTAGATGGCGGTATTAAGGTCAAGGTGTGTGGTGGCAAGGCTCTTCCGTTGCCTTCTTCCATGGCGCGATATTGAAATTCTGTTGTCATGTCATCGACTTCCTGTGATCCCGACAAGACGATTGGGGTTTCCAAGTTTTGTTTGACGCGGTATCGACAATCCGTGCATGAAATGCACTCGACCGCCTGATGTACCTGTGCAGCCGTAAATGGAAGAAGCCCAATCCCTGCCCCCCGTCCCGCAGGTTCTTCACTGGGGCGAGAATTGCTGAGACGATTTGAGGTTTCGGTACCACTTTGGGGGTGGGGAGATGATGATAGCCACGCTAAGAATTTGTCCAAATCTTGTAAAATCTTTTCCACTGTCGCCGGTGTTGTTGTGGTGCCTTGTTCGACCATTTGTTGTCGATGATATTCTACAAACCGATCCGTCCATTCCCTGCGTCGATGCAATCGAAGAGATTCCCAAGTCTCGATTTGATTTTGTATTGTGATTGTGGAGGCAACTTCTGTGGTTGCCGCGGGCTGTGGTACAGCGTCCGATGGAGTGCCTTGGGGTGGCGAGATTACTGTTTCCGACGGTATCATTTCGGCGGCCGCATCTTCTTCATCTTCATCATCGCGACTTGCCACAGCCACGGTATCATCTGTCTCGTCTTGTGTAGACTTTTCTGATGCTGTTGTTGTCCCTATACTTGCTTTTTTCTTCTTTTTCTTTTTCTTCTTCTTTTTGGAAGTTGCCGTGGTGGTGGTGTTGGTGGCAGTGGATGACGATGATGCTGATACCGCCGCGTAGGTGGGACGCGCCCACAGCACATAATTTCGCACGAGGGTGGGAAACCCCGTCTGTGGTGCTGCTGTCCCCGGTGCCCCGAACGCTAATTCCTTGTGCGCGATGGTGGCCAAACGACGGCACGAAGGACTGTCACTGTTATGCCAATCATCCCGTTCGGCGGTAGCGCCACCGGTGAATGCTGCCGCGGTGGCAGAAGCGGGATCTTGAGACATTCCATTACGCGCATTCTTTTGTCGTCTGCCTCCCCCTCCCCCCTTCATAAGAGGATTATTGCGTCCCATGATGCAGTTTTTTGTAACTCGAGTTGTATCGGGAAAAGTAAAATACGTAGAAAAGAAAAAAGAGATAAGATTCCAACAAAGATGGATG
>Ga0051981_10001388_pt1 | contig 11816 bp, 2 predicted proteins | sample CryGey13umfilter_3_FD_59644 | JGI IMG/M metagenome (GOLD analysis project Ga0051981, IMG submission 59644) | Groundwater microbial communities from aquifer in Utah, USA - Crystal Geyser 4/10/14 3 um filter | ecosystem: Environmental > Aquatic > Deep subsurface > Groundwater | place: USA: Utah... | reverse complement strand
CCATCGCCAGTAGGCGAAACTCTTGCTGGTGCGCGCACGCGCGCTGGTAATATTTGAACGCTTGCTCAAGCGATACGCGAGCAGGGCCATACACGTCCAACAGAGCCGGAAAATGACAAGACATCCCTCATACCAAAAACCTTCTTCATCTTACACCGTCCTACCTTTGGGGGTCAGAAGAAGAGTTTTTCTCATTGAATTGATCTTTTTCAATTGACCCATGGAAACTCTTCGTCGGGAGTTGCAAGAAAAGGTTGGAATCTATCCATCTGATCACTGGCTTACCGACTGTTGGCAAGCGCTCTCCTTGGAGCGGAATCCTGTCGCGGCCGACGACGTACTCGAACAGATTTTGCATCACGATTTGCGAGACGTTGTCCGAACATTTGGTAGCAATTACCACCATGAGAATGATTCATTGCCTCCGGTTCAGTTACGTAACGCCATTCGTCAATCACAACAGGCTGATCATCAATTTAAAGCGCAACTGCCTGAAAGCTTCGTTCTGCTCGTCCAAATCGAGGAAGTGTTGGATGTCAGTGTAAATGCGATGACGCGGCTAGAACACGGACCGACTAGCGCGAATTCTTCGCCAGCACCCGCTGGGAATCAATTCAAACGATGTCTGAAAATTGCGTACACGGATGGATTTACCGCATCAGGTCAATCAATGTTTGATGACGAAAATCAACCTGCGCAAGAAATTCTTGTTGGTATGGAAATTCAACATATTATCGATTTGAGTGTTCACAGTCTAGCAGGAATCAAAGTAATACTTAAGAGTCCACTTCAAATACGCCGTGGTGTGGCTTTATGGCATGCAGGAAATACGACCGTCATCGGTGGCAGCGTCGGCGCATTGGTGAATATGCAGCATCAAGCATTGCAACAAGCGAAGCGCTTAGCAGGCGTAGGTGTCGATCCCACAGTGCGAGCATTGATCGGAACACAACCACTAGAGGAAGAGGATATTGACGACGAAGGGGAACATGAAAGCGGTGATGTACCTACTCCTCCTGTCCGGGCTCCTCTAGCAACTGTATCGCCGACTGACCCTCCCCAAGTTTCTCCGCACGTGCCATTGAGTTCCATGCCACCTCCGCAAACATTCCAACCACCGCCAACTCCGTCTTCGGCGCAAAATTTGACGCCACCTATTCGCCATAACCCCTACGTATCGCAGAATGCGGTCAGCAATATGTATGCTTCGACAGTTGGTTCTCAAACAATCAACACCCACTCATCTCGAAGTGACAATAACAGTAGTGCCCACATACACGGCACCAACATGAACAATACAACAAGAAGTCCAAGCAATCTTGTTTCTCGTCATGAGTCGATTTCCCCAATACGCCGGGATGTCAATTTTTCGCAGAGAACTGCCAGTGTTTGCACTCGTGTATCCAACGCAAGTTCGACACAGAGTTCAAAGAATCCATACACTAGAGTTTCGAATTCTATTTCAGTTCGCAATATGTCTCAATCTACTCGCTCTCTCCATGAGACGGTCGCAACAGGAGATGACGAGGGAAATACCATAGATCCAGTCGTACCGATGCAAATTGACGCCATTGGCCCGACCTGCATTTTATTTGGCGAGCTCTGGACGTTGGTAAAACATTTCATCCAGGGCCCAGAGACTTTTCGTCAGGCCATCAATCAAGAGTGGATCGTCGAGATGCAACAATATGAACAAAGAGTTGATTTTAACATCTTGAGTCAAAAGTCAAAAGATATCTCCAAAAAGAAGGAATATGTCTATTGGTTACTTTTCAAATTCGGCGCCCCTGCAATTGCATGTCAACTCATCACCTGTCAAATCCATACAACTATGGTGGAGGCGCATATGGGCCATACTCCAGCAGCTCTACGCAAAATACGGAAATCAAAAGGAGTCGAATCCCAGCGGATTTGCAAAGAGGGAGGCAGCCGACTGCGCACTCGGATTTCGGTCCCTCGTACCTATCGAGTAACCTTGGCTGAATTGCCCGACGAATACTGGCAACAAGCTCAGCCTCGGCTGATGGATGGAAAGTACCCCTTACTTCATATCCAGGAACTATAAGGTTGAGCTAGGAATGGTGTCCATATTCTAAGCGGCTTAGGATATGGCAAGCTCGTTGGGTGCAGTCCGAGAAGTTTCTACCTGCAGACACGATGAGTGGAGCCACAGTGCCCGTCTTCTGTCGGATAATTTCTAGGCTTGTGACATGGTACGTGTGACTGTGCAGGACCAAGCAAGAATGACCCTGAATGCACGCGTGGTTAGGGAACTGTCTCATGGCTACGCACAGTAATTCAAGAAGAGCTGGCTCGAGTGGAGCGGAAACAGTGCGACGATTGAAATCAAGAGCCACAACGTTTACAGCTGCAAATATCTCGCTAAGAACGGGTGCTCTCTGAATATGAATGCGTCCCAAACATAGCAGCACATTTGACCAACCATTGAGCTTGAGTCGAGCCGTACCTTCGCGAACAAGGAGCATCATGAGACGCAGGCCCTCCGTAACCAACAGTGTCGATTTACAGTGCGCCAAGAGTACGTCGGCCAATATTGTCAAAGTTTCAGTTTCTCGAGCCATTCTGCCAGCCTCTCCGAAACTTGCAACCATCCTGAGTATGCTGCAGGCGGTCTCTTGAAATTTGAGATCCGTGAGATTCATTGTCATGCATTGTAACAATAGAGGAATGTGCTTGACAAACTCAACTTTGAAGTAATCTTTTTGAAGACAGAGCTGGTGCCATGTATCTATTACGGCAAAGGAAGCCACTTCATTACCGATATTGCAACGAAGTGCATATATCAGTACATTTGCGACATGTTGTCTATTATAGTACAGCTGGTCAACGTCAACTGCCCCATGTAGACCCACCATAGCACGACACGCTGAAGCAGCAAGTTCGCCATTCGCAGTCGCGGACAGGATACTTGCGATGATCTCGAAGCAACTTGAGTTGGTTCCTGTATTATGATGGTGGGCTGCAATCCGTTCCAACAGTTTGGTGGCTATTGCCGTCACTTCCGATGAGAATGGCTGCGTGCGCGCAAGCTGTGAAAGCACCAGCAGGTCGAAGGTCATTCCTTCTTCGGTTACTTCCTTTGTAATTTGTTCGCATAAGTTTTTCATGAAGATTGAAATAGTGTCTCTAATCTGCAAATCGGCTCCATTCTTTGGTTTAGCGGTGAGTACGTTAAGACACAAATATAGGGCCTCTCGGCAGCTTTCGCGGAGCTCTTGATCCTCCGTTGCGTTGACGAGTCCATGTAGAAGCCAGGCAATTCTCGGGAAGTCAAACGACAAGACGTACGGAAGTGGTAGGATACCTCCAATTAGAAGGGATATCATGATCCGCGTAGCAAAAACAAGCTCGCAAGCTGTATCATACTTTTTGACGACTTGTATCGTGATTGACGCTATTTGATTCTGCATGTCCGGCTTGAGCACACCTACTGAGACTACTCGTAGTAGAATCTGTAGGATATTGAGACCCATGCAAACAATCGCAGGTTCACCCAAATGAATTCTAATAGAATGGCACAAGCACATGATCTTTTGCACGTCATCGAAATAGCGTACATCGGCGCAATTTGCGATCCAATACTGGAGCATACCAAGTGCGGCCTCGTGGATACGAATTGATGTGCTCTTGGACACATGGAAGAACAATGCTTCTTTGTGTTCTGGCAACCAATTGTAACGAAGCTCTGAAAGAAAGGTGTACGTGCGCCAGAGAAGATGGGTCGAGGATGCGATTATCGTCTCGTTTGTAGCTTCGTTATCCTGTAAAGTACACCACAATATTGGGACAATTCCCGGCAGCATCTCAGCGAGGCTCTTTTTGACGCTCTCGGGTAATGGGTAGTCCCACTGGTAGATGTGATCAACAGCCTGTACTGCATCCGACAGGGCACCTTGTCGGATTTGACACTCCAGACGCTCGATCAAGTTCTGCCAGGTAGTTTCACTAATTATACTATGGTCCCGTTGGATTGGTGGCACCGTGTACGTGAGTACGTTTAGAGCCGCCGCGCATGCGCTGGCGAGATCTTTCTCTGGGGCTTCTGTAGTCCCGACTTGCTGAGACCCCTGCTGAGATTTCTTCCATATTCCTAAGAGTGCTATAAAACCCTCTGGACAACCCCAAAAAAGAACACGAGCCTTTTCCGCAACCGCCAGAAATGTTGTAACGGTAGAGACAAGTTCCGCACTGTATTCTTGCCTCGGACGTATCTCATCAACAGTGCCCTTGCGACGATGCATATGAAGCAAGAGAGAACACATCAACTTAATGTGCTTGCTCACAGCGTATTGCTGCTCCGAATAGAAAAATCCAAGACGCAATGCTACCAAATGTCGTCGTGCGTCATCCCACGGGAAGTCATACTGTCCCTCGGACCAAACGTGACGGTCCAGCCATTCGAGCGAAGATTCTTGTATGGATGCTTGATTCGAGGAAAAGACAGCGGTGCTAGGTGACCATTGAGCAGCACAGAGACTCGATCGCTTTGGAGAAGCCAGAGCGATGCCCTGCGAAATGGAACCTCGTCGTCTGCTCCTACTGTTGATCTTTTTTGTTCGTGGATGGGCTTCCTCGAAGGATTCTTTCTCTCCCATATTTGTACCAGAATCTAGTTGTAGCGCTTTGTACTTTGCGTTCTCGTCCTGTTTGTTTGTCAATTTTGAAGGTTCACAAAGACCTGCTTCTTTGGGTATGTTCGCTTTGGTCCGATCTGTCTTGACTAGACTTTTGCAGAGGTCGTGTCTCTCCTTGGAATGTTCGAGTTTATCTGTTGATAATCCGCAATGTTTTTGAAGAATCAATGTTCTTTGAACGTCGGTGTAGCCGTTTCTGGACGCCATTCGTGAATGAAGGTTCATTGCTTTTGAGGAGGAAAGCCCGTTCGAATGGTGTGGATGGAGTTTCAATTTTTCGATTCGTTACAGGAAATGGCAGCGTCTTCTAAAAATTTGATGATCCGTGATCCTGTAATTACGCTTCAAGGCGTTTTTAGACTCCGGGCACGGCAACTGTGATTGAAATAGAATTCTGGAATCGAGAATGGATAGAAATAGTAATAATGCAAGGCCGTCCGGCGTCTTGTCTTGACCGGGTATCATGAGTCCCACGAACCTCGGATTTTACTATGGTATCGTTACGTAATACCATATCTAGTGTGGAAAGGAATTCAAACGGGAAGTGTTTGACGACTGTTTCAATACATAAAATTTAGTAAGAGGAACGTGGATAACGAACAGTCCTTCAGATTTTTCTATCCTACTACTCCTACTAAACTGCAATTGACACTTCAGGTTGGTAGTCGTAAGTAATTTCTGTCTCAACTTACAGTTACGACTATGAATTTCTGGGAGATGATCGGGAGTTTGCTGCATTGACCGAACTTTAATGTTTGGTAACATCCTCCGAAGTCTCAATTGTGACTGACCTTCATTGATCAATCGCGATCACAACTATTTTTGGATTTACCCCAACATGAAGATAGTTTCCATGTTGTTCACATGGCAAGTCCCCAATGACTTCCGTCTCTAGCGATAAGAAACACGCTGTTGTTTTCTCGATCCTGCAAACAGAATACCCTTTTATGCATCCCAAGTTTTACTCTTTCCTGATCTTTTGCATCGACGTTTATTACTTTTTGCAATGCCAGGTCCCGGTTTGTTTTTATTATCCTTATTTAATCTTCACCTGTCGTAGTATTGGAAAATAGAATCAAGCCATGGACGATGTGGATCTACAACTACCGCATTCCGACACTTGATCCCTGTCGGTCAACATCGTTTACATAATGTGTATCAATGGCCGACCTGAAGTTTGCGATCGCGGGCTTCCCGATTCAACAACAACAAACACTTCATCGAATACTCTCTCATGCCCCACCCTTCGAATGCTCCTTTTTATTATTGAAAAGGATACGTCTGACCATGATGCATGATGAGCCTTTCCATTTGGGCAGAACGATGATTGCTTGTTGGCGTGGGTACCCGGTACTCGAAGAAGATTAAGGTCGGTAAGCCATCAACAGAAAGCCGTGTCGAGCGAGCACGGCTGCGTGGTTGCCATTTGTTCGGCGAAGATCTCTTTATACGTGGTCGGGATCCCATATTGCTGTCCACCACTATAAAGATAGTTTGTGATTAGTCGAATCCTCTTCCCATATCGGACGTGTCCAGAGCACCCATCTGATTGCACCCGATTCCGTCTATGAGTCACAGCATAACCCCTACAACGTAGCCGAGAAAGATTCCCTCAGTCTCTCCCACCAAGACTCCAACAGTATCACCGAGTACCACAGGCGATGAACTCCAAATTAGCAAGAAGGAGTGTGATTTTTTGATTGTACAGGCTTGTCCCTAATAAATAAATTCACGGTAACAAGAAAGGTTTGTGAGAGCAAAACAAACGCAACAAAACTCAACTTTTTTAATCGAAAAATCTTGAATTTGGATCCAAAATCAACGTAAATTTTAGGAGTCATGGAAGTCATAGTTTTATCTGCTACAATTAGTAATGACAACAATACTGTAAACCGAATGACGGATAACGCGTCTCTTTTCATTTGTCCCCTTTTTTGTGTGTGGAGAAAATGCCTGCCCAACTATTTCACTGTCACATCATCACACCCGTCACATCATCACCGCGACACAGAACGGGACTCTCACACGCAACAACAACGAACGAAGAAAGAGCCTTAGGGACAACAATTTGAAATTATTTCGGTGTTCACTGTTTGACGGAAGAGCAACCACGAGGAATTTCCATCATAGCATCGCAACAATTTGGCGTGTTATTATCTCTCCTGTCTTGGAATTTTATTGACGGTGAGCTGCTGTCTGTAGTAGTAATTCTCTCTCCCCCTGTGCTGAACCGTGAAGCACGAGATTCCCTGGGTCATTTTCGGCAGCTCGTTCCAAAATATTCTGTTGGTGATTGAGATCAGTCTCCCTGACTTGTGATTACTTATCATTTTTTCGTGGAAAACGACCTTGTCTGATTTGGTCGTCTTCCGCGTTGAATTTTGCAAATAGTGGAGAACAATAACGCCACGAGATCATTTGAATTCTCTTTCCATAATGGTAGCTTCGCAACCTCCTGAGACATCATTATTGTCGGCGCCTACAACGGCCATAGAAGATGCACCAACTCAAATAATACCCCCGGGTGCTCCGACAGTACGGGGTTTACTCAGTGGTATGTCAACAACTTCCATGATTTCGGAAAACTCGGGTCCGTCGTCGTCCTCCAATCCTAGCAAAAACAACTTCAAAAAGAGCAATCGCAAGCGCAAGACCAAACGACTGTCGAACGAGTCGCCAAACGGCAGATCTCACTCCACGGAGCCTATGGATTGGTTTCAATGTGTTCATAAAGGAATACACTCTGGACGATGGGATAGTTGTAGAGAGATGTTGAATTTGAGGCTAGAAGAACAATCCAATAGAAACAGCGGTAATGGCAGCAACAATAGCAGCACACCAACCACGCCCGAATCGCCACGGAAAAAGTTTGGCTTCTGGCGCCGCATCACGGGTGTAACAGGAAATATATCGTCGGGCGATGATAGGGGTATTTTGGATAACAAGAAGAAACCTACATTTCTGCAGCAAGATAAGGATGGAAGAACTATCCTACACGCAGCCTTGACGCATTCCTCAACACCGTCTGATATTTTGTTATTATTAATTCAAGTCGAACGACAAGCGGCTGCGGTTCCTAATGCTAAGGGTCGGTTCCCGCTTCATACGGCAGTGTGGTATGGACATGATATGGAAGTTATTGCCGAATTGGTAGAAGCTTACCCGGCCGCGATTGGTGCAACGGATGGGAGAGGACAAACACCACTGGCATATGCCATGGCAACAGCTATTCAAAAAACGAATATTGAGGAAGCACCGAGTTCGTTTTGGATGCCCTATACGTCAAGTGAGGAAGATGACGAAGACGAAGAAGCCCAGGCACGGACTTCGGCACAAAAACATTGGCAAGAAGCTGCCGTTGAACGATGGGCCGTAGTGCATTGGTTACTCTTGGCATCGGCGACCTATCCACAAACATCCCTCACAGTTGGAGGACAAAAGCCTATGTTAGTAGAAGCGTTGGTATTTGCCGCACCTCCAGCTGTCGTCTCCCTCTTGATTGGAGCTTCAGTCGTCCTCTTGTCATACGAAAAACGAGCCTCCGCGTTTGCCGGCACGACCCTATATACTTGCATAGCTCGACAATACCCTTCTTCCATTCTGATGTCACTCGCCTTGCAATGTCCCGCTGATGTGTGCGGTGTGGCGGACGAAACAGGCATGGGTCTGATTGCTGCTCAATTTGTCGTGGGGTGTTTCCAAAGACGAAACGACGCCACGGAAGAATGGGCACTCGTCGAAGACATTTGGATGGCTATACAAGAAACCATCATGGAAGGACAATTGCCTGACCGAGTCATAGATCCAGCATTGTGCGATTGGTGGGCAAAAATTGAATTCCTTATTTTGTTTTGTGCTGGTAACCCTCAACGCGCCCAAGCCATGAGTAGCTCCTCCAAATCGAAATTGCGCAATTATTTATTGCATCAAGCTGCCATCAACTCCGACGTCCCCCCGACTGTCTTACGGCTTTTACTGGCCCTTTACCCCCAATCGGCTGCTCTGCCGGCACCAACAGATATGGGACTTAACTTGAAAGATGCTCTTCCTCTGCACCTGGTGGCGCAGACACCGGAGTATTTGCCACGTAATTATGAATTACCCATCATGACATCAGAAAATGCGCTTGATATTGTCCTGCAAGCAAATCTCCAAGCAGTGTGGGAACCACATCGCGGACGCTTGCCGCTACACTGGGCCATCAGCAGAGGAAAGTCTTACCCTTCGATCAAAGCTCTGGTCGAAGTGGACCCAGACCGCATGCTCAGGATACTTGACCCCGAAACTCAACTTTATCCATTTCTCTTGGCGGCGTATGTGTATGGAGTGGATGGCTTGGGACAGTTACCAAAAGAATACAAAAGGCACCAAGAGCAGCGTTTCGTTGCGGCGCAGGGGGACGTTTTGGCAGCAACTGACGATTACGATGCGTACGGAAAGGCATACGTTAGATGGACGCGCATGGCTCGAAATCAATACACACACTACGTTTGGAAGGGATTATCAGAGCGACAAAAAGCAGCGGCTGTTTATCGAGTGATACAGGGGAAAAGTGTTTCTGGTCTATCGACCATTTGGGAATTGTTGTTGCATACTCCTGATTTAGTACCTCAGTCTCCTTTCAAGCGCGTACCAACGAACAGCGCTCGTGACGATCGAGGAGTTGGAACTGTCGCAAATCATTTCTTGTCGTTTTGCTATTCAACGGCGCCAATCGGCCGGAACACAATACAAGGTGACCCGGTTGGTTTCCACGAAGAGCACTGGAGTACTCTGCGAGAGGCAATCCGGACGGCACCCAGCGGTGGTCTAGCAAATATTCCAACTGACTTTGAAAAATGGTTTCACAAAATGCGCTTTTGGATTCGATACTGTTGCCCTGCCAATCCTTCGGTAAGGCGAGGGAATGCCAAGAGTTTGCGTGTGGATCCTCGCTGGGATTGCCCTGGGAATGACGACGACTTTCTGCTGCACATGGCAGTAATGAATCCAGATACTCCTCCGGTAATTATCAACCTGTTGCTTGGAGCTGCTCCAATCTCGGCGACTATGCCGATTCCAAACACGAGATTTTTGCCCCTTCATATTGCATGTCGGACGCCTGCTTACGTTCCACGGATTTTTGAAGCTCCGTATGATTCCTGTATTCGGATACTGTCACGTGTCTATCCTGAAGCGACTCGCGAGGTAGACGACGATAACAAACTTCCCTTGCATCGAGCTATTGAATCTCGTAAATCTTGGTCCGATCTCGAAGTTCTTGTCAAGGCTTACCCGCAAAGTCTTGTTGTGCGGACACCTGACTCCCGATTGTTTCCTTTCCAACAAATGGCGTTACCCAAACCGATTACGCGAATCCAGCGTTTAAACTCTTTGTACAAGGCCCGTAATAGTGTAGAAACGGAATTGTGGGAGTCGTACACGCCTTTAGAGAAGGTGCAAGTCGTTCGACAACAGCGAAAACAGGATGATCTCGGCGTTCTAACCTGTATCTTCGAGCTCTTTCGTCGAAATGTTTATATGGTTGAGCCGTCCTCGGTTGATGTCTCAGACCAGAGCTCCCATTCCCGAACACATCCTGAATATTTTCAAGATGATTACTCCTTGGATTCATCTGAATCCACTTTAAATGTTCCGGGTTTGTCTACGACCAATCACACAGGATTCGAATTCGAAGAGGAGGAAGACATGACGGAGAACGACACTATTTACACCGAAATCGGTCATACAACTCATACTTCGGGCGAACATACCTTTGCAGGCCGAGAGTATACCGATGACCGGAAAGCGTCGGGCTCAACAGGCCCCACGGATGAAGGCGAATCGGAAAGCAGTGATTCGGCCGGGGGTTACCTGCCAACCAGCGCTGAACCATCGGCATTGCTAAGCTTTTTATCAGATCATGAGCATACCCAAAGTAAAAAAGGAGAAACGAGCGTCTTCGATTGCGACACATCTGTCTTGTCAAATGTCGATGTTCTGTCGACACTGTCATCGACGCTTCACTCGACACTCCACTCTACACGACATCAAACCCGTAAGGAAGTTGGCCGGAGATATAGTACTGGTGGTAAAGCCTTCGAATCCGAGCACGGGCGTGTATCAGAGGCAGGGGAAGAATCATCGGCTCACGAAGACCCCGACGCAGCAAAGTCAGACAGTGACTCTTCTTCGTCTGGCTCAGGAGATGAGTTCGGAGGTGACTCTTCAGCTTACCTTAGCTTTGCCATTTCAGGTAATTCGGGACACATGAGCTGGGATGAAGATGAATCCGGGGATGACTCCCCGGAAATGAATGCTGACGCAGAATCGTTCGCCTCCGCCGCTCAAAGTGTAAGCGAGAATTCAGACAGTTCATCCTCCTCCATTGTACATTTCCAAATGAGGCGGAAGCAGCGTGTGGAGTATTGGGAGGACCGCGAAACAATGGATCCTGTTAGGGTCACCAAGCAGAATCTGCAACTTCGGACTGATGACATTTCATCTGTTTACAGTGCCAATTCATCTGCCAAACAGTCATCAGCTCAGCAATCGTTCATCAATCAAAATTCTGATTCTATGAGTTCAACGCAGCAATCGTGTAACAATCAAAACTCGATAAGCTCTGTTTCCGTGACAAACGTCGAACAATCCCCTATGACCAAAAGTGTTTCTTTGAGATCTATGAAGTCAACTGGTATGGACAGCTACGCATCTTTGAATTCAAAAGATCTCATGCAAAGTAGTGTTACAGACATGGTGTGGATGCCCGAAGAATTAGTCCAAGGCAAGCTCCTTGGTGGTCAAAATTCTTCAGCAGAGTTCGACGAAAGTATGCTGGTCGAACTTTCGTCGAAAGCTTTCAAAGAGTCCATGAAAGCCCTTTCGAATTCGGCTCAAAGCCCACCCAAAAGTGTAAACTCGGATAGTTACGAGTCGAGTACAGAAACCGACAATCATGAGACTTTCTATGAGGAGGACGATGGTGTTCTGCACCTTCAGAGTCTAATCCAGCTTCAAGAAGGGGATAGCCAAACCACAGAAGAGGAAGATTGCCTACTAGGTACTTCTGAGAGCACTGAATCGGACAACCGCAGTGAAAAATCCGAGACAACTGCAGCTGATGTCGACAATTCAGATAAAGACAAGTCTGAAAATTCTGATTCGAATGGAGGTAGCGAG
>Ga0051981_10001387_pt1 | contig 11816 bp, 8 predicted proteins | sample CryGey13umfilter_3_FD_59644 | JGI IMG/M metagenome (GOLD analysis project Ga0051981, IMG submission 59644) | Groundwater microbial communities from aquifer in Utah, USA - Crystal Geyser 4/10/14 3 um filter | ecosystem: Environmental > Aquatic > Deep subsurface > Groundwater | place: USA: Utah... | reverse complement strand
CGACCGGAATCATCAGATTGAGATTTTTGAACAGCTGCTGCTTGCCAAAGCCCTTGCTCAGGCCCTTCAGCTCCAGCGCGATGCGATAAAGCTTTTTATCCTGTGTGAAGCGGATATAGGGATTCACCCGGCTGGAAGGCTTCACCTCTTCGAGCTTTATCTTTTCAATCTGCTTGGCGCGCGAGGTGGCTTGCGTTGCCTTGGATGCGTTGGCGGAAAAGCGGCTCACAAAGGCCTGCAGTTCGGCAATCTGGGTCTTCTTCTTGGCATTCTCGGAAAGAAGTTTCTGCTGCACCATGGAGGCTGCGGTCATGTAGTCGTCGTAATTGCCCGGATAGATGCGCAGTTCGCCATAATCCAGATCGGCCATGTGCGTACACACACTGTTCAGGAAATGCCGGTCATGCGAAATGATGATCATCGTGGAATTACGCTCGTTGATCACGCCTTCCAGCCAGCGGATGGCATTGATGTCCAGGTTGTTGGTCGGCTCATCGAGCAGGATGACTTCGGGATTACCGAACAGGGCCTGCGCCAATAGCACGCGTAGCTTCCAGCCGGGGGCAATGGATTTCATCAGGCCATGATGGGATTCGACCGGGATGCCCATGCTGATCAAGAGATCACCGGCATTGGCCTCGGCGCTGTAGCCATCGAGATCGGCAAAATGGCTTTCCAGTTCACCCGCGCGCATGCCGTCTTCTTCCGAGAAATCGGCCTTGGCATAGAGAATGTCGCGCTCTTCCTTGATCTTCCACAGGGCTTCATGACCCATCATCACGGTATCAAGTACGGTGTGTTCTTCAAAAGCGAAGTGATCCTGACGCAGTTTTCCGAGACGCTCATTTTTATCGATGCTCACTGTGCCGGATGTGGGCACCAGATCGCCGCCGAGGATCTTCATCAGCGTCGACTTGCCGCAGCCATTGGCGCCGATCAGGCCGTAACGGTTGCCGTCGCCGAATTTGACCGAGATGTTTTCAAATAGGGGTTTTTCCCCGAATTGCATGGTGATACCGGATGTGGAAATCAATGGTTTGTCTCGCGAAATGTTCAGATTTTTGAATGGCGCGCATGGTAGGGCCTGAGCACTCAAATTGCGAGCAAAGCGCAGTCTTTCGCAAGATGGCATAAAGCGCGTGATAATCATCCTGTATTTCAGCCGATTATCTGCTTGAATGCGGCCACATTCAGCTGTTGTGGAGGGAGCATGAGTATCGTAAAGGAATTCAAAGAGTTTGCTGTCAAGGGCAATGTCGTGGATATGGCCGTGGGTATCATCATCGGCGGTGCGTTCGGTACCATCGTGAAGAGCATGGTGACTGATATTCTGATGCCGCCGATCGGCCTGCTGCTGGGTGGTGTAGATTTCTCCGACATCTTTATCACCTTGAAGGACGGTGCCAAGGCTGCCGCACCTTATGCCACGCTGGCCGATGCGCAGGCAGCCGGTGCGGTAACGATGAATATCGGTCTGTTCGTCAACGGGATGATCAGCTTCATGATTGTCGCCTTCGCCGTGTTCCTGCTGATCAAGGGCATCAATAAGCTCAAGCGCGAAGAGGAAGCGGCACCGGAAGCAGCGAAGGAACCGACCACCAAGGAATGCCCGCATTGCCTGAGCACGATAGCCATCAAGGCAACGCGTTGCCCGAACTGCACCAGCAATATCGATTAAGATTGCATTGCATAGCGTATGAAAGCAGGGCCGGCATTTGACCGGCCCTTTGCTTTTGCGGTCGGCTATATGAACATGGCTGCGAAGCATGCAGGATTGCCCGCTATGAGTTCTGTGACGATTGAAATGGGAAAGATGAACCGGCTTACCGTGGTCAAGGAAGTCGATTTTGGTCTGTATCTGGACGGCGGCGATCTGCCGGACGGACGGAAGAATGAAATTCTGTTGCCTGTGCGTTACGTGCCGAGAGGGATCCGGATCGGCGACGAGATTAATGTGTTCATCTACCGCGATTCGGAAGACCGCATCATCGCCACTACCGAACACCCGTATGTGATGGTCGGCGATTTCGCCTGTCTGAAGGTGGTATCGGTGAACCGTACCGGCGCGTTCCTCGACTGGGGCCTGCCCAAGGACCTGCTGGTGCCCTTTGATGAGATGGAGCACCGCATGGAGGAGGGCAAGCGTTATGTGGTTGGCGTGTATCTCGATGAGGACACGGATCGCATAGTTGCTTCGGCCAGGCTAGATGCCTTGCTCTACGATGAATCCGAAGATGATTTTGAGGTGGGCGAAGAGGTTGATCTGTTTGTCGCCAACAAGAGCGAGCTCGGTTACAAGCTGATTGTGAACACCTCGCACTGGGGCTTGCTGCACAACCATGAAGTGCTACGCCCGCTCAAACGCGGCGAACGGCTCAGAGGCTTCATCAAGAATATCCGCGAAGACGGCAGGATTGATTTAACCCTGCACAAGCGCGGTCGCGACAAGACTGATGATGCCGTGGATATCGTGATGAAGGCCCTCAAACGTGAGGGTGGTTTTATCAGCATGACCGACAAGAGCCCGCCGGAGGCCATCAATGACATGTTCGGCCTGAGCAAGGGGATGTACAAAAAAGCGGTCGGTTCGCTGTACAAACGCAAGATGATTACGCTTGATGATAGTGGTATTCGTCTTGTCGAATCCGGGGCGGCGAAGAAGTAAAAACAGCGGTTGTGATGCAGCCCTGATTGGTTACATTTCAGCCTTGATACATTCCCTGCCCGGAGCGATTCAGCTCCGCCAGCTATTCCCGATAACAGGACAGACACACCATGTGGTTCAGAAATATCCAGTTCTACCGCTTTGAACAGCCGTTCACGATGACAGGCAAGCAATTGCAGGCAGCCCTTGAGGGTCGCGTCGCACGCAGCTGCGGCCAGATGGAACTGGCCTGCGAAGGTTGGGGTAAGCCGCTGGGCCTGGAAGGGCAGATGCTGGTGCATGAAACCGACGGCAGGTTGATGATCTGCCTGCGCCGCGAGGACAAGGTGCTGCCTGCCTCACTGGTGCGTGAAAAGGTGGCGGAGAAGGCCTTCGAGATCGAGGGACAGGCCGGCAGGCCAGTCGGGCGCAAGGAGCGGGCCGATATCAAAGAGCAGGTGTTGCAGGAGCTGTTGCCGCGTGCGCTGGTCAAGGCGAGCCATACCTATGCCTATATCGATGCGAAAAACGACTGGTTGATCGTCAATGCCGCATCGGCAAAAAAGGCCGAAGACCTGATCATGCTGCTGCGCAAAACGCTGGGTACGCTGAATGTGGTGCTGCCACAGACGAAGATTTCGCCCGAATCGGCCATGACGCAGTGGATGATGGACGATGCCAGTCTGCCGCAGGGTTTTGATGTGGAAGACGAATGCGAGTTGCGCTTGGTCGGCGAGGTGACCAGCACCATTCGCTGCAAGTATGTGGATATCGCTTCCAAAGAGGTTCGTGCCCATGTGGCGGCCGGTAAACGTGTGTTCAAGATGGCCATGAACTGGCAGGGAAAACTGTCCTTTGTGCTGCATGATGATCTTTCCATCCGGCGGATTCGTTACGACAGCGAGTTGCTTGAGCAGGCCGATGCGGGCGACGATCAGCTGGCGCAGTTCGATGCAGATTTCTCCATCATGGGTGCCGAACTCGCCGGATTTATTCCTGCGCTGATGGCTGGGCTGGATTCAACGACTGAGGACTAAAACGGGGAGCGGTCAGTCCGACGTTTCGGCGATTTCAAGTTCCTCACAGACCATCAGCCACTGACTTTCAGTCTCGTCGATCTGTTGCACCAATAATCGGCTCTCCATTGTCAGTGTCTTTTGCCGTTCGATTTGCGAACCATCGTACAGGGTCGGGTCGGCCAGTTTTTCATCCAGCGCCTCTTTGCGGCGATGCAGCGTCTCCAGTTCACTCTCAAGCTTTTTGACCCGATTGCGCAGGGGTTGCAACGTCTTGCGCTGATCGGCCCGGTTGCGGCGCTCCTGCTGGCGTGAGGGCTGTGTGGATGAGGAAGAAGCTGCTTCGTCAGCATCACGCGCATCAAGCAGCCAGCGGGCATAGTCATCCAGATCACCGGCAAAAGCGTTGGCACCACCATCGGCAACCAGCACCAGTTCATCGCACACCGTGCGCAGCAGATGGCGGTCATGCGACACCAGCACAAGCGCGCCCTCAAAATCCTGCAGGGCCATGCAAAGCGCATGCCGCATATCCAGATCGAGATGGTTGGTCGGTTCATCGAGCAGCAGCAGATTGGGCTGCTGATAGACAATCATGGCCAGCACCAGCCTTGCCCGCTCGCCGCCTGATAGCGGCGCCACGGGAGCGGTAGCCATATCGCCATGAAAGGCAAAGCCGCCAAGAAAACTGCGGGCCTCTTTCTCCGATAACTTCTCATTGAGCATTTGCATGTGTTGTAGCGGCGTAAGTTCATCGTGCAACTGTTCCAGCTGATGCTGCGCAAAGTAGCCGATGCGTAAATCGCGTGCGCATTCGCGGTTTCCAGAGCCCGGCTTGAGTTCACCGGCAAGTAGCTTGATCAGGGTTGATTTACCCGCGCCGTTGGGGCCGAGCAGGCCGATACGTTCGCCGGGCAGCAAGCTGAAGGAAATACCCTGAAGGATTGTTTTATCTCCATATCCAGCCGCCACCTTGTGCAGGCGCAGCAGCGGATTGGGGACTACGCCGGGATGCGTGAAGACAAAGGAAAACGGTGAATCGACATGCGCCGGGGCAATCAGCTGCATGCGCTCCAGCGCTTTGATGCGGCTTTGTGCCTGCCGCGCCTTGGTAGCTTTGGCACGAAAGCGGTTGATGTAGCTGTTCATGTGCTCAATCTGGGTTTGCTGCTTTTCGTGGGCGGCCTGTTGCTGGGCCAGTTGCTCGGCGCGGATGCGTTCAAAGGCCGAATAATTACCGGAGTACAGATTTAATTTTTGCTGCTCGATGTGCGCGATATGCGTGACGCAGCGATCGAGAAAATCGCGGTCATGCGAGATTAATAGCATGGCGCCGGGATAGGTGCGCAGCCATTTTTCCAGCCAGATCACCGCTTCCAGATCGAGATGGTTGGTCGGCTCATCAAGCAGCAGCAGATCGGAACGGCACATCAGGGCGCGTGCCAGATTAAGGCGCATGCGCCAGCCGCCGGAGAAGCTGGCGACAGGATTTTCTTCCTCACCGACGGCAAAGCCCAAGCCGTGCATCAGGCGTGCAGCGCGGGCAGTTGCGGCATAGCCATCAATGGCCGCCATACGATCATGTAAGCGGGCCAGCGCATTGCCATTGCCATCTTTCTCGGCTTCGGCGAGTTGCTCTTCCAGGCGGGTCAGCTCGGCATCGCCCTGCATGATGTAACGAATCGCCGGAAGTGGCAGGGCAGGGGTTTCCTGTGCCACGTGCGCGATAACGATACCGCTATCCATATTGAATTTGCCGGCATCCTCCTCCAGTTGGCCAAGGATCAGGCCAAAGAGAGAGGACTTGCCGCAACCATTGGCCCCGGTGACGCCCAGCTTGTTGCCGGAATGGACGGTGCAGCTGGCATTTTCGAACAGCAACTTGCTGCCGCGCCGGAGTGTAAGCCGATCAAAATAAAGCATGCGGCAGTCTATGCTGTCAGTTCCGGTTTAACAGAGGGGCGGCGCCATCTCCATGGAGTACCGGTCGTTTTGTTTGGATCCATCTGCATGAATCTTGGTGTTTACAAGACTCCCGCATACTTGTTTCAGGATTTATGAGCCGTGCATGACCCTCACTTCTGTCAAACCCATGTTAGATCGATCTGATTAATCTGCACGCAAAGCATTAAGTTCGGGACGATGTTCAGGTAGGCTGGGCTTCCATCTTTCCATAAAATCACGACGGGAGGTTTGCTGCATGTCTGTTAGAAGCCTTATCAACGCTGCGTTGCTATTGCTTCTATTGATTCATGCATCGAATGCGATGGCGGCGCATTTCGCCAGAGGTGTTCCGTCGTTTGGCTTGAACGGAAATGGCGGTGGGCAGGCTCAACAATCCATTATTTCTCAAGTCGGCAACTATCAGATTCTGTTGACTATCGCTCCTGCCTTTCCGGAGCCTGGAGAACTCTTTGAACTTCGGGTCGGTGTGATGCAGATGGACTCAGGTCTTCCATATAAAGGTGAAATGATCTTGAGCTATCGACAGGGATATTGGCTTTCCTCCGCCAGCTACGCGGCAGGTCGTCAGGCAGCAGTCAATGGCGAGGTACGTTTTCCCCTCCGCTTTTCCGAAAGGGATGGGTACAGGATCAGTCTGCAGATGCAGACTGCCAATGGCCAACAGGAGCTTGAATTCCCTCTTGCTGTCGGCCGGCCATATCAGTCCATGCCGTTGTTTATTACCTTGGTCTGCATCGCACTGATATTGCTTGGTGTGAGGGGCGTACAGTATGTCCGGCCTAAAGAAGGGGTATCATGAATATGATGCATGAGGGGATCACGGCTGCATGGGCCTTGCTTGTGCTCGTTTTCATGCTTGTGTGCATCGTCAGGCTGTTTGCAGAAAATTCCGCAAGTGGGATTGCATCCCCGCAAAGCAAGTCGCACCCGGGATTGGGGATTACGGCCTGTTTCAGGCGATTCATGCAATCCATGATGGCCAGTCCGCGCCTTCTGCTGGCCGGCAAGCTGTTTTGTGTTGCCTTATTCCTTCTTGTGATTGCCACTGGTCTTTATGGAACGCCGATTCCCGAACGCAATCTTGCTCCCGTACTCACCTGGACACTGTGGTGGACGTTGCTGATTTTTTCCATTCTGTTTTTCGGGTCCGGTTGGTGCGCGGTTTGTCCGTGGGATGCACTCGCAACATGGTTGGTTCGCTGGCGCCTGTGGCGAAGGGGTTCCGGAAGAGGGAGCCTTAATCTCCGACTGCCGGTCAAGCTGAGAACCATCTGGGCAGCTGTGATTATGCTTATCGGCTTGTCATGGCTTGAGCTTGGCCTGGGTATTACTCTTGATCCGTATGCCACGGCATGCATGGCGTTGCTCATTCTGTTTCTGGCGGTTGCGTTTCAAGCTTTGTTTGAACGCAAGGCATTCTGTCGCTATGTGTGCCCAGTAGGACGAACCATCGGTTTCTATGCGCTGCTTGTGCCTGCGGAATTGAAACCCCGCAAGCAGTCAGTCTGTGATGGATGCAAAACTCTTGAATGCAACCGTGGCACAAGTGATATCGCGCCTTGTCCCACCAGTCTGGTGATGGGGCGTATGAGCCAAAGTTCCTATTGCGTGTCTTGCGGGAACTGTGTGCAAAGTTGTCCGAATGGCAATATTGAATGGGGAAGCCGTCGCTTTGCAGTGCTGGATCGTTATCAGTTGCAGCCCAGCGAGGCCTGTTTCATGTTGGCCCTGCTTGCCATGACCAGCTTGCACGGACTAAGCATGACAGCGCGCTGGGATGTCTGGATCAGTGCAATGGCCAGCATGATTGGGGACTCCGGCATGCTGCTGGGAACATTCAGTCTCGGCTTGGCGGTAAGTATTATTGTACCTCTGTTATTATATGGTGCAGCGGTTTTTCTAATGTTGCGATTGCAGCCGACATTGAGCTTCGGGGCGCTATTCTCCGGCATGGCATATGCGGTGCTCCCTCTAGCCTTTGCCTACCATCTGGCCCATAACCTTGTACATCTGCTGCGTGAAGTAGCATCGATCAGGGATGTTGTGCTGAATCCATTCGGAGAGGGCGCCTTGCCACTGTCGATGATGGAAAAGCATATGCGTATGAGCAGTTTGCCGATTCCTGAATGGTTGTTGTTTTCGCTTCAGGCGGGCTTGATGATGTTCGGCTTCTGGGTGGCGCTGCGTATTTTACAGCAGCGCATGGAGGTGCTGCAGTCTGGAAATCTTTCCCGGCAACGGCGGGTGATGTGGCCGATGGTTTGTTTTATCGTAATCGCTTCCGGTTTTAATCTGTGGTTGTTGACGCAGCCGATGATCATGCGAATGTGAGTCATGGAACGATTCAGATATTCAATCCTGTTACTTGTGCTCTGTGTTGGCATTGCGATGTTTCCGGCATGCGATAAAGCGCCTGAATCAAGCCAAACTCCGGCCATGCTACTTCCGGCGGAGCGCGCCTTTCTGGAGGCGCGGTTGGCAGATACGGTTACTTTGCTGAAAGCAGGGAAAAGGGATGCTGCGGACGGTCTGTTGCAGACCTATGCTATGTTTCTGCTGGGTGATGATGATGGAAGTCGCAGGCTGTTTGAGCAAATTATGTCTGGATCAGTGTCTGAACAGACTCCCATGTTTTATGCATTGGGTTTTCTGTTGACCGGCAAGCCGGATCAGGCATTGATGCAACTGGACAAGGTGAGACATCAGGGCGCTCAGATGTTTTTTGCGCAAATGCTTTACATTGAAACGCTTATCCTGATCGAGCAGTTTGACAAGGCGGATGCTGAACTCGCGCGGCTTATTCAGAGTTATCCCGATGAAAATATCGTTTATCACACGCAGGGCCACCTGTATTCAGCCCAGCAGCTTTGGGACAAAGCCATTGCTGCTTATGATGCGGCGCGACAGATGGGAGGGGAGAACCCTGATCTGGACGAGGGTATTGCAGCCGCAATGATTGCATTGGGTAGGTATCAGGAGGCCCAAGCGGTGATTGGTCGCTGTAAAAGAAATTTTCCCTCCTATGCTGAAATCCTGTTTGAGGAAATTCATTTAATGCGTCAAAGATCAGGGTCGGACTCCCCGGAATTGGCTCGCCTTATGGCCGATTACATGAAGCGCTCGCAACGGCAGGACAGGATAGCTGAAATGCAGGCAATTTCTCCTTCTTCTAGGCAATAGCATTTCCACCTCTGGTGACATTCATTTGTAACCATAAGATATTTAAGCGGTTATTTATCCTTCCAACACCTTACCCTCATTTGTGATGAGGGGATGACAAGTTGTTCATGTTTTGCAATAATCGTTGCTCAAATCAAGCGATGGTCACCTTGCCTTGATGAAACGCGGACGGGGCCCTCCAGAGTTTGAGCGATTCAACGGGGAGGAAACACCTATGCGAAACCACAAAACCTTATTCGGCTTTGCCATGGCTTTATTCATGCTGGCCGCTCTTGCAGTTCCAAAACAGGCGCTGGCTGCCGCCGATTTCGTTATTACCAGTCACCAGATTGAAGGGGTGTACAACAACAACGTTAGTATGTTTGTTGAAATGCAAGTGACCAACACTGGCCCCGCGGTTCTTGAGGCCGTACAGATTCATCCGGTGGGCTGTGATTCCTGTGGCGTATATGTTGATTCTCTGGCTGCAGGACAGACGGCAAGTTACTCGGGGGATGTTCTGGCTCCAGCTAATCAGTACAACGCTGCCGATCCGAGGCTTGGCCTGAACTGGCAAGTCACCAGCATGAATGGTCAATAAGGGAGGGCGAGCATATGAAATCACTACTTACTAAAACAATAGGCATCTTTCTTTTTGCAGCCCTGATGCTGTTTATGACTGCAACCGAGGCGCAGGCCAGCCATTTCCGTGGCGGTAATATGCACTATACCTTGGCACCAAACGGTGTCGCTACTTTTACAGTGGAATCATTATGGCGGAAATATGCTTATGATGGTTTTCACAATATCAGCATTCGAAATGCCGCCGGTGCTCAAGTCTTGTATCAATCCGTTAGCTACACTGGTACAACCGTTTTATTGGACACAAGTAATCCGGATTATGATTTTAGACGTCAGGTCTTTACTGTGAATATGGCTGGGTTGCCAGCTGGGCAATATACCGCCTTCCATTCCAATTGCTGTCGCATTTCTGGGATCAGAAACCCGATCAGCAGCAATTTTTCTTTTGATAACAAGATTATATATACCCCTGGCGCAGCAAATGGCTCCCCCCAGCTGAATGCCAGTTTTATTACTACTGTGGCAAGAGGGTATAATTACAGTCAAAACCTGAACGCATTTGACCCGGATGGACATTCCATGTCTTATCAGCTGCTCTCCGGTGGCGTTGCCTATTCGCCGACATCGAATATTCCGGGGTTGACCATCAGTCCAACGGGCCAAGTTAATATCCCGGCCGCCAATACAGCAACTCTGACAACGGGAAACTGGGTATTCAAGGTGCGTGTGACGGATTCATCCGGCGCATTTTCTGATCGGGATGTGATGGTCAATGTTGTCAACACATCCAATGTGCCGCCTGTTGTGGGTTCCATTGGTGATCGAATCGTGGCACTGGGCCAGAGTGTTAGTTTTCCTGTAAGTGCTACAGATACCAATGCCGGTGATACGGTAACCCTGAGCTCAAGTTCCTTGCCAGCAGGGGCCAGCTTCATTCAGACACCTGGTAACCCTGCCAGTGGCACATTCACTTGGACCCCAAGCGCGGGTCAGGAAGGTGTGCATACGATCAACTTCGAAGCCAAGGATAATGGCATACCGAACCTGACAGCCAGTCAGCAGGTGAAGATTACGGTTGTAGGTGCCAATAATGCGCCGATCCTTGACCCTGTTGGCAGTAAATCCGTACCAGCCGGGGGCAAGTTGAGCTTCCATGTAACATGTTCTGATCCAGCTGATCCCGGCGATAGCCAGACTTTGTCCGCCAGCTTCATGCCGGCAGGAGCAACGTTGACCCAGAATACGTTTGGCAATTCGGTCAGCGGTACATTCGCATGGACGCCGTCTTATAGCCAAGCCAATCAGGTGTTCACTGGTATTGCTATTCGCTGTACCGATAATGGCCTGCCGAATCTGACCGATGAGGAAAGTATCAACATCACCGTCGGCAATGCCAACAATGCCCCGGCTTTGGCCTCAATTGGTAATCAGAGCGTGGGCTACGGCCAGTCGATGACCTTGAATCTGAGCGCCTCCGATGCGGATGGAAATGTTGTGACATTGAGCAGCAGTTCGCTGCCGCCAAACGCCACCTTCGTTCAGAACCCAGGTAATCCAGCCAGCGGAACCTTTACCTTTACACCTGATTTCTCTCAGGCGGGCATGCTGGTGCCGATGACATTTACGGCCACCGATAACGGCAATCCGAACCTGTTCAGCTCGGAAAGCATTGTCATCATCGTGTTGTCCAATCAACCGCCGGTGGCTAATGCAGGTGGTACTTATATAGCTCAATGCTCGGGGAACTCTAGTGCTAGCGTGACACTCAATGGCTCTGGTTCTACGGACCCTGATGCCGGCGATACACTGAGCTATGCATGGTCATGGCCTGGCGGCTCGGCCACGGGTTCAAACCCGACAGCATCCTTCCCCTTGGGTCACACACTGGTGAATCTGACCGTTAGCGATGGGAATGGTGGTGAATCCACGGCCTATGCCACGGTGATCGTAGAGGATACGACGGCTCCGACAGTGAATGCCGGACCTGATGTCACGGTTGAGGCGACTGGTCAGGATGGCGCAGCTTATGATGTCTCTGCGCAGGCCTCGGCCACAGATAATTGCTGTGCCGTGTCCATTAGTATCTCTCCTGTGGGTATCTACCCGCTGGGTGAAAATCTGGTCAATGTGTCAGCAACCGATTGCAGTAACAATACAGGTTATGATCCCATGATTGTAAATATCGTGGATACCACGGCACCTGTGCTGACTGTTCCGGCTAATGTAACGGTTGAGGCCAATGGTGTTTTGAGCACGGTGACGCTGGCTGCTGCGACGGCCACCGATATCTTTAGCGTTACAATTACCAATGATGCACCAGCCCTGTTTGCCTTTGGTGACACTACGGTAACCTGGATGGCAACGGACCCCAACGGCAATTCCTCGACTGCTACGCAGACAGTGACGGTGGCTGATACCACGGCCCCTGTGCTGACTGTTCCGGCTGATGT
>Ga0051981_10001383_pt1 | contig 11836 bp, 9 predicted proteins | sample CryGey13umfilter_3_FD_59644 | JGI IMG/M metagenome (GOLD analysis project Ga0051981, IMG submission 59644) | Groundwater microbial communities from aquifer in Utah, USA - Crystal Geyser 4/10/14 3 um filter | ecosystem: Environmental > Aquatic > Deep subsurface > Groundwater | place: USA: Utah... | reverse complement strand
CTTACAAATTGAGCATATTATTGACTTCTGTCGGAATTGTTCCCGACAAATGATTGTTGGCCAAGGTGAAAACTGTGACCTTGTCGAGCAAACCGATTTCTGTGGGTAACTGACCCGTTAGACGATTCGAATAAGCGTAAAACTCTTGTAATTGTCGAAGTTTTCCCACTTGAGATCCAATCATACCGCGCATTGGATTATAATTGATATACAGCTTTTGCAAATTGGTCAGTTGATAGATATCCGACGGGAAGAAGGACAATTGATTTTTGGTGAGACGCAATTCCAAGAGTGTTGGTGCGGCATGTCGAATACCCGAAAGCTGAGTTAGCAAGCACTCGGAAAAGTCGATCACTTCTAATGGCGAAGGCGTTCCTAAATCAGTCGTATCCGCCGCATCGACCAAGGCCAAGCCTTCTAAACTGGCGTCTTGAATTGGATTCTCTTGCAAATTGAGAAGTCGTAACTTCGGCAATTGATACAATTCGGGTGATACCTTACGTGCCACATTATTCGATGGCAAATCGATGGAAACGACGCCTTCATCTGCGCTTGGATCGTTACATGTGATCCCGTACCAAGAACAAATGGGAGAAACCGTGGCCCAATTATCACGACTTATCCATTGCACACCGGCCGTATCGGCGAAGAATTGATCCAATATTTCACGTTCCGTCCGAGCTGCGTGGGAAACCACGACTGTCAAATGACAGAGGAAGAACCACCGTAAAAGCATCACGACGACAGTATTCTCGATGCGATGGTGTTGCCAGTGATGTTTTCTGATGTGAACGATGAGAGAAAGAAACGAACTTGTTTCACGTAAACAAGAGAGAGAAGCAGCGAGAGGCAGAGGAAATTTTGATTCGAAATGTCACTTGAAAAATGAATCTCCAAAGAAAGGGATTGTCTCTTCTTCTTGATAAAGCCTTTCCAAACAGCACAATTTTAGACGAAAGAGAAGCCTGTATGCAGTTGTGCTAGACAGCAGCTCTTCTGATGGCACCCCTGACAATGATAGCGTCACAATGAAGGGGGTATGTTGGTATGTGGACAACAAGAAAGTGGTAGCAGTAGGAAGCAGGAATAATGTTGGATAGAATGAGGCATGCCACGCGATGTCTCCTCTCCCCGTTGGGGGGCGTTGTCGCGGATGGATGGAGGTTCGGTGCATGGTAAAAAAAAAAGCCGCGAACAGTGTCGCGCCCCCGCCAAAGTTGGTCGTGCCAATCTTGGAATATTCTCTAAAGTAGATCATGTTTGGCTTGTGCGCAAAAACGGCAGGATGGGATTTGAAAATTATGTGTATCGGTCAGATAAGGAGTTTCCAACATATTGCATACATATGAGAGTACATGCCACGACTGACCGCGTAGGAGACGCAGAAAAGATGATGATGTGATGAGGGACGAGATGATGGATGCACGCACTGGCACGCACGCATCAGACGAAAAGAACATTAGAACGAGAGCTCAAAAGCTGTTTACGGAATTTCCATATCCTTAGCGTTAGGCTAACTCTTCGACATCTGCGTGTCAAAGAGAGGATAATAAGAAGCAACTTTCGTTTGAGTCTTCTACTCTAGAATAGCACAAGATCAGAAGAAGACGGGCATTGTCACTATTCAAACAGTTCCGTGAAGACGTGGTAGATCTTTTTACAATATTCTGTATCCTATCCTACCGCTTCTACCTACTTGTTCTGCTCTCTTTCAGCTTTGGTGGTGATCCATCGACAGGCATTAAGCCCACTATTATTAAGTCATGAGTCATGTTCCCGTTGCAACCGTCGAAACGTCGACAAACTTGAGAAAGCAGCGAGCTGATCAAAGGTCTTCCATTACGATTTTGGTCCTCGGTGATGGTACGTGTGTCTTGTGTCTTTGTTCGTTTTCACGTCTTGGACAATGCGATTCGATCGGCGCCTATTTGGAAATTCTGACGACAACAATGATGAGGCACTGAAAGGATTCAATGAGTTCTAATTTGATTATGAGCAGCTTTCGACGGGAGATACCACTTGGTTTCATCGAGGGTATACCCCCTTTCCTCATTTGGTGACGTTCGGTTTGCGTTCACTACACCGTATCTATTTTCTTTTTGGTTTTACATGGTCAAAGTGTCACATGTTTAATTTCTAGCTTCTGCATTCCTTTCGTTTTTCTCTTTTCTGCTGCTGAAGAATTATTATGAATACTCATTCTTTCTCTTTCTCTCTGTTTTGAATTTTTTTCGCCTTGTCATTCTTTTGGGACGCTGGTTTTGATTCGTCGATTCCTATACGTCATTGTCACTTTTTTCTCCATTCGGTCGGGGGGACATGATAGAATCCGTGGGTAAATCCAGTCTGATTTCCACCTTTGTTTCGAGATACTTCGCCGAAGTGGTACCGGCATTGATGACACGGGTTCGTTTACCTCCGGATTCGGCCACACAATGTGTTACGACATTGGTAGATTCACAACACGGCGATTCGGCGCTATTGCAATTATTGACAACTCGTCAATGGCAAGAGCAGCAGGCACAACAGCGCGATGTGGGGACATCGGCGTCAACAAACTCATTGCAGGCCTTCTTGGAGGCTTCGTCGTCAACCGCATCCCCCACGGCAGCAACTGGAACTGCTACCGAAACAAATCCACCTACAGGGGATCCAATGACTAGGCCAGATACGACCTTTGAAGCGGCATCAGCGGCAGCTGCCTTGGCCGAACAAGTGGATTCCATTATTTTGGTCTATGATTTGGATCGAGTTGAAACTTTCTTTCGCCTCGAAAGTCATTGGTTGCCCCTCTTGGAACGCTGTTACCAAGGAAAGGTAAGCGAAACGGAAGAAGGGACGAAACAATTACCACTGTATATAATATGTTCTTCTGATGTGCATTCATGATTATTGTAATAAAAATTGTCATCCAGATTCCAGTGATTGTCGCGGAGAACAAAATGGACCTCTTCCGCCCCAGCAGTACTTCGGGACAGGCCGACGAACAGGCGCTGGCTCGTAGACGACAGCAAATTGTCGCACTCATGCAACGGTTCCCATTTGTTAGACAATGTATCAAATGTTCCGCCAAGAATTTGGTGCGAGTGGACGATGTCTTCCTGAAAGCACAGCAGGCCGTCTTGTATCCACTCACACCCGCTTTGTATGATTTATCTGCGGGTCGATTGTCTACGGAATGTCAAAGGGCCTTGACACGCATTTTTCGTATGTACGATGCTGATCACGATGGACTCCTAAGTGATACGGAACTGGAACGCTTCCAAAGGGAGACATACCACGTAACTGCTTTTGATCGGGATTTCACTGCGTGGAAAAAAGTTGCAACGCGGCACAATCCTCAGCCGGATCAAGAAGTCATCCGCGACGGAAAATTCACCATCTTTGGCTTTTTGGCTATCTTCGATGTCTTTATTAGCCAGAATCGTTTAGATGTAGTCTGGCAGGCCCTGAGAAAATTTGGTTACGACGATGATCTAACGCTTCACATCCCGGAGAGTGTCGCTACTCCAGAAGGGACCGCTGCGCATTCGTGGAGATTATCCAGCAGTGCCAAGAAATTCCTCACAAGCTTATTCGGGCAGTTCGATAGTGACCAAGATGGTGTCTTGAGCGCGGAAGATGTACACGCAATCTTCAGTATTTTACCTCCCCCAGCCCTGCCTCCCTGGCACCCGCAACGGGCTCGAGAGGTTTTCCAAGGAAGCTTTTCCCTGCCGCGCCATGTTCCTGGACTCAGTCCTGTGTCTTCGGCGTCTTCTTGGATGCCTTCCTCATCAACGGTGCCTGTGGCTTTATCAAGTTCCGGCATTTCTTTAATCAGCGCATCGGACTCTTTGCCAAGCGTAGAATCTGCTCCAGGCACTTCTTCTTTGTCTTATCTAGATTGGATGGGCTGGTGGCACACTACAGCTGCTATCGCGCCAGCCGCAGCACGTTCTGAACTATTTCGATTGGGACACGTCGAAAGACCTCCGGGCAGTCGGCGTAAAAAGCGGGTTTCGGTAGCAGCAGTACCTCCATCATTACCGACTGTCCCAGAAGCTCTCCTTAAGTCACGCGAAGTCCGTGTCCTTGTATTGGGGAACCGTGCGTCGGGTAAGACAGCTTTGGTACGAACCCTGACAACGGCTATCGGAGGAGCGATAAGCGCAGAAGAACCGCCTAGACCCGAAACAAGTACGACACATATCAAGATTCGTCGCAAGACTACTTTGAAACATTCCAACAGTACATTGGCGGGCGGCAGGGCTGCTGACGAAGAGTCAGGTGAGGACTTTGTAGTTCACCTGATCTTAACTGACGTTCCTGAAACGGCAGCTGCTAGTCAGGGACAGCACTTTCGACAGCTGTCGGAACTCTTCGGTACATCGGCGTCTCCTCGAGATCGGATTTGCGACCTGGCCATGCTGGTATTTGATTGTTCAGACGCATCTACTTTTACGTACCTGAGGGATGTCGAGACGACTATTTTGACCAAAGAAACCCCACGTGTTTTCATCGGAACAAACGCCGATGCAGTCGAAACACCAGAACCCGAAGACGGGGATGCCTCGCGGTCAACGTTGGAAGAGAAAGTAAGCCTGCACTGTAAAGAATTGGATCTGGAACCACCTTTACTCTTGTCTTCGAGTTCGATCCGTCGACCTGAAGTCTTGAGCCACTTGGCTCGCTGCATCATCAGGGAACCTGGTGTGCCGCCCGTACGATCACGACCGCACGAAGAAAAACAGCGCCGTGAAGCCTCGCGGCGCCGCAAAATGCTATGGTTTGGGAGCATTGTGACTGTTGGTGTTGTTGTAGCGGTTGGTGTTGGAATCTTGTTTGGTCGAACGAAAAAAGACAAGGGAAAGGGTGGATTCAGCTGGCTCAACAACCTTTTCGGATCTGCCCGTGATGCGACTAAGACAACGTACCCCTCTGCTTCCTAGCTCTGTCGGTGAGTAGCACTAGAGGGCATATGAACAAATTACTACTAGAAAAAGCTACATAGTCATACTTTTACCTTAAGTTCATGACGATTTCTGATTTCTGAATAGAGAGCTTTGATGCTCGGCGGAATCAAATCTTCACTCCAATCATAATCTGACACAGGTGCAGTCAGCCTGAACAATTAATGTAAATTCGGGTGACCAAGACAATAGAATAATCGAAGTGTACGGTACTAAGTTGACCCGTTGGTCTCTTGCGATTTGTTTTCATTTAACTGCTGATTTTGTTCCTGTTCTAATTGTTGCGTGGGAACATTGAACGTATGAAGTACCAATTCTTCGATATCTTCCTGCACTTGGTTGCATAGCTGCCATAAAGGAATCACTTGGAAGGGTTGTTCCACTTGCACTCCCAGCTCTTCAATCCCCAAGAACAAAAAAGCAATGATGAATGTCCACACCGCACTTAGGAAAACGGGGCTAGATATGGCAAACACAAAGGGCATTGCCAAGAAGAAAACAATAACAGATCGCGTACCATGCCTTGACATGGCAGGCGGGATGGGTGATGTGAAAATGCGTTCGCAGTCAGCCCCAACGCTTGCCAGGTCTTTGAGGTCACCCTCCAGCAAGAAATGCATCGTGTCTTCGAGTCTGCCTACTTGTTTTTCTTCAAAAAGTAACCGTCTCAAGCGCCCGTGAATGGCAGCAGGCCGAGAGCGCTGTCGTGCCACCCACGCTTCGTCCTGCGGTGGAAGTAATAACTTCAAGATATCTTCGCGTTCGTCGCCATCCCGCAGCTCGTCGCGCAGCGACCAACAAAAGGCAGACAGATAACGGCAAACTTTTGCAACAGTTTCAACGGAAACGCATTGTCGTTTAGCGTATCCAAAGGACATCTGTTCCTGGGGGCAGCTGGCGGCGACGACCCGAGATACGATTTCCTTCGTCAGATGAAGGACGCGCCCCCAAAGTTGTCTTGCTTCTTCAAGTCGTCGATAAGCATTATTGGTTCGAAATACTAATAGCAAAGAAATAGCATTAGCAGCCAAGGATAACGGAAATGTATGTTGCGTTGTTTGTTTGACCAGATAGTCCGGCGTCAGTTTGCGCAAACCCAAACTCACCGCAGCCGAATAAAGGGAGACTATCAAAATTGTTGGTGATATACTCCGGATGATTTCCGACTTTTGCCACGTCGAAGCTGATCGCCACCAACGTCCATGAGCGCGTTTCCCGGTGTGCTCTTTCCACGTGCGATGCGTGAATAGCCGTCGAAACGTCGGTAACGTAGGCTCCGCAACAGCCATTGCCAGAAGTGGATCCTCTGTATTCTCAGGAGTAAGGCGGGGTAGTCGACGCACTGCCGCCAGAGATTCTCGGAGACCCTGTATCGCACTTGGAAGGGTCGAATCGCGTCTACTCACGATACTGAGGCCGTCGAGGCCATTGGTCTGAACGCGAAGCCCACACCGTCGATCATGACAAAGCTGTCCGCGGCGAGAGAACGGATGCTGAAGGTCGTGATCCGTAAAGGCAAAGCCAGCGACAACCGGCAACACACAGACCCACCACAGCTTGGCTAATACTTTCATCTTTCTTGTCATACGACTTTGCCCTTTTCGTTCGATACGTACGATGAGGGAGGCCAATGCAGGGAAGGTTATCTTTGACGAATCGAAATTATTTTTGTTGATTTGTTGACGGAGAAGAACATGGCGATCGGTCTTTCGTGGACTGAACAGAGATGTGACGTGCATAATAGGTGTCAACCTTTAGTTGGGTGAGCTGAGTATGAGCATCACAGAAGTCGCCAAATTTTGCCAGTTCTTTGTTCAACTGTAACTTCGTCCGTTTTGCGGACAGATTCATTTTGGGTTCTTCTTTGGATCATCCGCATCCCCCCGGCTGCTGGCCGACCTTCCAATTCACATCAACGTGAACACGAAAATAATATATTGTCCCGTATCGACAATCTTTGAAAGTAGAAAAAAAGCCGAAGAACCGAGTATGGGGAAGGAAGATTTATGTAGATACAAGAGTATGCATCCAACTCCCACGAGAAGTCGTCATGTGTTTCTCGCCCACATATTGATCCTACTCCTTGCCTGGGCAGTATCAGAAGGGGAGGCCTTCGTTCCGCGGCAACATTGCATGGCTAGGCATATCTGGTCGAGATCTTCCACCAAGGAAGAAGAATCTAGCAGAGAAGACTCTCTGGTGTCAACCCCTAGTTCGATTCCCTCTTCTTCCTCAAACAATAAACAGAAGAACGAAAAGAGAAAGACCGAGGTAAAGACTCGCCGAAAGATGGAGCTCATGTGGTGCAGCAATGACTACTGCAAAGAGTCCATTCGAGAGCGCGTGGTAGACGAACATGTTATCTTGAACGGGCCAGCCACAGGTCAAGTCGCTTACTACTGGCAACCAACCGGCGAAGTTGCAGACGACCAGACTGTAATCCGATACGTCCTCTTGTTCGTCAGACCCGGCGACGATAATCTGCTGAAAATTGCATCTGAAGCTATCAAAGAATGGACGGCAAAAGAAAATAATGAGGGCGCTGATGATCAGATCCGTATCATGTTGGATCCTACAACGGCAGCCCGTCTGGAGCATAATTATGGCGTGCGCTCGGATTGCATTCACTTGTTCGAGGCTGAACCAACGCCAGGTTTTGGGAGTCATTTGGCGTCAGATCATCGACGAAAGGATGGAGTAGATCCCTGGGATATCGATAATCAAATATCGACTCATACTGTACCAGGGAAGATTGTGCCCGATCTGATCGTTACACTGGGCGGAGACGGTCAACTTATGCACGCGGGGATGCTCTTTCAGGGCCCTATCCCACCTATTCTTAGTGTTGCGGGTGGGTCCCTAGGATTTCTCACGCCATTTAAATGCGGTGAAATGGGCGATGCAGTGCGGATTTCCCTGGGAATGTTGAATGAAAACAAAGACCACTCCCTAAATGGAAGCGAACGCAGCGACAACAGCGATTTGGATCATGTCTTTCCACCCAATATGGCGTCTTATCCATATGACCCTCTGCCTAAAGATTCGGTGAAATTTGGTTCAGGCGCCAGGATATGCTTGTCCATTCGTATGCGTCTTTGTTGCCAAGTCATCAATCGAGAGGGTGTCATGAGAGCCCGAATCAATGTCCTTAACGAAGTTGTGATTGATCGTGGGTCTTCGCCGTACTTGGCTGCGTTGGAATGTTTCTGCGATGATGTACATCTCACTACCGTACAAGCCGATGGCATTATTTTTGCTACACCCACTGGGTCGACTGCTTACAGCATGGCAGCCGGTGGGTCTGTCGTCCACCCCGCAGTACCTTGTATTCTGGTGACGCCTATTTGTCCCCACGTGCTGAGCTTTCGGTCCATGGTGTTTCCCGATCACGTTGTTTTGAGATGCTATGTCCCCGACGATGCTCGTGCGTCTGCTAGTGTAGCTTTCGATGGAAAGCATCGACAAGAATTGCGGCGTGGCGAATCCGTACAGATCCAATTAAGTGCTTATCCAGTCCCGACGTTGAATCGGTACGATCATTCTTCCGATTGGTTGGGTAGCCTCAAACAAAACTTTAATTTCAACACGAGACCTCGTCAACGACCTTTGTGAGAGCTGGCTATTTGTAACGTGACAACGGGGGACCGCGATCCAACCGCGTCAGAAAGAAGCTTTCAGCCGCAGATGGTGCTTCTTGCAGGTCCTAATATGTCAATTCAGGGTACGTATAAATATGCTACCATGACAGTAAAAAAGTCTTGTGTGCAAGACGCGTAGTGATAACTCAGGAAACTGCGAAGATCCACACAGGATAGATATTGAATTGCGCATGATAGCATTCTTTTCATAAATATGAGAGAAAAGCTGTATAGTAAATACCATTTAGAAGAGTATGCGTGGCGGGGCTAGGCACATTGAGAAGAGAAAGTCTCATGTTTGGAAATTACAATCCGCCAAAGAAAGATGGATTCATTCGAACTAGTGCAAAAAGGCAACGCGTACGATACAAATCCCAATCATTCTCGTAAAATACTTCCATTGATCCTCCGTTATCTTCCACCAATTTCAACAGAGCTTTGGTATACTGTACACGGTCACCCAGGCGCTTTCGAAGCATTCTACGCCCTAGTCGATTGAGGTTATTCTCCACACCCAGTTGTTCTTTGTATTGCCAATACTGTTCATGGTCAGGACCATCGTGAACGTACGGTTCCAGGCCTTGGATCTCAACCTGGACGAATCCATTCAGTGCGGTTGCGCTGACAAGCTCTGACATGTCAAAATGGCTTAGACATCGCCAAAGCGGGGGACCCACGAGATCAACTTTGTCGACCAAGATGAGTTTCTCCAACGTTTCATCACATCGTAGGAAAGCGAATACGGCCTTCTTCATGGAGTCGTCCGTGAATCCTTGTATCAAGCGTAGTTTCAAGGTACGGAGGCATTGATTTCTTTCCACGTTATTCATAAACGAACAAAATGGTTCAGGATCCACATCGTGGTCTGTCACTTGCAGTTTCTCAATGCTTTTGTTGTGTTCCAATACACGTCCGAGTCCTTGCCAGTGGCAAGTGTACAAAGACACATGTCTTAATGACTTCAATCGTAGTATTAAAGATGCAACATCTTCTTCCGATAGATGTCGCATGTGATCACGCAGCGATAAAGATTGTAAAGTGGTGCACAATGCCATCCCTTCTCTCGCAATGACTTGTTCGGCATTCGGTCGACCCTCAAATCGAAACATACAATCACAAACGAATTTGGTCAAGCCCGAACCAGCGATTGCACGTGCCAATCGTTGCAAATCTACCACCGGACCTATAATCACAACCCCTTCACTTAAAATTAATGTCTTGACGGAGGAAGTTTGCTCCAAGACTTCCGATAATGCATCCGCGGCGATTCCGTTGAAACCTCCGTACCCAGATGGGAAGGAGAGATGCGATAAATTTTCCATGCGTCCAAATGTGCGTACGATTTGATGCCACTCATCCTGTCGTATACCCAATGCCATGGAGGGGTAGCAATGGACGGTTGATATTCCTTTCGTATCTCTAAGGGATGATAGAAAGTCATGGAATGATACTGGATTCCGACGCGTGCGTCTTCGAAACCTTACAATGACATCAAGCTTCAAGGTACCTTCACTTTGAGGGTTGTCACAGGCTTGAACGCGTTGCTGCAACTCGAAAGGACTGATAGTTCGTCGAGAAGATGCTCTCGGAGGACCTACACGTCGCATACTATACGAATAAAAGCTTCAATCAAATAAAAGAAGAGAGGGACTATCTATCGGAGACATTCACCGTAACAGGTTGCCACGGGCCTCCGTTTCATCTCTTTTGACTCTGGTGGTATGATAACATGAAGGAATGGTCGCATTCCGCATTCGCACTTTCCATGCCAGAGATGAATGCATTGCCGCGCATGATTGATTGCCAAACCAAACCTGACACGATCCAATTTTCAAAGAATAGGTATTCCTGATCAGAATTGCATTCGTGGTAATGTTTCTTGAATACCAGTCCCGACACGACTAACTTTAAATGAAAAAAGAGAAAACGAAAATTTGTTTTCTCTTTTTCCTACCACAGCGGGGTGTAGATGAGAAGACGGGACGAGATTTTCTGTTTGTTGAGTGGTAATGAGAATTATTATCCTTTTCAGTTCAAGATATTGATTCACCATTGCTCCATCAATACTCCGTGCCATGTCACTGATTCGTACAAGTTCACGACTGGCGCAACGACGACTTTCGTTGAAGCCTCCATCTTTGCTCGCGTCTTCGTCGTTGACGTCGCCGAGTGGCTACCACCACGTATCGGGCTCGTCGCGACGGACGATAACACTGGCATCGGAATGGATCGTCCCGGCAAATGATGATCCAGATTATATCGACGCTGATGGGAATTCTGATGTCTTCGTCTTTTTGCACGGCCTACTTGGAAGTCGTCGCAATATACAAACTCTGGCCAAAACGTTATGTGATAGAATGGGACGGCGTGGACTGTTGTTGGACATACGCGGCCACGGAGCATCGCAAATCAAGGACAAGAACAGGAACAGCAGCACTCCCACTACGCTCCACGATTGCGCGGATGATGTTTACGAAACATTACTCCCACATGCACAAGACCTAGAACAAGTGCGATGGACGATGGTGGGACACAGCCTAGGAGGACGCATTAGCATGCTCTATGCGTTGCAACAAGCACTGCATAAAGTCCCATCGCCAATCTTACCGCAGAACATATGGTTGCTCGATACCGTGCCGGGAGCACTCGATGAAAGTGTCAGACATGTGGTGAATGTGGCTCACAGGCTTGAAAATTCATCGGAACCACTACCCCAAACAAGGAATGCTCTGGTGGAAGCCTTGATCAAGGATGAAGGAATGAATGTGGGCGTCGCGCAATGGCTGGCTAGTTCCTTTTCTTTCAAATCAAGATCGTTTTCATTCGATTTGCAAATAGTACGAGAAATCATGGCAGATTTCGACGAGGCGCAATTCATGGAATGGATCAAAGCCGAGCCCGTGCCGGTAGATCTCGTACGCGCTGGTGCCAACAGGTCCTGGGAGAGTGCTGCAGGACATTTGAAGGAGTTGGAAGACTGGCACGACGAATCCGAAAGGAAATTTCGGATTCACACTTTGCCAAATGCTGGCCATTGGGTCCACATGGATGATTTGCCGGGTCTGGTGAAAATTATCGAAGATGTGCAAAGAGAATTAGATAGTGAAACGTGATTTGCTTTTACTTTGAAGCCTTTGACCAACAAGGCTTTGCCCAGTCTACATAAATTTGTCAATTCTCTATTTTAATAAAAATGCAACTATGGTTTCATACCCAAATTAGTAACGTCAAAGAGGGAAGTCCTCA
>Ga0051981_10001378_pt1 | contig 11860 bp, 11 predicted proteins | sample CryGey13umfilter_3_FD_59644 | JGI IMG/M metagenome (GOLD analysis project Ga0051981, IMG submission 59644) | Groundwater microbial communities from aquifer in Utah, USA - Crystal Geyser 4/10/14 3 um filter | ecosystem: Environmental > Aquatic > Deep subsurface > Groundwater | place: USA: Utah... | reverse complement strand
GTTCAACGGCCTGCGGTGTCGCATCCGGCGCACAAATGCCGATGGCCGAGAATCCCTCGGCCATCGCACGGTCTTTGATTCTTCGTGACAAGGCCACAGGGTCTGGTTGGCCCATATCCCTGCCTCAAGCCGCCTGCGGGGCGCGGGCCTCGGTCAGGATGGCATGCAGTTTGGCCGGGTCGGTGTTGGCCCGCAATTTGGCGCAGATCGCCGGATCGCGCATGGTCCGCGAAACAAGGGCCAGCGCCTTGAGGTGATCGACGCCGGAATCCTTGGGGGCGAACAACGCAAACACCAGATCGACCGGGTGCCGGTCGACCGAGTCGTAGTCCAGCGGTTTTTCCAGCCGCAAGAAAACCCCGACGATCCGGTCCAATGCCTGAAGCCGCGCATGCGGCAAGGCAATGCCATGGCCCACACCGGTGGGGCCAAGGCTTTCGCGTTCCTGCAGGCCTTCGATGGCGACCGACCCGTTCAGCCCGTAGGCGCTTGAAACCACCTCTCCGATATCCTGAAAAAGTCGTTTCTTGCTGGTGCTGTGCCCGGTGACGCGAACGGCACCGGGGATAAGCAATTTGGAAAGTTCCATAGGCTGCTGTTCATCCTGCGCCATTTCAGACGCCTTATTTGCTGTTGCGCGGGTCGATCCAGCCGATATTCCCGTCATCCCGACGGTATACGACATTCACCCCGCCGTGTCCTTCATTGCGAAACACCAGCATCCGTTGCCCGGCCAGTTCCAGCTGCATGACCGCTTCGCCAACGGTGATGGAGGGGACTTGTGTCTCCATCTCGGCGATGATCATCGGCTGAAGCGATTCCGGCTCGGCATCCTCTGGTACTTCGGCGGCGAGGATATAAGAGGAACCGCCATCAAACTCAACAGGTGCCGTGCGGTCACGGTGATGATCGCGCAGGCGACGTTTGTAGCGGCGCAACTGCTTGTCCATCTTCTCGCGGCAGGCCTCGAACGCAGCATAGATCTCGACTGCATGGCCCTTGGCCTGCGCCGTCAGGCCGGTCGACAGATGGATCGTCGCCTCGCAGGCCAATTCGTGCCCATTGCGAGAAAAGACGACAACGGTTTCCGTGGGGCGCTGAGCGTATTTTTCAACTGTCTCGCTCATCTCGGACTTTACATGAGTGCTGAGTGCTTCACCAATCTCGATCTGTCGCCCGCTGATCTGATACCGCATGATCCCTCCTTCTTGGTACGGCATTGGGACGTCCCGCACCCTGCAGGGCGCCCTGCCGATGGGTTTTACGTTCCATCCTGCCCTGTCATCCAACGCCGGGTTCCGGCCGCAAAGCCTGTTGCCAGAGACGTTGGGGTAAGGATGGTTTGTGCCAGCATCCCCAGTATTTGGCGACAGGCGGGGGGCCATTGTCAATGGCTTCGTCATGCGACCGTCACAACTGCAAGGGATTGGCGAGTTCAACCGACGCGGAAGTTTTGCCCAAGGTAAACCCGGCGCACGTTTTCGTCGCGCACCACCTCTTCCGTTGTGCCGCTCATCAGCACCTTGCCGTCGTGCAGGATATAGGCGCGGTCCACAATCTCCAGTGTTTCGCGCACATTGTGATCGGTGATCAGCACCCCGATGCCCCGGTCTTTCAGGTCGCCCACCAGATGCCTGATTTCTCCCACGGCAATCGGATCGACCCCGGCAAACGGCTCATCCAGCAACAGATATTTGGGCTCTGCGGCCAGACACCGTGCAATTTCAACCCGGCGGCGTTCCCCCCCCGAAAGGGCCAGCGCGGGGGTGCGGCGCAGATGGGTGATGGAAAACTCTGACAGTAACTCTTCCAGACGTTCGCGGCGCTTGTGACGGTCAGACAGGACAATTTCCAGCACCGCAAGAATGTTGTCTTCCACCGACAGACCACGAAAAATCGAAACCTCTTGCGGCAGATACCCGATTCCCAGCCGGGCACGGCGATACATTGGCAAAGACGTGACATCGCGCCCGTCAAGCATGACCTGCCCACCTTCGGGCGAAACCAACCCGGCGATGGCGTAAAAGCAGGTTGTCTTGCCTGATCCGTTTGGCCCCAAAAGCGCCACCACCTCACCCCGGTTCAGGGTCATCGACACATCACGGATCACCGGGCGGCGTTGATAGCTTTTGCGCAGGTTGCGCACCTGCAACCCTGCATCGCCGTCGGTCACACTCAAATCAGGTCCAGCCATCAGTTCAGGCCCATCAGTTTCGGGCCGCACCTGGTTGAAACACGGTCTGAACGCGGCCTTCCATGACACCGGTCCCATCCACAAGGTTGATGACCAAAGATTGCCCCGACAAGGCGTTCTGACCTTGGGTCAGCAAGACATCACCAGTCATCACGACATGACCCGTTTCAACCGTATAGACCGCCTCGCGCGATTCGGCGGCGTCGGTGGTGTTGACCAGCGTCACACCCCCGGTCGCATGAAGCCGGGCGATCCCCCCCCCGTCAGCGGTGTACTCGACCAGAACACGGGCAGCCGACATCCGCATGTCACCTTGACCAACCAGAACGTTGCCGACAAACACAGCTGTGCCGTCGGTCTGATTGACAGTCAGCTGATCGGCCGTCACCTCCACCGGAAGCGTGGTATCCTGCTTCAGTCCGCCAAACGCGATGCTAGCCCCCTGTGACTGGCTGGCATCGGGGATCATTCCGACAAGAAGCGTCACAGCGAAAACCGCAACCAGTGTCAGAGTTCTTGTGCGGTCAAACATACCATTCCCCGGCCATGCACCTACTTCGGGGGCAGGTATAGCAGCTTAACGCGCCTGTTGAAAACAAGAACATATTGCCCCGGAATTTCGGGGTTTTCCCGCAGTTCCATCGCGTCGGATGTGATGTTCCCGAACGGTCCCTGTGCCGCAACCGGCGTGTTGCTGACCAGACTTGTGCGATCAAGCGCCGCCACAAGCTGTTCTGTTTCAAGACGATACCCCGACGATGTGGTGACAATCACGTCGCCCGTCACGGTCAGCCGCTGGGTCGCCTGATCCAGTTCGCCGTTGTCCGCCACCAGATGTGCAAGCCCCCCGTCGGGCATTTCCACGTCAACCGACACAGCCTGCGCGTTGGCACTGCCACCGGGAAGGGGGCGCGCCTCGGTGGCAGTGACGGTCATGGCCGAACCGTCATCGGTCACGCCTGCCCAGGTTGGCAGGGTCAGACGAGGCTGACGGATGCGATCCTCGATATCAACAGTTGCAAAGGGGATGGCATCCGAGGGGTCAATGGTGCGCGATACCAAAAACAGTGTGGACAGCAGGCCAAGCGCCGTCAGTGGCAACACGATTTTCAACCAGCCCACCAGGGCGGAATGGAAATTGTCATGCCCTGTCATCGCAACCTCACCACGGTGCCGACCCATGCGTGATGGAGATTAGGGCATGGGAACCCGTTCGCCAAGGCGACATACAACCTCTGGGCGTTCCGCCGCTGATAGCCGACCCTTATGCCGGGTGCGGGGACCGCGCCTTGATCAGTGATGGAAGATATCCAGCGGTTCATCCCACCCCATCAGATCCAGTTCCGCCCGCGTTGGCAGAAAGGTGAACAGGCGCTGTGCCAGATCCAGCCGCCCCTCGCGGATCAGCCGCGCCTCCAGTTCCGCCTTCAGTTTATGCAGGTACAGCACGTCCGAGGCGGCGTAATCCTTTTGCGCGTCGGACAGGGTCTGTGCCCCCCAATCCGAGGTCTGCTGTTGTTTGGACACATCAACCCCGACCAGTTCCTGCAACAGATACTTCAGCCCATGGCGATCGGTAAACGTGCGGATCAGACGCGACGCGATCTTGGTGCACCACACCGGCGCGGTGACAACACCAAACGCCTTTTGCAGGGCGGCAATGTCAAAGCGGCCGAAGTGAAACAGTTTGAGCGTGTCCGGGTCTGTCAACAACCGTTCCAGATTGGGGGCTGCGCTTTGTCCCTTTGCGATCTGCACCAGATGCGCATGGCCGTCGCCCGATGAAAGCTGCACCACGCAAAGCCGGTCACGGCGTGGGTCGAGCCCCATGGTTTCGGTATCAATCGCCACCACCGGGCCAAGGTTCAGCCCTTCGGGAAGGTCGTTCTGATGCAGATAAATGGTCACGCGCATATCCTTTGCGGTTTTACACACAGTGATATAGCCGCAGTGCGAAGGGAAGCCAAGAATGCCCGGCGTGGGGCCCTTGGTCGGCAGGCCGCATCGCAGAGGTATTTCACCTGGCCCGATCCTGATTTAGAACAAAGGCTGGCTGCAGGGGGGCGACATGACAAATCCGCTTTATGACACGGTGTTCGGCAGTCACCGGGGCCGTGCCGAACCGTTCCTGCATCTGACTGGGGGGCCGCTCAGCTATGACGCGTTTCTGACGCGTGCGGCCCGGTTTGCCGCCGCGATTGTTGCGCTGGGGCTGAAGCCGGGCGACAGACTGGCCGCACAGATCGAAAAATCAGCCGATGCTCTGGCGGTCTATGCGGCCTGCGTGCAAACCGGGGTGATCTTCCTTCCTCTGAACACCGCCTATACGGCCCCCGAGGTCAGCTATTTTGTCGAAAACTCTGGTGCGGCCCTGTTTCTGTGCGACCCCGCCCACGAAACGGCTCTGACCCCCGTGGCACAGGCGGCGGGTGCGCTGTTGCGCACGCTGGGGGCAACGGGCGATGGCAGCTTTGCAGCCGCCGCAGACGCTTGCGCGCCGATGTGGGACGTGGCTGCCCGTGCGGCCGGGGATCTGGCGGCGTTTCTCTATACGTCTGGCACGACGGGCCGGTCCAAGGGGGCGATGCTGACGCAGGAAAACCTGCTGTCCAACGCCCGGACGCTGGCCGATGTCTGGCGCTTTACCGAAGCGGATGTTCTGCTGCATGCGCTGCCGATCTTCCATACCCATGGGCTGTTTGTGGCGACCAACATCATTCTGTTGACCGGCGGAGCGATGCTCTTTCACCCGCGCATGGACGTGGGCGCGCTGATCGCAGATTTGCCGCGCGCGACCACGTTGATGGGGGTGCCCACCTTTTACACCCGACTGCTGGAGGATCCGCGCTTTGACCACGATCTGGTGGCGCATATGCGGCTGTTCGTGTCCGGGTCTGCCCCCTTGCTGGCCGAGACGCATCGCCTGTTCGAGGCGCGCACCGGTCACCGGATTCTGGAACGCTATGGCATGACCGAAACCAATATGAACACGTCCAACCCTTATGATGGCGCACGGGTGGCGGGAACGGTCGGGCTGCCCTTGCCGGGGGTCGAACTGAAAATCACCGACCCCGCCACCGGTGCGACCCTGCCTAAGGGTGAGATCGGGCAAATCGAGGTGCGCGGGCCGAATGTGTTCAAAGGCTATTGGCAGATGCCGGACAAAACCGCCGAAGAGTTGCGCAGCGACGGCTTTTTCATCACTGGCGACCTGGGGCGGTTCGATGAAAATGGCTATGTCCAGATCGTCGGGCGCAATAAGGATCTGATCATCGCAGGCGGCTTCAACATCTACCCCAAAGAGATTGAAAGCCTGCTGGACGATCTGCCCGAGGTGCTGGAATCGGCAGTGATCGGGGTGCCGCATCCTGATTTCGGCGAAAGCCCGGTGGCGGTCGTGGTGCCTATCCCCGGCGCGCAACTTGACCGGGTGGCTGTGCAGGTCGCACTTTCGGCCTCGCTTGCGCGGTTCAAACTGCCGCGTGCGGTGATTGTGGTGCCGGAACTGCCGCGCAACACGATGGGAAAGGTGCAAAAGAATGTTCTGCGCACTTGGTACGCCGAAGGAAAACTAACCGAGGATTCCGATGGATCCCCTCTGATTTGATTGATGAAACTGTCGGCCTGACAAAAACGTCGGGTGAAGGCTGCGAAACATCCCAACTTTTCGCCTGTGCAACGGTCAGTGCGCCAACGTGGACATCAAAAGCAAAACCGTCAAACCCATGATGACGCACATACGCCCGACGGATAATGACTTTCGGTCCTTGGGAATTTCAAGACAATAATTCATCTGCCTTATTTACACCATATTTTCTGGCAGGATACCGCAATGTGCGGCGCCAACTGCGACAACCCGTTTCCATCTGCGAAACGGGCGAGTTGCCGTTCCGATGCTCGCCTTGTTTATCCTGCACTTCCCCTTGTCGCGATGATGCGCTAAGTCCTGCGCAACATTTTCCGAAGGATTGCCGCGATGAAATTCACCCTCTCCTGGCTCAAGGATCATCTTGAAACCAAGGCGTCTTTGGATGCCATCCTTTACGCCCTCACCGATCTGGGGCATGAGGTCGAAGAGGTGGTGAACCCGGCTGACAGCCTTGGCGCGTTTCGCATCTGCCGGGTGATCGAGGCGGTGCAGCACCCCAATGCCGACCGCCTGCGCCAGTGCCGGGTGGAAATCTGGCCCAATGGCCCCGAGGCAGCGTCTGAAGAGGTGCAGGTGGTCTGCGGTGCCCCCAATGCGCGGACCGGTCTGGTCGGGGTGTTTGCCCCGGTCGGCACCCATGTTCCCGGCACCGGCGTTGATCTGAAACCCGGCGTCATTCGTGGGGTCGAATCGAACGGAATGCTGTGTTCGGAACGCGAATTGATGCTGTCCGACGACCATGACGGCATCATTGATCTGCCCACTGACGCCCCGTTGGGGATGCGGTTCATTGACTATCGCGGGCTGAATGATCCGATGATCTATGTCAAGATCACCCCGAACCGGCCCGACGGGCTGGGGGTGCGTGGGCTGGCGCGCGATCTGGCCGCGCGCGGGCTGGGTGCGTTGAAACCACTGGATATTCCGGCCATCGCAGCGTCGTTCCCATGCCCCATCGGGGTTCAGATCGCGCCGGAACTGAAGGTCAAAGCCTGCCCGCTGTTTGCCGGGCGGCTGATCCGGGGGGTCACGAACGGGGCCTCGCCTGCCTGGCTGGCGGCACGGCTGCGCGCCATCGGGCTGCGGCCGATTTCGGCTCTGGTGGATATCACCAACTATTTCACCTTTGGTCTGAACCGCCCGCTGCATGTGTTCGATGCCGCCAAGGTGAAGGGCAATCTGCGCATTCACGCGGCGGCCGGGGGGGAAACCCTGCTGGCGCTGGACGGCAAGACTTATACGATGCGCCCCGGCATGACTCTGATTTCAGACGATGCCGGGGTTGAATCGCTGGCGGGCATCATGGGCGGCGAGGCCTCGGGCTGTACCGGGGCGACGACCGATGTGTTCCTCGAATCCGCCTATTGGGATCCGATCACGACTGCCACCACCGGCCGGGCGCTGCGGATCAATTCCGATGCCCGCTATCGGTTCGAACGCGGTATTGACCCGGCGTTTACCCTGCCGGGGCTGGATTTGGCGACGCAGTTGATCCTTGATCTGTGCGGCGGCGTGGCGTCAGAGGTGGCGATGGATGGCGCGGTGCCCGATACGACGCGGCACTACCGATTTGACCCTGCGCGCACCTCGCGGCTGGTCGGCATGGATATTCCCGAGGCGGAACAGCGCCAGACGCTGACCGCGCTGGGCTTTTCCCTGCAGGGCACTCAGGCCACCCCCCCCAGTTGGCGCCCCGATGTACTGGGCGAGGCTGATCTGGTCGAAGAGATTGCCCGCGTCGCCTCGCTGACCAAGCTGGTGGGCAAGCCGCTGAGCCGCGGCACACCCGGCATTCCAAAACCCATTCTGACGCCCGCGCAGGTGCGCGAACGTACGGCGCGGCGTACCTTGGCGGCGCTGGGCTACAATGAATGCGTCACCTACAGCTTCATCGACCATCAGGCCGCCACGTTGTTTGGTGGCGGCGCTGATGCGGTAAAAGTGGACAACCCGATTTCGTCGGAAATGTCGCATCTGCGGCCAGACCTTCTGCCCGGTCTGCTGCGGGCGGCCGCCCGCAATCAGGCGCGCGGCTTCATGGATCTGGCGCTGGCCGAGGTTGGCCCGGTGTTTTCCGGCGGCGAACCGGGGGATCAGCAAGTTCAGGCCGCTGGACTTTTGATCGGGGCAACCGCCCCGCGCGATGCCTTCGGTTCCCGTCGTCCGGTTGACCTTTATGACGCCAAGGCCGATGCCGAGGCGGTTCTGGCGGCGATCGGTGCCCCGGCAAGGGTGCAGATCAGCCGCAAACTGCCCGATTGGTTCCACCCCGGCCGCGCTGGAACTGTGGCGCTTGGCCCGAATACTCTGGCCACCTTCGGCGAGGTTCACCCCGCGATTCTGGCGAAAATGGAGGTGAAAGGCCCCGCCGTGGCCTTCACGATCTATCCTGCCAACGTGCCACTGCCCAAGGCCAAAAGCCCGACCCGCCCGGCGCTGACCATCCGGGATCTGCAGGCGGTGGACCGTGACTTTGCCTTTGTCGTCGATAGCCATGTCGAGGCGCTGACTGCCGTCAACGCCGCCATGGGCGCCGATAAGGCCCTGATTGAAAGCGTGCGGCTGTTCGACCAGTTCACCGGCGAGAAGGCCGAGGCGCAGATGGGGGTTGGCAAGAAATCCATCGCCCTGACCGTGCGCCTGCAACCGACCAGTGCCACCCTGATCGACAAGGATATCGAGGCAGTTTGCGCCAGAATCGTCGAAAAGGTCAACAAGGCGACCGGCGGCAGCTTGCGCGGCTGATCCTTTGCCGCAAGTCCTGCCAAGGGGCCTGTGACCCTACGCAGGGGGCTGCGACGGGGGTATGGTCTGCGACGGGGGGCACTGCATCAGCGCAACATCCTTGGTCGGAACGGTGCAGGACCAGCCGCGTTGCCGGGCCAGATAGTGCAGGGTTTCCTCGCGGTAGAACACCACATGCGTCGGATCCTTGCGATAGTGCCAGTCGCGAAACCGGTCATCATCGGTCTGAAAACACGTCATCAGCGCCAGCCAGCCCCCCGGCCGCACCATCGCCATCAGCCGGTCAAATTCATCGGCTGGGTGATGGAAATGTTCGGCCACTTCGGTGCAGGTGATGAAATCATAGGTTTTGGCTAGCGGGGCGCGATCCCGGTAGAAATAGGGATCGAACAGCGCCATGTCATGCCCGGCCTCGCGCAGCATGGTGGCCAACGCCGGACCGGGGCCACAGCCATAATCCAGCCCCCGCGCGGCTGTGGGCAAAACCGCCAGCAGCGGGTCTGCAAGCTTGGACAGAAAGCGGCGATAGCGCGGGTCGTAGGGATCATTTTCGTGATGCAGATAGTGGGCGTGTTCCTCTTCGCGCAGCGGAAGTTGGCGGGGGTCCAGAAACCGTGCCGCGCAAACCTCGCACCGCCAATAGTCCTGCCCTGCAACCGATAAAAATGCATGCGCCACCCCACATCGGCACACCGGGCAACACAGCGGTTCGTTCCCCTCAGCGCTCATGATGCCCGCGCCTCACTCTGGTGTCCGGCTGATAGGCCGACGATGACTGTATCTGTTCAAGTATCCGTCATCCCGCAATGGATATCAAGCAAGCGACCGTCCGCTGGGGCGTCTATGCGGGCCTGCATCGCCCCGGCCTGTGCCTGATGTCGCCCACATCGCAGACTGGATTGAAGTGATAGCCGGCCAGCCCCCCTGTCTGTGACGCCAGCAGCCCTGCGATGCAGGAAACCCCACAAAACCGCGACACCGTACGCCCAGCTGATCTTTCGGGCCTGGACCCCGCAAACGCGGATGGAGCGAGGGATCTGGAACATTCCGGTTCCCGCCGAAGGGCCCTGTGTTCTGCCCGATATCACCCTTGCGCCGGTCGTTGGATGGGACGGTGCCGGCTTTCGCTTTGGCTATGGCGGCGGCTATTTCGAGAGGTCGCTGGCTGCGCTGGTCCCCCGCCTGTTTGCCCTTGGCATCGGGCTGGACATGGCCAGACTTGCGACAATCTTTCCGCAGCCCCATGATATTGCAATGGACAGGATCCTGACACCCACCGGGCCAGTTGCGCTTGAAAGCCGTCACGGATAGCCCTTGAGAACCCAGCCTCGGCCGGGCCCAGGCCACCCTGCGTTGGATCGTACGATTTCGGCTGGGCAGCGGAAGCCGCGGCCAGCCTACCCCGCGATTTCCGGGGTCCGTTCTTGCGACGACCGGCCTGCCGTGCTGGCCAGATCAGGGGAAGGGGGGCTTGCCCCCCTCGCTGCAGGGCAGCTCACCCCCGAGGATATTTTTGCCAATGTGAATGCACGATCGGGAAAGCGGCCGGGTTGGCGCTATGACCTTGTCGCAGGAGAGTTGCAAAACCGGGTTGGGGCGGGCATATATCCCGGACCCCCTGCGGAGTGTCCGATGCATTATCTAGATTTCGAAAAACCCCTTGCTGAAATTGAAGGCAAGGCAGAGGAGCTGCGCGCCATGGCGCGGTCCAACAAGGAAATGGACGTCGAGAAAGAGGCGGCGGCGTTGGACGGCAAGGCCGGATCATTGCTGCGCGACCTTTATAAAGGGTTGACGCCATGGCAGAAATGTCTGGTTGCGCGTCACCCTGACCGACCGCATTGCAAGGACTATGTCGAGGCGCTGTTCTCGGATTATACGCCGTTGGCGGGCGACCGAAACTTTGCCTATGATCATGCGATCATGGGGGGGCTGGCGCGGTTCAACGATATGCCGGTGATGGTGATCGGGCATGAAAAGGGCAATGACACCAAATCCCGGATCGAGCGGAATTTCGGTATGGCCCGGCCTGAAGGGTATCGCAAGGCGATCCGGTTGATGGACATGGCGCATCGTTTTGGCCTGCCGGTTGTCACCTTGGTCGATACCCCCGGTGCTTTTCCAGGCAAAGGTGCCGAAGAACGCGGGCAGGCCGAAGCCATAGCCCGATCGACCCAGAAGTGCCTTGAAATCGGGGTGCCGTTGATTTCCATTGTGATCGGCGAGGGTGGATCAGGCGGCGCGGTGGCGTTTGCCACGGCAAACCGTGTGGCGATGCTGGAACATTCGGTTTATTCCGTCATATCGCCCGAGGGATGCGCCAGCATTTTGTGGAAAGATGCCGACAAAATGCGCGAAGCAGCCGAGGCGCTGCGCCTGACCGCGCAAGACCTGCAAAAACTGGGTGTGATCGACCGGATCATTTCCGAACCGGTGGGCGGCGCACAGCGCGGGCAAGCGGAAACCATCGCCGCTGTGGGTAAAGCACTGGAAACCATGTTGAAAGAGTTGTCGGGCAAAAAGCCCGAGGCGCTGATCAAGGACCGCCGACAAAAATTCATCGACATGGGCTCCAAGGGGTTGGCCGCCTGACTACGGCCGGTGTCGAAAGCCCTGCGGTTCGTGTGGTGTGGCATGCGAAGGCCCATTCCCGGAACCGCCCATCCTGCGCCAACGGTTATGCCATCCTGCGCCAACGGTTATGCCATCCTGCGCCAACGGTTATGCCGAAGCCACTTTGGCCCTGTCCGGCTCGGGAACAGGGTTGGTTTTGTCGTTCTCGCGCTGATTGTAGATATCGGTAATGTTCAGCACCAGATGCCGCATGTGGCTTTCAATTTCGGCACTGACAAGGGCGATATCGCGCATCTGCAAGCCGCGCACGATGTCTCCGTGCTGACGCAAGACCCGCGGCCTGTCGCGGCGCAGGCTGGCGGCCAGAAACCTAGGGCGCCACAAGCGCGCCATATAGGCGGCATGGGTATCAATCAATGCATGGTTGTGCGATGCCGCCGTGATGTAGCGGTGGAATTTCATATCCGCCTCGAAATACGTCACCGCATCTGCCGTTTCTGACAGGTTCAACATCAGGCGGTGCTGCTCTTCGATTTGCTGAAGTTCATCCGGGGTCACGTTCATGCAGGCCAGACGCGCCCCAAGGCTTTCAAGCGTGTTCATCACCACCAGATCGTCGGTGATCTCCTTGATCGAGGGATTCGCGACAACCGGGCTGCGCGATGGTCGCAACAGCACCAGCCCCTCGGCCGCCAATA
>Ga0051981_10001377_pt1 | contig 11863 bp, 11 predicted proteins | sample CryGey13umfilter_3_FD_59644 | JGI IMG/M metagenome (GOLD analysis project Ga0051981, IMG submission 59644) | Groundwater microbial communities from aquifer in Utah, USA - Crystal Geyser 4/10/14 3 um filter | ecosystem: Environmental > Aquatic > Deep subsurface > Groundwater | place: USA: Utah... | reverse complement strand
AAGGAGGGTCGGAGTTAGCAATACAAATTATAGAGTGAGTACTGTGTTGTGATAGTGACCGAAAAATTTGGCCTTGGTGCCACCTTAAGTGCACAAACTAGTAAACCGGTCATGTCCCGGCTTGTGGGAACAACACCAACAACAACACAAAACATTTCATATTTGTGATGATACTAACCATACGGCAGACTTTGTCTTTCCATCGGTAAATATTTCTTGGTGCATTTTATTCACCAGTTAGTCGATCCTGTCAAAGCAGTATCAGTAGTAACAATAGCAATACCATGAACGAGCGACGGGCTTCACGCTCCTCCTCCGATATTACGGAGAATGAGGGATGTAGTAACCAAACCATTGCAGCAACAACAACAACAACAACTACTACTACTACTACTACTACTACTACGCCGATGGAACAGGTAGTGAAGGAATCTGTCATTCGTCAAATGACGCGATTGGCCATACAATATGAGGCTATCAATTTGAGTCAGGGGTTTCCGAATGAAGCACCACCCCGGAGTGTTCGTTTGGCGTTGGCACATGCTGTTTTGATGGGGCAACCCATTCCAAGTGTTGATGTGAAGGATTGTATCAATGGGGACGACAGAGAAAAAAGATTTGTCACCGTGAGTAACAATGGTGAAAATGCACATCGTCAATCTTTACTGCGGATGTTATCTTCGATTTCTTTGGAAAATGATTCACCGTCGCCAAGTACGGACACGATCGGAGACAACATCAACAACAAAACCCACAATGCTACTGCGGGGAGTACTGTTCGGTTGGGGGAGGATATTTTGAATCAATACTCTCCACCGATGGGACGGGGTGATGTACGAGAAGCCATTGCAAGATATTATCAACGATTTTATGATTATGTTGTCGACGTGGACAATATTACCGTCACGCTGGGGGCCACGGAAGCCTTGGCCTCGTCACTGCGATCCTTGGGAAGACCAGGTGATAGGGCTGTCATTTTTGAACCGTTCCATGAATTGTATCCGTCTCAATGCCATTTATTCTACCTGCAACCAACGTTTGTCACGCTCCGACCGTGTCCCGAAAAGCGTACATGGACATTTGATCCGATGGAACTAGAAGAGGCTATACAAGGTGGTGCGAGGATGCTCTTGCTCAATACACCTCACAATCCTACGGGGAAAGTCTTTACACGGAACGAACTCCGTTGTATCGTTGACCTGTGTCTCAGATACGATGTTTATATTGTGACAGATGAAATATATGTCAGTATCAAAACAACAAAGTTGTGGAGTTATTTTCAAACCGATTTGTACATTGTCTGGTAATCTCTCACAACACAATTTGTTTTTTTTTTTTAATTTTACACAGGAACACATGTGTTATTCCGATGAAAATGAACACATACTTATACCCCGGGCCTTTCCAGAAATCGCTGATCGTTGTCTCGTGTGCAATTCTATTGGAAAATCTGCTTCGGCTACGGGGTGGCGATTGGGGTGGTGTTTACATCCACCTCATTTGAGTGCGACGTACCGCGGTATCCACGATCAATTGGCGGTCATGTCTCCGCATCCTGTCCAGTACGCCACACTAACGTACCTTATGTTGCCCGACGAGTACTTCAAAAAGGAACTCAAAACGAGGTACAAAGACAGGATGGATTTGCTTGCATCGACATTAGAACAACTCGGATTTGGTGTCATCCATCCGGAAGGTGCTTACTATCTGTTTGTAGAATTTCGAGGTGTCATGGCGTTGCAATCCTTGGAAACACCCATGGAAGCCGCGATGTTCCTGTTAAAGGAAGTGGGTGTCGCGTGCGTTCCGGGAGATAATTTTTACGGTAAAGCAATTCATGACGAAGGGAAGCGATATTTACGATTTGCTGCCTGTCGTTCAGAGGAAGACATTCAGCAAGCTTGCATTCGTTTACGGAAACATTTGAGTGGAGCATAATGTATCGCAAATATGATAGTGGTGAACGGAGCAGAAGAAAAAATTCGGGCAACATGAATACATCGAATTGTTGCGATGATAATGATTATGATTGCTTCTGAGAATGACAAAACAGATCAAGGCGATGATAGTCCAGTCATTTTTTTGGCAAGTCGTCACAATGATCCGGAGACGACGATAAGCGGAGTATGATCACATTGACGCGTCGAACTTGTGTTGGTTTTCTGACCGCGGTGTATCTGACCTCCGTACATTAATAGGCAACCAACAACGATAAGTGCACCTTGCAGTCAGTCAAATACACTGGTAGTTCCCATTCTATCATGGATAAATCTAAATGTCATTCCTATCACTTACTTGATAATGTTTGCTATTATTAGCATCGGTCTATCCCATCCTTTGTCAACCCATAATCGATTGTTACAAAAGTCACAGTGTATGCACTACTCTGGGATGCTGACACCAAAGTGAGTCATATGTAGCAGCAGCATCTTCTTCTTCTAGTACTCGAGTGACACGGTCATCATCGGTGTCAAATCATCAATCTTGTCACGATCTCTATTTGCTTGTTAAGACACTTGCGCCGGTCTATCAACCAGGGCCGTGCAATGGACTCTTTCTCGCTTCCGGACCAAACTTGGTATGAACATCAAAGCGAAAATTAAATAAGAAAAAATATTCATTTTCATACTTCCGACGAAGTCATACCGCCATGGATGAATATTGACTTTTTTTGTGTGTGTCAGGAATGGAGTCGGTATGACGATAACCTATCTCACCAATTCTCTTCCTTGGTAAATGGATTAATTTTTGAATGAAAGAAAGAAAAGGCTTCCTGCTGGATTTGTGATTCGTTGGATTCTTCTTTGAGAGCGAGCATGCAGGCGTACTTTTCCGCTGTTCACAAAAAATATTACAGTAGATCGAGTAGTTTCCACTGAGGAAAGATAAGTACTTGGGCTTGTTGCAGTGCGAAAAGATGTAGGATGCGAAGACCCATTTTGCTTACATTAGACATCATTTTGACATTATTTTTGTCACAGCAACCGTGGAACCTGTCGGGGGGGAAAAAACACGATACGGTGGTTTAAGGTGGTGTCCTTCTTTTCCAGTCGGTCAATAACGTAGGGAAAACAATGAAAGTTTCCCACTCCAATGATATTCATGTCAATTACCCCATGATGTACTGTTCGTTTTTTTCTAATTCTCTCTCTTCTTCCTCTTCTCTCGAGGATAACTCAATGATCGAGTCTGTCTTGTCTTTCGGTGCAATCGGTCATGTACGCTAATCTTGTGAGTCTCGAATCCACCGCCAACCAACTCCCAAGTAGTGTCGTGACTGTCGCATACGCGTGGAAACAAGGAGCGAGCGGTTCACTGTGTCCTTTGTCCTGTTCTCGATCACTAGACTCTTTGTTCTTCCTCTTATCAAGTACCAGATTCCACGCGTTGCATCTGTTTGCACAATTCAGGATGATCTCGATGAAAGAGTGGATGTTCAAAGATGCCTTCCATCCACGTTCCTTGGATGCGACGGAAAGAGTACATCCGTAATAATCGTTTGAAGGAACTGATATGATTGTGTCGAAAGTAATTGGGTAAAAGGTCTTCCTCGAAGGCAGTTGTATCGAGAATTTGAAATCGGGTACCGTCTTCGGTGAATCGACAAACATCCGTGAGTCCATTTTCATGAGCATCGGACACAAGTCGATGGAGTTTTTCGGGGAAACTTTCGTGATCGTATTTGCGTTTCTTGCGTACGCGTTGTTGTTGTCGTTGTTGTTGCTGCTGCTGCTGTTGGGGTGGAGGAGTAGACACGCGCGAATCGTCGTCACTCTCGTCGCGTCGACGACGGGTGGCAACCGCCACGGGCGATCGTCCTGCCGCTGTAGCGGTCGTAACATCAGTCGCTTGTCGTGCCACATCTGCCAGAGACGCCATGCGACTACTCGTTCGTCGACCACTGTTCACGTCGTCACTGGTCTGTATGCTGCCACCGAGTTGCTGCAGCAACGGAGCCAACGTCTGGGGGGGTTGTTGTACGCTTGCGGGGTTCACCCCCGGGAGAGACGATATGAGATTCATAATATTCGCAACCATTTGATCGCCCGTTTGTGTCGGCTGTGGACCTTGGTTTGGAGAGGTCATCGGGGTCCAAAACTGTGGCTGTTGTTGTTGTTGCTGCTGCTGCTGCTGCTGCTGCGTTTGTTGTTGGGGAGGGGGAGTGGGGAACATTCCCGGCGTGAGCATCTGTGGGGGTACGTTCACACCGCACTGACTCAAAAGATGCATCAAGAATTCAGACAATTGACGGTACTGCATCATTTGTGTCAAGGCCATCCATAGGGTACTCATCAATAGACTATGATTCGCCTGCATGTTTGTTGGTGGAATCGTTGACGGGGACTGTGAGGCTAACATCGCTTGCATGAGCATCGTCATGGCGTCAGGACCATACTGCTGCTGCTGCTGCCGGCGCTGTGGAGGCACGACGGGAGGCACTGGTATCGGCTGTCGAGGTGGTGGTTGTTGCTGGCGTACCATCTGTTGTTGCGCCTGCTGGATGTGTGTCTGAATCTGCTGCTGCAATATTTCCATAGGCACAGGAAACGATGCAGGCACACCCGTCGGTAAATTCGGTAAATTAGTGTCGTTGGCTGGTGGTGGAGTTGTTTCCGCTTGGTTATTTTGCTCTTGCTCAGTGTTAAAACGACCGTCAAAACTTCTCTGTTGATTTAAATCTCGTCCCGACATGATGCAACACTACGTCTCTTCCTGTTGCTTTCCCCACCGGCGTACTTCCTCTTCCTCGTTTAATTGAAGTTCAGGGATGATGCAATCCAGTTCAAAACGCTGTAGGTAGTTCTCTGTTGTTGTGTTGCTCGTATTATTAAGTTTTATGAAATTTCCAACGCACGCTGCACTCCTTAGGCCTGGGTCGTCGTCGTCGATTTTATATAAGAAGAATTGTGGAAGGCGCCCCGTTTGGCGTGGGTCACTCTGGGAAAAAATGTAGATGTGGGAAAACTTATTGGTCCGCCGCGCTCTACCGACCCAGGCAACGTCGTGAGTGATACCTACTATTCAAAGCCATCGGCCAACCAACAACACTAATTCATTAGTCTTCGTCTTTTAGCCGATGGAATCAAGGCGAAAAAGTGCGCCATCTGTGTAGCCCAAAAGTATCATCGAAAATGCTAGTACGCTTGTCAATCATACCACGACACACACCTGAAGACTTGCCTCGTTCGAGTCGTTGATGAACAACTGAGAAGGGATAAGTGCGGGAGGAAGTAGCGTGGGCGCTTGTGTGTGTTCACTCCATTGTGTTCGGTTGACAGCAGTTTGTTTCGCCCCCGTGGGAATACAAAGTCTGGCGTACCATTGTCTCTGCCAAACCCCCTTCCCTCTGAGTGTCAGTCTCATGCGTTACACATTCCTGGCATCCGTGACGACTTAACGAATCTTCTGTACTGATCCGGCATTTCTCCTCGTGATACGCAGGTTGGCAATCGTACAAGAGATATGATTGAAACATTGGACTCTCGCCATGGATAGACGTCCTTGGCCGTTATCGATCAACTCTCCCGCTCGTCACGCGCCTGGCAAGTCAAGTCCAGACAATCAATAGTGGCACTTCCAAGAGAAGTAGTGCTTCTCTTGGTGAGATCACGACATGACACCTTCCCCTTCACGTCACTCGTGGACGTATCAAGACATTTCAGGCAATGAGCTATAACATCCTCCAAGGTGGTAACTTCGACTGTGATCCCGCGAAAGAGCTCTCCCGTTCTATCCCTCTTTCACGGCGTTCATGGACACGCGACAGGGAGGATTCTCGGTCATAACCAAGAGAACGTCCTGCAAAGCATGAATGGTCAGAAACAAAGCCGCTCAAGTAGCAATGTGCAAAAACCTTCCTGCAGTATTCCACAAGTATGGAATAGAGAAAGTAGCATGTTCGTGTTCCTTGCTTTTACACGTGTGCGGGAACACAACTGTAAGGTTTGGAAGATTTGCCGCGGGGCGATAAATCCGAAGCACGTGGGAGGGTTACCGAAAAGGTAGGATGAATACATGGGTGTAGACAGGTCAGGTCATTCCGCCTCCAGCAAAACCTCGGGACGTTTGTACCCTGCAAGTCCTCTGGCTATCTACCAATGATTTACGATTGTAGGAATGGTGTTGCTTGTTTCACGAATGCTTGTATCGGATGCAGAGCTGTAGTGGAGGAAAAGTGCGGCAGATCAAGGGGAATGGGTCAAAAGCTAACAACACAATTAGCCTTGTCACCCTTTCATCTCTCAGATTCTTGCTTCATTTTCCTTGAGAAGAAATAGATCAGGAACAAACGTGAGAGGCGTCTTACGGCAATGTCTCCGCTATTTCTTCGTCTGATACACCCAGCTGCGGGGGGTGGGCGTTCCAGTGTCTCTCCGTGCAAGACAACTGCGATCGGTGATAAAAATCGGTGGATATTCAATACAACACCACAGTGAAACAACAACGGCGTGATTAATTTACCCTCGGAATTTAGATGGGACAACGATGGCTATTCTTCTTGGCGCACGGAGCGACATTGAATGGTTGATTCGTGAGTGTTGGAACGACTGCGTTGCGCCGTGTACGATCCCGGTCTCCTCTGGCAAACAAATCGTGAAACCTGCCCCTAAATTCATGCCTTCTCCCTAATTCACTTGTAGATAACGATGTCAATCAAACGAAGCTTCCGGAGACGATACTTCCTTTGGCGGCGAAGTAACAAGAACATTGGATTCGTCCGCGGAGCCAGTCTTACTTCTGCTGTTTAATAAAAATGAAGATATCACAGTCGATCAGTGCGTGTCTACGGGTCGTTGGCGGAAGGATTAACTATGGTGACCGGCAAACAGGCGGACGCAACGCGGCGGCACGCTTTGATGCCGGTCTTCGAGGGAAAAAGTAAACAATAAATTGAAAACATGAACATTTCTCACTTTTCCTTCTACCAATAATTGAGTAAGACACGTCATCTATCCAAGAATGAAATTTGAATAACATGAAGAATATGTTCCGAAACGTTTTGTGTCATCTTCGTTCATGTGTGCAGCATAATGCGGTGTCGACTCCAGGGTGTTCCCATACACTTTCCCTTATCTATAAAAAAGACGCCACTTCCCCAAGGAGCCCTTCTCGTGGTCCCATACTCGGGTTTCGCAAGTATCGACCCATGACTGAGGTACGTAGCCTGAAGTTGATCTTCGACTGGCTTTTGTCGGTTTCCTGCTTTCCACCGTACGAATGAGTGACACCCAAGAATCCTTGGTGTTGAATGAACCCTTGAATTGTTCTCTGTCAGCTCCTTTGTCTGAGAACGGTGATGAGAATCCCCCTTCACGACAACAAGCCGCCATCACCCATTCACTCGTACCGATAGAAACACGCATACACCCCACACACGAAAGAGAGTTCTCTGCTTCTGGGCCATCACGCGTCCTGGCGGATGACGGCGGCAAACACACCAGGTTGGTGGTCGTTGCCTCCATACTTCAGTCGATTCCATCCGGCGGATAGGGTGTGGAAGCGTGGCTACCGGGCACGTTTGTCCTATACCGAGTCTTCGTCCGCACACGCTGCTTTGTGGATCTTGTTTGGTAGAACATCCAACTAAAAAGAGAAAGGGATGACGCTTGCATACCTTGGTCGCAGCCAAGTTATCCTTCTCAACGGATAGATACTGTGGATCTTTGCAGCACAAGCGTGTGGTGCCAGTCGTCGTTAGACTTTCTACGTGATTCAAGATTGATTGAGAATTGGGAAAGAGTTGGCTGACCGACCCCGAATTCCTGGGACCTTGCTCAAGTCATCGAAGCTGCACTGTCTTACCAGTCTACCCATGAATAGCAGGAAGTAAACGACGGCCACGGTAAGGTTTGTTCACGAGAGATTTTTTTTTGATTTCGTGCGAACTGACGGCCCAGTACAAAAGTGGGAGTGAGAAATACGGGCAGTCTCTTTGTGCCCACATTGGTTGCTTCTTCTTGGGGGGACTTGGTCTGTTCATCTTTGGAAAACATCGAATCGAGTCATACATTTCACACATCGTATAGGATATTGAAGTGAGGAATATTGTAGTCGATCAGATGTTTTCGTGGAATTTTGAAAAGTCACCCCATTCAAAGAACAAGCTAGGGATCAAAGACGCACTAGTGGACTAGTAGACTTGAGTAGGAATGGCAAGATTGGTGGATCCAATCGCTTTCTTCTTTGGTCCTATAAAGCTTGTTGTTCTTGGATTGTTGACTGGTTGGAAAGAACCCATGGGGGGCGGAAAAATGTTCGATGACTGGAAAGTGTTTTCTTTGTAACTCGCTGGTGATAGGCTCACGCGTGGAACATGGGATAAAGAACATTGTCTGGAGGATGAATTTTTTGTCAGTGATAATGATTGATCGTGTTAGAAAAGAATGGAGCGACTCACGCTAGCTTATGAGTCGGCGACGAACAACTCGACTAGAAATCTTGCTGTCCCTCGCTCAACACTCCCCCTCCAACTTACAATTAGCGCAAAAGTTCCGGCCAACAAAAAATCACAGACTTTTAGGTCTCCTAATCGCTATAGCCATTCCCGATGTACATCATTTTCTACGTAGCTTGTCACTATGGATAGTATTTCTAACATTCCCGAGAGACATGACTGTTCGTCTTGTGTCTAGAATGACAATGCCGTATGTAACGATACGAAATTGGGAAAGACAACAAGCGCTCTTACTATCATCCTATGCATCGACGCCTTTCGACCTTTCAATGTTCACCCCTCTCCAAAATTGAGTATCATCCATTAAGTGGAACGAGTCGTGGCCGGCTTTCCTTCACAGCGGAAACTATTGTACGGCGCACGTCCGCCATCCGCACCGTTGTATCGACGATGTTTTCCCTTTTCTTCCATCATTGCGGTGACTGAAACCATGACACGGTTCACCGATCCACACCACACACCGCTTCATACCATGACAGGAATCAATCGTACCAACCACTCTTCGACATTCCGTGAGCTTCGCGGTGTGTACCAAGTCGCTTGGAGCTGGTAGTGTGTCAAACAATATGGTTTCTCGAAGCCTGTTGACGGGGGGCATAAGTTCTCTTTGTTGGGTCCCGGGTAAAAGGAAAGGAACTAATGGCAATGGGTGGCCTTGAACGAATTCGGGTATTCCACCCAAGGCCTCTTCAAGTTGATGATTTATCTTTCTAGCGACACATTGGTTCACTTCGAGATGCTGTTGCGTCAACCGAAAACTGATGCTCGCTAGCTGTAATATATCGTTTCTGGAGAGTTGTTGTCCCTGTTCAGTACACATGTACCGTTTGCAGTGATAGTAGACTAGATTCGTACAGCTGCATCACATGGGATACAGTATGATCGACGGCTCCTCAGAATTCAATGTCCACGAGTTATGACCCCCGTCGCGCCGAAGAATCCGATCCGTTAATGCTGCAGCTGGAATCAAGGGTTTGTTTGTCCAAAACCTCGGAATAGATTGTCGAAGAAACGATACGAAGGCTTGGATCGGATGTAGAGGGAACTTGCAATGAATCGCACGTAGTTCACATCAATGTTTGATGTTTCTACATGTTTGGCCCCCTTCGGCAATCTTCATCGGACAAAAGTCCCATGTGTTGTCTTCACAGTGGACAGATCACTTTACTCCCAACGAATTGTCCGATGAAAGTATCTCGTCACATTTTTCAATGGTTTGCTCATCGTACACTTGGTTTTTAATACAGTTGTCGGTTCCGAAACCTGTGCAGCCTTGTCTTCAATTTCTTTTTCGGTCCTTTAGCGAAGGAGGCAAAGTCGCGCAAATTGACACCATTCACAATCGAATGTGTGAATGAAGAGCAAGTCAGTGGAAAGTGGTGAAGTCCATTTTAATCGATCTTGTTGAACAAAGTGAACAGGAATGAATAATTTTTTTTGCGTTCATTGCTTTCTCAGTGGACGTGGCAAAGGACGATACGCGCCCTATTCTCTCGAGTTGGCTTGCTACACTGTCACTATTCATGGAATTCGTCGGGGGTGACGATCAACTTTCTGGTTAGTTTGGCGTAAGTTCGAATAAGAATGAAAAGAGTAAACCATGTCACGTCTCGTGTGTTTGTGTGTGTTTGTGTGTGTGTGTTTGCGTGCCTCGTCGCATGAAATACTTGCCTCGCTGTTGGACAAATGTCAGCATTGCAACCCTCAAAGTGAAACTCCCATTCTTCCGACTACATTTTAAGTTACATATCATTTCTGTGGAAGGACTGTCAACAAAGATGTCTTCAATCGCTCGCCCAAGAGTCCACAAAAACTGAACCCTCCACGGTGAGAATCAATACTTTGGACGCCTGTTTGTCACTTTTTGAAACATCGCAGTACGAGCGAATTTCGATATTGATTCGTCGGGAACAACTCGAATGATGCGTCTTTATTTCATCAAGTTGATCGATCCAAGAAGCCGAGTATGATCTCGAGATAATGAGATAAAGAGTTCGGGGATGCGCATTTTGTTATCCTGCCCGTGATGGAACCACAACAACCGATGTGGTCACCCCGAAACACTGTGCTAACTGTAATTACTGTTAACAGTTACTACTCCTGGGAGCCGTGACTGCTCGGTCGGGCGCGGTAGACGACGCGACTTGCGATGATCCCTATCAGAGGATCCCGTCATGGATGTCACGCGCATGAAATCTTTCTTCATATCAGACTTCTCTATATAATGAAATATTATGGAAACTTCTGTGCGTATAAACAAGGCTAATGAAAACTTGTGTTGCTATAAACAAGGCGAATTAATGTCACTGTAAAATAAGAGATCGAGATTTTGATGTGTTTTCATCATATGTTTAAACAAAATTTCATTTTTTTTTTTCATGGACGAATTTCAGGTTTGCGTAATGCTTTTTTTTTCTTTTCTTTTTTCACAAACCGCAGTACCGCACCTCTTCTTCATAGGAGTAGCATTTCATCTTTTCCTTTCGGCGTGGGGGTGGTGGGGATGCCTTTTGGAGTTTGTGCGGTGCGTCCTGCATACACGCCGATATGTTAGAATTTGAGGAAACGAAGCAATTGACATGAACACGCCGTATTCGGCCGCAAAGCTTGCCACCCTTCACTACATTCCATTCAATAACCTCGTCGCATAGATCGACGGTAATAGTGCATATATCAATTTATTTATTTTTCCTTCCAGATCTCGTCTTTTCTACAATCTTCTTTCCAATATAAAACTTGTGTCTGCACTACCGGTAGACTCAGCGTGTTTTGAAACTTTGGAGAAAAGGCAGAGCGCCCCCTTTGACCTTTTTTTTACGCCTCAAAGCAACACATTTTCTATCCAAATTTAGTAAAGGTTACTTGGCGGAGCCGCAGTGCTCTCCCGATCTAATTACAAAATATGCAAAGAATTCAACTTCGTCTATACTTTTGCCTTGAGTGGTGTTCGGTCAATTGAAAGTGCCTGATATTTAAACGACTGGTATCTAGAAAGAACAATATTCGGAAAAGCCAAGAAAAGAGTTTCGAAGGGACAAAAAAATGACCTTACCCTGTCATATCCTTGACTTCGAAACTCTTATGAAGCATCTGATTTCTTCTTCCTGCCTTCCGCAGCTCCAGGGCTTTCCAATCGCTGCATTTGCTTGCACATTTCGGGGAAGTTGCGATGAAAGAGCGGGTGCTCAAAGGTCCCCTGGAGCCACGTCCCCTTGACACGACTAAATCCGTACATGCGCAATACTCTCTTGAACGAAGTGGCCTTGTTGTGGCGAAAGTAATGCGGTAAAATTTCGGCCTCGAAATTCTTCGTGTGGAGCACTTCGAAACTTGCGCCGTCGGGTGTGAAGCGGATTATGTGCGTCTTTCCATTCACATGTGATTCAAGGATGAGTCGGTGAAGCTTCT
>Ga0051981_10001373_pt1 | contig 11872 bp, 4 predicted proteins | sample CryGey13umfilter_3_FD_59644 | JGI IMG/M metagenome (GOLD analysis project Ga0051981, IMG submission 59644) | Groundwater microbial communities from aquifer in Utah, USA - Crystal Geyser 4/10/14 3 um filter | ecosystem: Environmental > Aquatic > Deep subsurface > Groundwater | place: USA: Utah... | reverse complement strand
GTGCATACGGCCACCGTCGGTGCTGGTCGACTGTCTTCGTTGTTTTTGTTCAATCTCACCAAGCCGGCACCACCGGCAGCGGCTTGCTCCGCCAGATGAATGCCGAGCAAATTCCAGCCGAACATCGCAGAAGTATCAGATACAGCTGTTGGGAGGCTTTCGGTCGTCACGTGCGCGGCAAAGCCAGCGAAGCGCCAAACGTACTTGCCAAGTAGTGTTGGCGAGACACAACATAAATTCCACAAGGCTTGTTCCATGGCTGTCCGTAGCGGCGGCGATCGAAGGGCTTGCCATAAAAGCATCCATTGACGGACCATACCGGATTGTAGTAAAATTTGGGCCTGCGTTGCCGTCAACGGAGAAACATGTTTTTGTTGGTTGTACAAAACTTGCCAAATTGGCAGAAACGTCCATGGAATTACGGCGGTGGCGGTGTTCTCGGAGGCCGTGGTACTAGCTCCTTGCTGAAGCTCCAAAATATGGGCCAAGTCATCCGCTACGCGAAAGATCGTTTCGCGTACTCCACGTACTACCAGAACTTTTGATGATTGTTGTTGTCCTTCCCATCCGCGGGATTGACAAAGCGACGAAAGCGCACCCAAACCCACCAACGTAGCCGGTGCAATCACGGTCGTCGAAGAAGATGAGTCCTTGGGGGGTAACGATGGCGCAAGCTGGTCGGCTTGTAACAAGAGCACGAGCAAATTTACATACTCATCTAACAACGATGATAGCAATGACGTGTCGGTGGTAGTAGTGACGCGTTGTTGTTCTTGTTCCACGGCATCTCGAAAAGCGTGTAGCGCCGTCAAGGCTAACTGTTGCCAATGCGCCTCTGGATATTCACGAAACAAGGGGGATTTCATGGCGGATGGCAATAAAAGTGTCAAGCACAATTGCGTAAGTTTTTGCGTGACTTGTAATTTTTTCCAACTCGATTGTTGTTGCGTTGATTGTTGCACCATGAGACCAGCCAAACAACCACTATAATTCAAGTGCTGTAACAGATACGTGACGGCATCTGCCACATGAGACCATGTTGTATCGGAAAGCGGTTCGGACAAGTCAGCAGGTTCGACAGAAAACGGCGATATCCAGGCATCTTCATCTACGTTCTCCAATTCAGTTAGACGTTCGGCGGGAGTCGTAGTTCCAAAGTCATAATCACTGGGATCGGATTCGGCCGCCCACACTTCTTCCGTATCTGTGTTGTCCGCTAAGGGAACAGGTGTTTCGATAGATGCTTGCTCTACTGTTGCTCTAGTTTGTTCTTGCGCTGCTGCTTTATTCAAGGCTTCTTCTACTTGTTCGGGATCATCTTGAGTCGTTACCGGTGCCCGAAAACTTCCCATTAATGCCCTGGCCTCAGTCAAGTGATCACTCAATAGCATCAAGAGTGGAAGTTCTCCATACACCGTCCAACCGATATGTGCATAGCCAGAAGGTGAAGATGACTCTGAAGAAGTAGTTGATTGTACTGGATTAATGAGCGATTCTTCGTCGTTGCTTGTAGTCGTCGTCGTCGTCGTCGTAACGTTGTTGATGTTGTGTTCGACGTTGCGTTGCCGTATCAGATACGATACGCCATTGACGAGACGATTCGACAAGGCGTACGACGATGATTCGTCTACTAGAGCCTTGGCTAATGCAGAACAATCCGGGGCTGTCACGAGAGGTTCATCGAAACATAATTGTCGATACGTATCCTCGACGACAAGGTGGACCGTCGGCCTCGTGGCCTCGGTCTGTCGTAGGGCTTCCGCAAGAGCGGCGGCTTGGGCTCGGAAACGCGCTTCGTCATTGTCGTCGTCTCGGTTGGTAGTAGCAGGACGAGAGGAGCTCATGACTGAAGTATGGAGAAAGATCTCAGGACAAGTCTCTTTCGTTAACATAAAGGTGTGCTATGACTCGGAGGTGGTCCTTGTCTGTGTTAGACGTTGCACAAAAAACACACAAACCGTGAGACCAGCCACCCCAAAACCAACGGCCATGAGGGACAATCGTGTCCAATGGAAGCGATGGGATTTTCGGTGCCGATAGATATGAATGGATGAGCTACTACTACCCAGCGTTAAATAGAAACTCACGTCCGCAACCTTCATTTCTTTGTGGGATTCGTTATTGATTCATGAACACGACGACACAATAATATTTTGACCTCTTTGAAAGAAACCACCCCGTTCCGAGCCACTCGTGATCTTTCCCCTTTTTTCACGAAAGGCAAATCTCAAATCTCAAATCTCACATCAAACAACGACGACACGAACAGAAAGAAAGGACAGTTCCTAGTCGTCTCTTTCATTCATATCTATTCTAGATTCGAGCAGCGACAAACGGGCCCCGTTATCATCACTCCACAGGTCTATCACAAAAGTCAAGCCTTTCTATTTCCTCAACAGTCGCAACAACCCCTTCATCTCATGTCCTCGTCGATATTTTTACCACCCGATCAAACCCGTCTCGTGACTATTTGCGCACACGTCGATCATGGAAAGACAACCTTGGCAGATAATCTGATCGAACACAATGGATTACTGTCTGAGCGATTAGCTGGAACACTGCGATACCTTGATTCAGATCCCGAAGAACAACGACGAGGGATCACCATGAGGAGTTCGGCCATTGGATTACAACACAAGTTTATCAAGGGCAAGGGCAACAACGAGGGCGACGGTGAATCATACATCGTTCACCTGGTGGATTCTCCTGGCCATACGGATTTCAGTTACGAAGTATCTTCGGCCTTGACGGCCAGTGATGCATGTCTACTGGTCGTGGATGCAGTAGAGGGTATGGGACCGCGGACCCATCAGGTCTTCCGGGAAGCTCACGCCTCACAACATGTACCCATCTTGGTCATCAACAAGATGGATCGCTTTTGTACCGAGCTGTGTTTGACTCCAACGGAGGCCTATCTGCGTCTGCGCAGTCTGCTAGAAACCATAAATGCGGCGGCGGCCGCTATGGTGACAAGTGCTCACGTTGTTAACGACGACAATTACAATGATACCGTCACTGATATCAACAACAACAACAACAACAATAATAATGATAGGAAGAAGTACGACGAGAAACAACAAGCAATACAAGAACAGGAAGAAAAATTATGGACCTTCGATCCAGCCGTCGGGAATGTGGTTTTTGGTTCGGCGCTGTTCGGTTGGGGATTCACATCACTGGGTCTGGCCAAGGCTTTGTTTCGATCTAAACGAATACCCATCAAACCTCTCGTACTGCGACAATACATGTTTGGGGATTATAAACTCAAAGGCGACAAGGTATTGAAATGGAAAGCATCACATGAAAATGAAATGCCACTATTCGCTGAATTCGGCTTACAACCCTTGTGGCAGATCTACGAACACGTCGCAGCCGCAACGGTACAGTGTGGATCTGTTTCGTCGCTGTTTGCTGATGGACGGTTCTCCTCCTATGGCAAAGCAGCAACATCATCATCGACGGTGGCCAGTAGCGACAATATCAATACCAGAATCACCGCCACTGCCCTCACGGCTGTTTTGGAACCTCTTGCCACTGGCGCCACGGGGACCCGCTGTCCACAGAGTGAAGATGAGATTCAACAATTATTGCAACACACGGGTTCCACTACCGAAGAGTCTATCTTGAGATGTCTGGTACGACGCTTTCGACCATTGTCATCGGCCTGTTTGGATGCCGTGTGTGAGTATGCGCCGTCACCGGCGGCTGCAGCCTCTTTGGTACGGGCGCGCGTTTTGCGATTGCAACCGGGAGCCTCCGGGACCGTCCAACGAGCAGTACAAGCATGTGCACAACAAGACAAGTCTCCCGCTTCTTCTGTAGTAGTACCCACTGTCGCACACGTGTGCAAATTCTTTGCGGCGCCCCGAGCCCAAATTCGTGATAATGATTTGCCGGCCGATGGACAAAAAAATATCTTGTTGGGTTTGACACGCGTACTGTCGGGGCAATTGCAATCGGAACAATCTTATTCTTTGTTGGGGCCGAAACATGATCGTAACACGACGCCCCAGCAGCGAACTATAAGACTTTACTTGTTGATGGGATCGACGTTTTTACGAGTTCCCGAAGTTCCGGCAGGTCATTTATGTGCCGTGTCCAATCTGGACGATTCCACGTTCAAGTCCGTCACATTAACTGATGTCCCTAATGAAGCCATGCCACTCCAGGTTCCCGACCACGGTGTCCGACCCTTGGTCAAGGTGAATGTGGAAGCTGTAAATGCAAGTGACACGGAAGTTTTGGAGCGAGGGTTAGTGAAACTTAGTCTTGCAGATGCTTCGGTCGAAGTCATAGCCACTGCCAAAGGAGAACGTCTCTTAGCATGCTTGGGCGAATTACATTTGGAACAATCCATTTTAGATCTGACCAAAATATATTGCAGTCGTGAAATTGAAGTTCGTATTTCGGATCCGATTGTGGATTTTGGAGAAACGACAGACTGGTTTGACAATGAAACTGAATACACTGCCTTTTACGACGACCCATCCCCACCCTTGCGGCAAGTTCTGATTCCTCCATTTAACGAAGAAGAGGGGTTGGCGTTTGCACAACGTGGTCGTATGCGGACGATTTTGTCCGGTAAGGGGGCCGCCATCAGTCTACGTGTTGTCCCGTTGGCAAATGTGGTATACAATTCGCTACACGACAAACACGTTGTGGACGGTAGTGAAGAAGAATTGGTCAAGCTTTGTCGAGCTTTGGGCTTTCAGAGAGAGGACCCAGTGGACGCGTTGGCTGTCATTCAGGACCACTTGTGTTCCCTTGGGACAAATGGAAATGGTTTGCTAGAAAGTGCTGGCTTGCGCAACGGTTCCTGTATTCGTGGAATCTTATCTGAGGAGGGACACATATTTATTCCACCAACAACCAAATCGAAGCAATTGGCGAAAGAAACCGAATTTGATCGTGATGAAGAACAAGAGGATGAGACAGGTACTACCTTAGCAAGCGGCTCGGCCGAGTACGAAGATCTTCGGTCGAGAATCCGGCTGGGCTGGACAGAAGACTCCCCTGCAGACTCGTCTGATGTTGACAAGGCAGCATTAGAAACCTGGCGAAAAATAAAGGGTTCAGCTGTGGCCGGTTTCCAATTGGCCACTAGAGCTGGCCCATGTTGCGAGGAACCCGTTCGGAATGTGTTGATTGTAATGGAAGGAGTCGAAATCGCCATCCAACAAGAAGGAGACAAATATGCAGCAGCAAAATCTTTGTCAAGCGGAATGATTGTTTCGGCGTTACGTTCGGGGATTCGCTGTGCCCTCTTGACAAGGCCAATTCGTCTCATGGAAGGCTACCTTAAACTTACACTGAATGCCTCACTGGGTGTCCTTGGTGCCTTGTACTCTGTCTTGAGTAAACGGCGCGGCAAAGTGCTCGACGAATCGATGGTAGAAGGGACCGACCTTTTGTTAATTATTGCCCTCATTCCACAAGCCGAAGCCTTTGGTTTGGCCCCTGAGTTGTTTGGCAAAACAAGTGGCGAGGTGACGGCTCCTGAAATGGTGTTTTCCCATTGGGAAAAACTCGACGTAGATCCTTTTTGGATCCCCACTACAGAAGAAGAAAAGGAAGATTATGGGGAATTGCAAACGGCTGGTGACTCTTCTACTGGAATGGACAACACCGCCATCAAGTACATTCGCAAGGTGAGGGTCCGGAAAGGGCTTGCTAGTGATTCGACGAGAACGGTAATCGCAGCGGAGAAACAGCGCACGCTCAAACGATAGGTAGATAAATCTTCTATCCGTAATGTCGCTGCTTTGATTGCATGCTGTATCTGCTTTTGAGATCCCTCATCGAACGTCTAGTCCCCATTCCGGTGGTATTTCTGCTTCACAGTCTTTGACAACGGTCATGGTGGGCTTGTGTCGTCAATAATCACCATCACATTTTCCGGTTTCCGTGACCCGGACCACTACGTGTGGGTACAAAAGGGATAGGCATTGACATACTCTCATACCATAGTACGATGCATGTACGATGGCTTAAATGTTAGGAGTATTCCAAACAAGCTGTACGAAGTCTAACATAAGTACGCCGCGGAACTGTAGGTACTACTCTATTATATCAGAAGTGAATGTCATCGCGACGCATCTCCCTATTTCTCTCGTAGATCCCGTTTTCCAGTCGCGGGACACTACCTATCGACAGCAAGTCACGAGCATACCTTGCATGAAACAGATCGTTTTTTCTCGGCTGATGACTTGCGACGCTATCCTTTATCCGTTCTCCTATCCACGTTATTGGATCATTCTATAATTTGTCATCATCAAAGCAAAAGACTCGCACTGACCATGATGAAGCGGGCTCAACTATCAGATCTTTCCGATCGCAAGCGCGGAGGCAGGCAGAGTGTAGCTAATAATCGAACGAAGAGAAAAAATCTTGGCATTGCCTGTGCCATCGTTTTGATCCTTGTCGTGTCTCTTGTCTTGTACGGTGATGGCACTCAAACGTCTTATGATCTATTGTTAGATTATTCACAAGAATTGACGCCATCGTCGTCCTTGTCCTCGTCTAGAACAACATCCAAAGGATCCTCCACCTCATCACTACTACCTCCATTTGGCACTTGCGGACGAAGCCTGGCGGAGCACTATCTACAACTCGACTACGGCTATGAATACCGTCGATTACATGACGCACAAAACTATCGAGATCGTGATCTACTGGATTACCAGGTAGTTGATATTTTTGATAGTAGCGGTGGCAAGGGAATGACGCATCGATGGGCTGGGAATCATTTTGCCACAGACAAAATTTTGGAATTTGCCCAGCAGGTAATCCAACCCTTTCAAGCTGAGTGGAGTGCCTTTCCGAATAACCAAAAGGAAGCCAAAAATGCGGACGTAGATTATTACCGTAATAATGGCATGCACGAGGGATCGGATCCAATCATATTGCATTCCTTTGTCCGAGCCTTGAAACCAGCACGGGTTTTGGAAATTGGATCGGGCTTTTCGTCGCGTGTCACAACAGGGGCCCTCTTACGCAATCAAGCAGAATGCGGACAAGATTATGATTTTATTGCCATTGATCCGGCAGCTGTTCGTATGGCAAAAGTCAACGGCAAAGTTGTAGGACCCAGATTTCACGAATCGTATATCGAGGGAGAACTCATGGCGTTTGTCGTTGATGAATACCTGCAAGCCGGAGATTTGTTGTTTATCGATAGTAGTCACGCGTTGGGTAATGGATTGGCAACGGCTGGTAACACAATTTTCTTTACCGATTGTGTGGTGGAATACTCCGAGATCTTGCCTCGTTTACCGCCTGGAGTCTTTGTCCACGTGCACGACATTGCCTTTCCGGATCACTACTGGTTTTACGATCGAAGATGGGCCGAACTTTTTGTGTTGAGAGCATTCTTGATGAATAACCCTTATTTTGATATCGTTTGGTCCGGTGGGTCTCTCAACATGCCATGGGCTGAGCTGGAAGAACATCCCGACACAATGTCCTTGGAACAAGTACGGCAAAGAGTCGAATCAGTGCGCAAGACAGCCATCAAGGCAGTCGGACCTCATTTACATGTCAACGAGGTGGGACCGAAACGTCCATTTGCTGGAGGGGGTTCTATTTGGTTGCGTCGCAACATGCGCCCGTATCCCAAAAAGGGTACAATCCCCAAAGATAAGACAATTATGGATTTTTTAAAAAATCCCAAGCGGGACCTAACGGGTGTTGACCATGATCCAAAACAAATCCCGCTGCTTCATTATTTGGCTACAAAGTACAAAGAGCACCCCGCTTGTGCAACTGATTCTCAAATATCGGACTGCGTCGTCTGTGCGGTTTTATCAGAAACCAGTGGCACGGTTCATGTGTACGATCAAACTCGATTAGCGACAGTTTGTCCCGAAAATGCTGGAGGCAATACACTTGTATCGCACACGCGCGACGAAATTTTGACTTCTCCACTCAAGTTTTTCACGTCGCTGAAAGACGGTGATTCGATTGTTCTGTCTGATGCTCATATTTTGGGTTACAAACGTAGCGATGCCGAATCTTTAGCCTCGATATTGTTCATTCTGGAAATCGCCCCGCGCCTTGGATCGGGAATTACCGTTGTTCTCTATGGTGGTCTTATTCGGGACGTCAGCGATCTGGTGGCCAATCAGAAGGGGGAACATGTTGGCACTTTTTTGACACAAGCATGGCTTACCATGAATGATGCCGTGGACATCGTTTGGTATGAGGACTCTGACAGCGCTTATAAGGCTGGCTTTGAACCAAAGCCTGGCATGCCCTCTGATCATGTCGTGATCGTGAGAACCCGTTAAATGGTCAATAATATGATATTAACACAAATTACATAGCATTGGTTTTTAGTATAGTCATAGTATGATATTTGTCCAGCAATTTTGAGAAAGTCAGGAATATTTCGAGATAGTGCAACACAGGCGTTGGTGGCCAAGGCAGGCAAACCACCATTTTAAGAAAGCATGTGCTTGAAGCCAAAATAATAACATAATAATAGTGCCTTCTAAATAATACAAACCAATGAAAGAAGATTGTCAAACTCGTCTATTTATTTATTTTGTTTATTGTGCCGGTTCGAATCCCCCTAGAGACTGCAACTTACTCCCTGCATTGCGTACGAAAGAAGTGGCCACATCTCTCAGCAAGTAATAAAATAATAGCGTTCATTCTTTGCGATGAAAAAATGATATTTTCTACTCTTTCAAATCCATAGGAGTAGCATTCAAAGCACCAGGCTCCATAGAGACTGGTTTTTGGTATCCCAGATCAAAGCGATTCGGTGTCAAGAATCCACGTGCATCCGGCATCGGTGGCGCTGTTTCCCAAGAAGCATCATGACTTGCCGATAAGGACCTGAACAAAAATTCCAAAATATCCGCCAATCTCATAATACACTTCCACTGAGAAAAGAGCAAGACTTGAGATTGATGTCTTAATGGATTTGTCAAAGTACATGGGTTTGTTTTGGAAAATGATAGAAAAGAAGGTTGATTTGTACCATCTGCAACAATATGACAGTTATCCAAACCCGAGGAAGGAGGATTCTCCATGGTAATTTTAACTGCTTGAATCGAAGGGTGCGGTGATCCGGCACCGTGTAAAATACGAGTCACAGTCGGTGGACGATGCGGATACATGCGAGGGATAAGGATCCACACCGTAGCATACTGTTGCGGCAAGTAAAAGATTAATCGCAACGGATCGACTTGACATTGTTCCAATCGGCAACCCGTCCGCGGCCAAAACCAAATATCTTCGGCGGTGTGAATCCATTCCCGACTCATGACAAGATGTCGCAAGTCCAATTGCAAACGTAGTTCACCAGGAGAACTACTGAGACGGACCCGTTTGAGGGATCGTTGCAAGGATTGACAATCCAAACTCCCCGTACTTTCCGTGCGATCGAGTTGCATATGGCTGTCCGTGCTGGCGGCATCGGAGAGACGTCGTTTACTGTGATTGGCAATTTTGGGAGTATCTTCCTCTGTTTCAAAGACCAATGGTTCGTGTTGCTCTCGTGGAGATTGATTCTTCCATAGATACGGCAAGAGCGGCGTTGTAGGAGGGGTCGTGCTGGTGCTGCTCCCGATGCTCGCAACGCTACTCGACGTGCTCGAACCAGAGGAATGAAGCCACGACGTAAATGGGGTTGCTGTCATGCTAGTAGACGAGACAGAATTCATAGTAGCCTTGATACCTCGTCGTAGAGTGAATCGCAGCCGAATTTTGGTTCGCCAAACTGCTTGGGTGATGTAAACTACAAACTACTCCTAACAGATGATATTTTATTTGTTGCGAGTTTTGGAGGCTCTTTCCGTATCACGCTTGCGGAGGAAAGATATCTTTCGACTCTACTAGCTATTTTAGCTAGATAACAGTTAATATTGTCTGATGTTCAGAAGGAGGAGATCCGGCATATAAATAATACTTGTTCCCCTTGACCAATTCTTACTTCACACGTTCTTCACGTTTATTTGCAGTTTTAACATTAATAAATACGTGCACTCACCAAATTTTTTGGGCAAGAGCACGTTCGCTGTTGTTTGCTCGCTGAAAAAGAAAAAAAAAAAGAGTTGTCGTTGGTATTATATGATGTATTACAGTTGAAGAAAAACACGCGTGAAACGGACGCGCGACGGAGCCAACACACACCATACCCCCAATCATTCTATTTTTTTTTGTAATTAAGGTTGAAGATATTAGAGAAAACACTCACGATTTCCCATCTGATCACGGATATGACGATACGAGGATCTCTACCGAAGGTCGACGATGATGGTCGAAATCCTTTGCGCGGAGCCGCGACAAAACAGCCAAACAGACAGTGTTGCACAAAAGGCACCGGCAGAGATCGTTTGTTTTTGATTTGTATCATCATTCTTTCCTTTTTCTTCTCCCTATTCGACAGTATCAGATAACAACTATGTCGGAATTTACCAAACGTGATATGCCGAGTGCCGATGACAGCGCCTTTCGTGGATTCGGATTTGAGAATGTCCACCGTAACCGGATGATCGAGCAAATGGCCGCGGGCGTAGCAAATGCCAAAATGCCTTCGGCCAAGAAGACTGGTACTACCATTTGTGGTATGGTTTTTAAGGGTGGTGTTGTCTTGGGTGCTGATACTCGGGCGACCAATGGTACTGAAGTTGCCGAAAAGAACTGTGAAAAGATTCATTACATGGCACCCAACATTTATTGCTGCGGAGCTGGAACTGCTGCGGATACGGAAAAGACGACAGAACTCATGGCTTCTCAGTTGGAGCTATTGCGCATGGATACGAACCGTCAATCTCGCGTTGTGACGGCTTGTACGCTCCTCAAGCGGATGCTCTTTCGGTACCAAGGTCACGTGAGTGCCGCTCTCGTCCTCGGCGGGTGTGACGTGAACGGTCCGCACATTTACCAGATTTACCCCCATGGTTCTACATCCAAGTTACCATACACGACCATGGGAAGTGGATCATTGGCCGCTATGGCGGTCTTTGAATCGACTTGGCGTGAAGACATGAACGAACAAGAAGCCGTCGAACTTGTGAAGCGTGCCATTTTGGCCGGTGTGTTCAACGACCTTGGCTCGGGATCCAATGTAGATATCAACATTATTCGGGTCGATGGCAGTGTCGAAGTTCGACGTAACACCGTCAAACCCAATGAAATTACGCCTCTTCGGGCCGCCATCAACCATTCAGGTCGCTTGAATTTACCCTCGGGATTGACACCCATTTTGGCGTCTCAGTATCAAGCGCACCCGACGGCTACCTTGGCTGATGTCAATGTCGTAGATATGGAAGTCGAAGCGTCGTGAAGCATGAGATAAAAATTAACAGGAAAAAATCTGCCAAGGATTAAGTTCCTCGTGAATAAGGGTTCAGTCAAAAATTCTAACTAGTACAGCGCAATGTCTAACTAGTACAGCGCAATGTAGAATTACCTTTCATGAACATTTACGAACCGCAACGAGGGTGCGGTCCAGTAATCGGCCGACATCCAAGGAAATCTAATGTTCGATTGCAAGATTTTGTTTGGATGGACACGTGTTTATACAAGCCATTCGAGCACACCTCCAGGGTCAACTGGATGGAGAATTTGATTCAGTTTTGCGTGTTTCACCGGGGAGGACGTTCCCGTCGCTGCCGTCCATTCCCATCATCCATAACCATTACCATCGCTTTTTCATGCCGTGATTTGGTTGACTCCCTGATCCAGTTCATTTCATAGTGCGTTCTACTATCTACAACAAACGAAGCTGAACCATCTTGTTACCGTATACAGTTTGAAAGCTATTTGAATGATGCAGCAGCAGCAGCAGCAGCAGCAGCAGCAGCAGCAGCTACGGTCGTTGCATTACATTCGGGGCATAGCCATAGCATTGGTGGTGGCGGCG
>Ga0051981_10001372_pt1 | contig 11876 bp, 7 predicted proteins | sample CryGey13umfilter_3_FD_59644 | JGI IMG/M metagenome (GOLD analysis project Ga0051981, IMG submission 59644) | Groundwater microbial communities from aquifer in Utah, USA - Crystal Geyser 4/10/14 3 um filter | ecosystem: Environmental > Aquatic > Deep subsurface > Groundwater | place: USA: Utah... | reverse complement strand
ATTACAAAAAGGAAGTCCAGGATTTAAAATTGTCTGGGGGAGGTGGCTCTGGTATGAGTAAAGAAGAACGTGAAGAGCTGATCAGTCTTCGCAAGGAAGTTGCCGAGTACGAAGTCGAATTCCGGAGTCTCAAAAATCAAGATATAACGATTCGGAAGCTCGAGGCTCGAATTACCGAATTGCAGACATCAGGAGAAGAAAATCTAAAGGAAGAGTTGGAAAAGCACAAGCAGGAATTAGAAGAAACTGAGGGACGTCGTGTCGCGGAAGCGTTGGAACGCGAAGCTGCCCTGGAACGAAAGGTGCAGGCGCTTGAATTGCAGCTCAAGGCAGAACGAGCGGGGCGTGAAGCCACACAGACACACATGTTGCAAGCCGACGAGGGAGTTTCACAACGTGAAGCTGCATGGGAAGCGCAGCGTCGTATCATTGTAGATGAATCGAATCGCCTCCGCGAATCATTTCAAAGTGCCACCCGCGAGAGGGATGAGTTGCGTCTCAAGGTGGCTGCTCTCGAAGGCAACAAAGGTCAAGCCCCGTCTTCTGGTGGGGTGTCCTTTGGCGATTTTGTAGCAGAGCGCAAGGCTTATGACTTGGAGGTTGCCGAATTATCGGAAACTGCAAGCCTTCTACGCGATGAATTGCGTGTCAAGGAAGAAATGTTGGCGGATGCAAACCGTTCAAATGGTCTTAGGATAGATTCACTTGAGCGAGAGAACGACAATTTGCAAAAGAAAGTACAGAATCTTCAGGCTGACTTGGATTCCGCCCCGAGTCAGGCTTTGGTGGACAGCATGAAGCGCGAATTACGAATTTTGAAGCGCTTGGAATACAACGCAGATGACGTCGATGCTGATTTAGATCCTGAAATTGCTGGCGATGAGAAGGATCTTGAATCTGTACTCGTTTCTAAACTTCGACGCGCCGAATCAGAACTTGTCACAGAACGGACTGGTAGATCGGAGCTTGTCAAGGAGATTGAATCTCTCAGGGAATCACTATCAGCTGTCACGAAGGAAAAAGAAGAAGTCGACAGCTTGGTGGCTCGTCTGGAGAGAGACCTCGAACAAGCCATCGCGGCTACCCCTCCTCCTGGGAGCCAACATTCTGTCCCTGTCAAAGATGAATTGCATCCCTTGCAGGACGATCAGAGTTCGGTGACGCTACAGAACGTGTTGGACCCGGAGTCGGCCCCTCCACCAAAGTCACCCGCCTCCACTCCAAATCCGTCGGTGCTTCGACGAGTGGCCTCTGAAAGAGCGGACGATGACCATTCAGTCGCAACAATAGTGATGGCACAGCGCGACCGTCTCCGTGCTCGTTGCGAGGCCCTGGAAGCTGAACGGGATTCTTTCAAGCGAGAACTTCAGGTCCAGGTCCAGGCGTCCGAATCATTGAAGACGGATAATACAAAACTGTATGAGAAGGTTCGTTATTTGCAGAATTACAACAAGGGGCCACATAATAGCTTGGGAGTGGACCGTGACCTCGATCTTGAGACACTCGAACAACGATACGAAGCATCTGTTGATCCCTTCCGCCAATTCAGCAAAGCCGAGCGCCAGCGAAAGCTCGATGAAATGTCGCCAGTTGAGAGAGCCGTTTTTATCGTGGCCAAAACCGTGCTAGGCACGAAAGAGATGCGCACAGCTCTGTTCTTCTACGTCGTGGCGTTGCACCTGTTGGTTTTTTTCACCACGACGCACTGGTCGCATTCCGAGACGTGTCAGACTCGAAACAATGAGCACTTGGCCATTCTTCCGCACGAGCAGCAGACGGCCCATTTGCGTGGTAATGTCAACGCAGCAGAACAGCTGTAGAGCCGCCCCCGATAGAGATTCCCCCTTTGGGGGTTCTCAATTTAAGAGACTTATGTTAATGCACGTCAGGGTATATTCGTAAACTAGCGCTTGTAGCCTGAAATATTTTTCTACTGTTAGAATCTTCGGCACTGATTGGAACGGAAAAATAAATTCTTTTCCCATGGATCGATTAGATCGTAGATAGATGGATTCTTCATATAATTTCGGTTCTAATCGTCGACCTCCCAAAACCAGTATTTCAGCTCACGAAATATTAGGAATACTATTGTTAAAATGCTGTGCTTTCGTTGGGATAGCTAACCCTCTCTGCTCGCGACATCATTCGCGCAACGATTTTTTCCATAAAAATTACTCTTATTATGGAGGAGCGAGCGGGTAATCGTGGACGACGTACGGTCCCACGACAACGATAGTTGATGTTTGTGAATTATCCACGAGGAAAGCAATTTCTCATTCCTCATCACATTACAGCTACCGGCAGTTGTATTCGTTTCATAGAACCAGCACCTTCTTTCCCCCTTCAATCACTCGATGAAACATGTCTCGATGGGGAAAGAGTTACAATGACCAGGAGACACATCCGCAGCGATACCAACATCATGGGGACAGCAGCAGCGGAAAACTGAATTTTTACGACCAACTGACAGCGAGTGGGACTACCCATCAATCGTCCGCACCCGGTACATTCCCATCATGGCATTCATCGGTTGATATTCCGTCCGTTCCTCCTCCACCCCCTCGTCCGCCGCCACCACCACCACCACCGCCTCCTCCTCCTCCTCCTCCTCCACCACCACCGCAGATTTTCATGCCAACAAACTCTCAGCAGCAGCAACTGCAACCGGATGTTTCGCGATGGAATCATTACACGCAACCTTCTTACGGAGGAAATCAGCCGCATCGGCAACAGGTACAGCAATACCATAATCATCTCTTCCCCCCTCCTCCACCTTCGCGATTACCGTATTCATTTGCGCCATCCGTCGATGAGTATGGACGAATGGACCAAGATCCACAACAACCCATTCTACCTTCATGGGAGCGAACAAGTAATTCTTTCATTTCACGACCCGCGCCAACGAATGATAACTGTATACGTCACCCTCCCGCTCCATGTCCGGTTCATATAGAGAAACCACCACCACCTCCGCCACCAATAGTGCCTCAGTTGCTGCAACATGACGTGAAAAAGAACTCCTCGGGTCTTTCATCGTTGTCCATTTTGCCCCCTCTGGACCCGAAAAAGCTAGTTTTAAGTGAAAATAAATCGAGTAAGAAGGACAATCGCAAACGAAAACACGACCTGTACGAGGAACAAGAGCCCTCGAAGGAGCCTCGATTCCAATATGCATCTCTTGGTGCGCAGACAAACACAACGTCAGGTTCGCAGGATTTACGCAGTCTCCTTGAGACTGTAGAAGAGCTACTGTTGGCAAGATCGTCCTACAAAGCCAAAGTTTTCTTGACTCAAGAAGCTACTCAGCAATTTTCCAGTCTCGTTGATCGGGTGAAAGCTTGTTCTATGCCGTCAGACCCTGCCGACTTTGACGTGTACTTATTATTAAAGAAATCTGTATTCGAAGAAAATGCCTCTCGTGTACAAAATGGAGATATACCTCCCAAATCTCTGGGCGTACAATTGCGAGATCTACGTTCTGGCCAGATGCATATCACAAAGACACGTACAAAGCACGCTTCTTTGACCGTGGATTCTCCGGGAATCTCATCTCAAACTATCTTTTCCGTCTGTCTTCTTTTGTGGGACACCTTGATGGACGGTATTTGCCGAAAGACCGCGCGGAGCAATTTTCAGAAGCGCAGCCCCAAGATTTGTGCCCCTCTAGAAAGGGTACGATTGTGTTTGGTGTTTCTTCAAAGAGATGATGTTCAATCAATGGTGAAACTCGCGCTAGAAATGCGCGAGAAGGAGGCCATTGGCACCCTGATGGAATACGCGAACTCAGCGCTGAGGATACTCCGTCCCAGTTCTATACCGGTGGATACGCAGCTAGAGGAAATTGAACACGATCTTCGCGCTGTTATTTCTCGTAATCGTACTTCCGAAGTCCTTTTCCACCGTAAAAACGGTGCACAACGGACTCAGCTCCCTGATTCCATCCATGGAAAGGTCGCACAAGAAGCTAGCAGTGGAAAGAGTGGAAGCTTACGCGAGGTCCCGCACAATAAGGATACCGCGTCTCCAGTACGTGCTTTGAAATATACTTGTAGCCGTGAATTTGACGAAATATATGCGTCATTGCAAGATTTTGAAAAATCAGGAAAGACACCTTCTGATGCAAACACGATTCGGCCGGTGAATGAACAGCTCAAAGCAGCGCTTTACGGAGAGCATCAGAACCAGAACGACTTCACCCTATTGAGACACTTAGTCGCCGAATCTAACGTATACGGAGTGACAAGAAATCTTTCATCCTTCGACGTCTTTGATGTATTGGAAAATTCCGTGCTAAAAGAACACGCCATCAATGTTTTGGACGGTCTTTCGATTGATACTGTCGCTGTTCGAAAAACATGCGATGAAATTTCGGCCGTTCGAGATACTTGGCGAAACTTGCGGTCAAATGAAGCCAAAAAGGCAATAGGTGAATTGCGTTGTGCTTTGCCATCCGCTAACTCAGATTGCACTATCGCTCACGTCAATAGTACGGCGAACCGCCTTTTCTGTCTTTTAAGCAAGGGGCGTGTCACGTCCTTGAAGGAACTGTTTTCCAAGGATCATAAGCCTTCAAATTTACCCATCTTGGATGAGATCGCAATTTGCCTACGCTTTTTAAATAACGACATAATCCAAAACCTGTGCTCCGGCCTCACCGAAGAAGAATCGCGGTATCTTGTTAAGCTGAAGACCATCGGTGCTATGGTGCTCAGAACCATTGAAGGACCTGCTGAAGCAGGCTTTAAGAAATTGAACGAATTGAGAGATCTACTAGATGGGATTCCGCAAAATAACCCTTTTCCGAAACATCAAAATCCGGAGCGTTTCTACGTTTGTCCGGGAGAAGACATCCCAGCAATGAACAGTAGTCCTCGAGACGACATCATGGATACATCGGATGACGAGTCAGATGGTGGTTGCGACGGTACTACACTAAAAGAGAGGGAACCGCAGAATAAAGGAGAAGGAATCGATGTCTATGTCGAATCGACATGTGATTCGTTATGCAGTCAAAAACCCAGACGAAACGAAGATGACACCTTGTTTCGAACTAGAGGAGAAAAGTACGGTAAGTTGCACTTCAGTCTGCGTTAGTATTGGGGAAAATGACCGTTAAAGGCTGATAGCTCTCGTGGCCCAGATCAATCCATTTCGAAGCAGGTTTCTGTTCGGAAAACCAGTTTCGATAGCGCTGATATGGAAATGTCTGAGGATGATATGCCCGATAGAAGGGAAGAACTTGAATCTCGGAGACCGCTTGCAACTGTAATTCAAAATCCTTCATCAAGCAAGGACGTCAGCCGTGCAGCCACAGGGATGGAGGATCATAAGTCACTTCAGAGCCAAGACATAAAAGTCAAGCAACTGGCTTTTTTGAAAGCAAAACGTTTATTTTTACGGAAGCGGATTGGCACGAACAAACGTGATGCAGCAAGGAGCGGGCCATCCGTCGATTCATCAGAGCAACGACGTAAAAGAGAAACAGAACAAAAGGAGGCCACGGCCGACCATGACAAGGTACGTGCCACTAACACATGTGACCTGCTTGATTCGAGCTCTCAAGAAGATCATGATCGTCATCGTCGCCCTTTTGAAATTTTTCAGGTAAGTCAATTTGCAGCGTCGAATACTTTATCGTCCGATAGTCACGAGCCAGCCGATCAGACAGGTGCTTGTGCTTGTGCTAGTGACGTTGATGCGTTTGTCGAAGGGGCAGGCGATTTCACAGTGTCGCTCGAGCACCGTCGTGAGGACCTAAAGAAAAAAATTGCATCAGCTCTGCGAAAGAAACGCCGTTTGGAAGAGGCGAAGGGGAAAAGGGTGAGTGATGAAAATTCTGAAGCGAAAATGACAGGGAAACAGACACTTCGATCGTGTGTCGTGGAAAGCGGGACCGGTAAGGTACAAAGACAGGCCCTTAGCAAGGTTGCGCTGTCCAATAACTTGACCACAGCGGTAGACGAGCTGGATCGTCGAGACTTGCTACAACGCAAAGAGGCCGCGGAACAAAATGCACGCCTACTACATTTCCAGCGGCTAGTTTCGAAGCAGGAGACCATGCTTGAACACCAGGATTACGAGATCGATACAACTAGCGACAAAATTTCCAAACTAGAAGATCAAATAACAGACCTTGAATATCAGCTCAGCGCTGCCCCAATGAAGGTTGACGAGTTGAAATCACGACAAGAGATCATCGAAGGAATGTTGGAGCGCAATCACTCGGAGATGATAGCCCTACGTGACAAGTATTCAATGCTATAGTCAACCGCAATATTTTGAAATGAATCATGATTCTACGTAGGAGTACTTGAGTTAAATGCTATTGTATTGTGTTTGCTTCGCGCTGCTGATATGTGTAGACACATCGAAACGTGGTCGTCATCGTGCTAGGACTACATGATATGTTGTCTACCTCACCTACAACGACAGTCTATGTAGGAGTATGTCATCATTCCCTATTTATTCCTACACATGCTTCAAACGTGCCTCCAATTTTTCAAGGGCCGCCAAAGTCATGACCAATTTGTCGTGGCGCAAGATGTCATAGACCGAGGCAGCGTGATCATTGCCCAGAGTAATCCGGGGAAGGTTCGAAACAGCCAAGTAAAACGGAACGGGCACACCGTAATGGGTAGCCACGGTATTTTCACTATCTTCTTCGGGAAAATAGCTATCGATGATCAACGCGGAGGCTTCACCTTTTTTTTCACCCAAGCCCCATTCCTGCAAGATTCTTGCCAATTCTCGTGTCTTGTAGGATGGTAGTCCATGCAATTGATCCAGGAGGATAAAATTCCCTTCCAACAACTTCTGACTAAGCGCGTGGCAGAGTGCCTGTCGACGAACCTTTTTGTTCAATTTAGTATTACCGTAATCGGTTAAATTGGAGGGTCCATGCGCCTTGGCTCCGCCCCGAAAGTGCGGTGGTCGCGAATGACCCACGCGGGCCATCCCCTGACCCTTCTGCGGCCGAAGCTTCCGCCCAGATCCTGAAACATCCGAGATACCTTTGGAGTGCGCCGTGCGACGACCACGTTTTTTGTTCCGATAATACAGAACGGCACGTTTCAATAAATCGACACGGATGGGGTCGCGGCCAAACACATTCTCGTCCAACCAAATCGTTCCTACCGTTGAATCATACACGGGAGCAAAGAGAGTGTGGATTTCCACATTTAAACGATCTGGCAATGGTGTTGCGTACAATACCTCTGGTTGGCGCAGGAACAACTCAGTACCTCCTTCTTCATCGTCTTCTTCTTCTTCCGAATAAAATTCTTCTGCGGTTGACGCATCCTCCTTTCCTTCTGGTCCCTGTGTCACGGCAGAGTTATCCCTTTCTTTGTCTTGTTCGTTCTCGTCTCCTTTCTCGTCAGAACCAGGTAGTGTTGGTTTGTGTTCCGATCGCACGGGTGCAAAGGACGATCGTGGATCGATCTTAAGATTACTGGGAATTTTAAGAGAATATTGAGGTGCGGGAGACGAAAAGTTGCGACGTACACCTGTTTCCAGTGTTCCTACTGCCGTCCCTGTTGCTACCGCCGTTGCCGGGGCGGCGATGACTTGGCGTAGAAGACAACTTCGACGTCCAACAACCGGTGCAACCAAGAAGTGACGTATCATCGTCGTTCCGGTTCTGTCCGCTATTGTTGATACTATTGCAGAGCTTCTACGCAGGTGTGATTGTTATTGGGTAGTATCAACGATGGTGACAAAAGAGATATGATGGTTTGCGCTTAGGTACTCCCTCTTTTTTTGGTGAGGGGAATCGTCGCGGCGGCGCTTGATTTTTCGTGTCAAATGGGATGAGAGGCAGCTCTTGTCGCCACGCGTCGTCTGGCCGACGCCCCCCGCGGAATTTGTGAGCCTCAGTTGTGTGACCGCGAATATTGTAGGAGTAACAAAGTATGCGGTCCTGCCCGTGTGTGAGAAGCATGACGTGTCGATGGGTTAACACGCAAATATTGCACGCATGAGTTACCGTAATATCATTACTCCTACCGTAGTTCACTCACGCTAAAAAAGCACGAGAGAGAAAAGAGATGATAACGACACATTGCTTCTTTACTCCTACCAAAAAAAGAAAAAGTATCGATATATATCAAGTCACATGAAACTCTTCATCTTTGCGCTCTTACCGTCTCTTTGTTTGGGTCTATCATCCTTGATTGATGCCGCGAATATGGCTTTAAAAAACTCCCCATCTTCGAATCGATTCATCACGAATCGTATGTGTCCCTATGCCCAAAAAGTTTGGTGCGCCTTGGAGGTTTCGAGGACGCCGTACGAAATGGAAGAAATTGGTCTCTACGGAGCAGGGGGGAAGCCGTCGTGGTTCCTGAAGCTGAATCCACGGGGGACCGTCCCCGTCCTGGTTACGCACGGCGGGGCGGCCGTATATCCCGATTCCGATGTCGTGTTGGATCAGTACGAAATTGGGAATCTGCGGGGCAACGCACCCATCTATCCACCACCGGATCGAAAAGATGTACGCGAATCGATCAAACTGTGGAGGTGTCTTATCAACAATATGCTCGATGATGGGAGAGAGTCCGTGTTGAGTTCTGAATCAGTACCTTCCAAGGCACTGCAAAAGCACCTGGAAGAAATGGACAAGGCGGTCGTGGGACCTTACATTGCCAGTCAGAGAGTCACCACGGCAGATTGTCATGCCTTTCCATTTGTATGGAGGCTGAAACAAGAATATTCCACCGCCTTTGCGACAGATTACCCTGCATTGAATGAATGGGTAGAAACGTGCGAACAACAACCCGAGTTCTCTCGAACTGTTCAATCGAGTTGGTGGTGGTGGTGGTAGTAGGGATAGTAATGGCAGTATCGAGTAGTAAAAAGTAGGATTAAATATAAATGCATAAACATGCTACATTACCACGGTCGGCGACTTACACTACGTTTCTTGTCTTATCCTCATCACTGGCTTCAATAAGGCTCTAACGTTGAAAAACCGCTGACTTAGAATTTACCAAGTTTTCGCGGATTGAAAATCTCGGCTGTTTGAAGCAAGCGTCCAGAGAAACCGTCTGGAATAAGCAAATTGCGAGCGGTTTCAATACTCGCCAACTCGTTTTGATAGGATTGATCAAGCTTCCAGTATTCGGCTCCACCCTGTATTATTTTCAAATAGGATGGACTCGGTGGGATGAAGGTATCAGCAGCAGCAAACAGTTGTGCCACCAAAACACGAGCCGGAACAGGATCCGCCAACGCAGCCAGTGCTTCCGCACCGGCAGTCCCGTTATCTCCCCAGTATCGATACACGGTACATTTATCCCATCGATAAGCAAAAGGGACCCCCTCACTGAAAGACAACTGTCGAAATTCCTTTTCTGTCAATTCGTAAACTGCACCGTGAATGCGGTCATTGTGATCTCCACTTTTCAGTGCCGCAGCAGCCGAAGGCTCCAACATGGGATTGCCGCGCACATTGAATGCGAGTCGGTATCCAGGTAAGATAGCGGCCGATGCGTTGAGCGGATGAAGATCGCGCAGACAGGTCATCGTGTTGGGTTGAACATTCGATCCGATGGCAAAGTATTGATAGGTCAACAAGCCATGTGACGACCGAACCAAGAAGAACCATACGACGAATGCCAAAATGGATACAGCTGTGATTGTCATACTTTGGCAACGGTCTATTTTTATGTCTCGTCACCGTTTTGCTCCTCACAAGATTTATATGATGTGCGATGTTGGAATATGATTAATGATGATTACGGTTTGATTTGGTCGGTGGAACGTAATAAAATTGGAATATGATGGAACAGGAACATCACAAGATCGCGAACGCAATGAGGTGGACGGGGAGAATCTAAACGGGACCCAAACAGTCGTGTTTCGGTATCGTTAGACTTCCCCACTTTGGCCTCTTCTGTTTGCTCCACTACCTTAGTTATCGTGGCACGATGTTAGGCGACAACTGGGTTTATCTACTCCACCCATGAACCGTGTGGGTACGACGAAACGACAGAACAAAGAGTTTGAAAGGCAGTCGATTTCCACTAATTTTTCAAGACATTTATGAGAAATTAGAAGATAATATGTTTGCCACAGAAGTTCCTAAACGGTTTATTCTTGTATTATCATTGGTTCTATGATACCGGTGCGAGTCGTACAGTTGTTGTTTCAATGATGATTCTAACTCTGTAATGGGTGTAAATGGATCCAGAGGGAAAAGAAGCAGGAAAAGATTGGAAAGTTACGTGTTACATTTTGATCCCGCCGTCAATGCAGAGACGTATCACTGTGTTCCGAGCGAGCCAATATTCTATTTGGAGATAAAATAATTTTTGGTCGACGAGCATCAAGCAAACGTACTTCATCAAGCAAACATACTGTTTTCCACGTCATTCTAAATCGATCAATCGTATTCTTGCTGGGAATCGTGTTTTTGTTACCACGGTGATCAAAGTCTAGAAAGTACTCTTAGCTTTGTTCAAGACCCCGCCTTACACCAGAACCATCACAATCAATATACAGAAATCTTTTATCGGAAAGGTACCAGGCAGCGACGTTTAACATGAACAAATCATCTTCTGCTAGTACTCTATTGCACACGTGGCATTCGTTTTTTTGTCGCCCTTCGTAATCGTACAATGTATCATCTTACACGTCGGCCTGCAATATTTCTCAAGTACAGACTCGAATATCTCCGTGACGTTGCCCTGGAGGACGTGATATGAAGAAAAAAAGGACGATCGCCACAAACGTTTTTTATTTTATTTTAAAGCAATCGTTTGATTACGCTTTCTCGACGCTAAACCTCGGTGAAGAAAAAAAATATGATCAGTGGAAACAACCGCGGCTGCCCTCGTACACGGTAATAAACACCAGATCGTAACAAGACAAAAACGAAGCTCTTACACCAAAATTGCCTACCATTCAACAAGAGAAAAGATTCGAAGGAATAGTAAAAGAAGTACAAAATATCACAGCAAAGCAGCTCTAATATTCTCACAAGGACGCATAACACCCAAGTAGGTGTATTAGACAAGTTAACCCGGTCGGAAGAGCAAGGACAAGGAAATATCGCTGTAGGCGAATGGACTTGCCCAGTTCAAGCATGAGCGACCCTGGGGATTGCCCGGCGGAGGACGCACTCGACTCTCCCGACAGTGTGCCGATCGAAGTTTCCTCCCTTGTTCGAACCATGGAAAATAACTTACATCAAAGTGAGGCAGAACAATCAGATGAAGCAGATGCAGATCAACAGGGGCAGAACCACTGGAACTCACTACAATCCAGCGAGCAGGGTTACTCAACGTCCGGGGGAGAATCAGGCACTTCCTTTCCAACGACGGATCTAATTGGTTTGGAAGAAACTTTTACAAGTGATCCATTATCTGAACATACAACGGAATCTATCTTGGAACCAACACCGTTGACCGATATACAGTCTTCCCATAATCGAATGCTATTTCAAATGACCCTCGCACATTATCAACAGCAACCTCCAGCACAACTAGAGCAGCAACAGATACAGCAGCGACCACAACACGGAATGATAGCCAACAACGTGTTTCTGCCCGGTGGACTTGACTTTGGGGGATTTCTGCAGGGGACGATGTTTTCACAATCACAGATTCCAGTGGGACAAGTGTACGGCTTCTACCCAGGTGATGGACAATCTCATATGGAGCGGATGCCGATGCAGAACCACCCTTACCTGCAGCAGGTTCAACCTCTATTCGGTGGAGGATTTGGGTTCTCAAATCAGGAACAAGTGGGACCGCAAATCGCACAGTTTCAAAACCCTGGGGTAGCGTCATTTGCGGCTGGGGCTTCGTTTCCTTCTGGTACCGTGGCGGACACAAACCCATCCGCAAGAGCAGTCACTCTGGGTCGACAAAAGAGAA
>Ga0051981_10001357_pt1 | contig 11928 bp, 7 predicted proteins | sample CryGey13umfilter_3_FD_59644 | JGI IMG/M metagenome (GOLD analysis project Ga0051981, IMG submission 59644) | Groundwater microbial communities from aquifer in Utah, USA - Crystal Geyser 4/10/14 3 um filter | ecosystem: Environmental > Aquatic > Deep subsurface > Groundwater | place: USA: Utah... | reverse complement strand
ACACACACACACACACACACACACACACACATTCACTGGAGGAATGTTCGAGCACTTGGTTCTTATACATAGTTTACTCGCACCTTTCTACCGTTTCTTTCTTTTGTTACCGTCCTTGGAGGATTGTTGCTTGCCCTTGGACCGTTTCAGGAATTTTTGTGCCGCCTGGAAGCCTGCCGATCCTCCCACGCCCTTCATATCGGACGCCCCGTGTTTGCCCTTGTGACCGCCACGGGGGTGTTGCTGACCCTTCTTCTTGCCACCGGGAGGCATCAGTAATTTGTTCATGTTGTTGCCGCTCAAAAATCGTTCCACTGATCCTGCATATTCTTGTGCCCTGTCCTTGTGCTTTGGTTTACCACTACCACCCTTGCGCCCCACAGGACGTGCAGCTTGTTTCTTCTTCTTGGCCAAAGTTGCGTTGTTGTTGTTGTTGTCGTCGTCATCGTCATCCGAGTCTTCTCCCGGTATAACAGTACTGGTGGTTACTACTACTTGACCTCCCCATCGTTTTTCTGTTTCTTCGTCGTTATACTTTTTAATTTGTGTTTCTGCTGCCAATTCATCTGTAACTGCTGCTGCTGTTGATGCTGCTGCCGCTGCGACATCTGCATTCGTCGACACGTCCTCGCCTTGATCTGCGTCGGCGCCGTCGTCGTCGACGACGTCGTTATCATCATCACCCCGATCGATACCGCTTATCGGTATTTGATCCGCCATTGCGGCTTCCAATAATTCCTGTTTCGCCTTCTCCGATTGTTCGATCTGTTCCATCAACGAGGCCTTCCGTTCCTTGCGTTCCAACAATCGCTCGTTACGGTCTTTCACCTTTTGCATGGCGAGTCCATAGGCGCGACGCTGCTTTTTGCGTTCGGAAAACCCGCGCAAATAATTGCGACGAGCCTCCGGATCGAAGGTGATTTCGGGTCCGCCCCTGTGCTTGCGTTTCGGCATAACTTTTTTTTTGACGACTGTAGAATGCCAGTTGTTTTGCTTTACTTCGTTTTACCCCGTTTCGCTTTTGTTTCGTTTGATTTTCGGTGCCTAATCGAAACTTGGTGGAAATGACTGGACTCGATGTGCTTGTGTGGTTGTTTGATTTTTCTTTCCGTTTCCCTTGTTTCGAAAGAAGCACCCCCAAAAAATTGCCCATGATGAGACAAGAGCCTCATTCTCGTGGGTGGCGGCCGACATCGCGTTCTGACAAAGGGCAGACGAGAATAAACATTTACTGTTAGCCTTAAACCCTATCGTAACAAAAATGGCACGACAATCCATCTCTCGTTCTCTCGTGTAAAATAATAATTTTCGTTGTTGTGGTGTCATCGTGTGGACGCTCCTCCTCCCCCCTCCTCCTCCACCTCGTCGGTCCATCGAGAAAGAGTTTTTGTTATTTTCTTCTTTTGGTCTGTGATTCTCTTATTCACATCATGTCGGCCGAAGAAGTTGTAACACAACAACGACAACAACAAAAATATGAAGATGATGGCAGTCGAGGATCGTGGATGCCGCTGATAGTGGTGCTCGTATTGTTGCTATTCCGGTGGCTCGCGTACGGTACATCTACTATACCCGTTCGTTTTCGAAGATTTTATAATATGCGGGTGCGTAATATTATCAGATGTGAAACGATGATACACTATCCCCGGGGTGTTGTTATTCATCATCGAACGTGCGAGGGGTCTTTATTTATTTATTTATTTTTTCTTCTTTCATTTTTGATACGTCTTGATGTACTAGTATCTTGTGAACATCTCATGTCTCTCTTTCTCTTTTTGTTTTTGCGGGGACGGTCTTTGACTGTATAACCTCCCTCCGCCTTTGTCTTTTCGAACAAAAACAGAGGATCCAATTAAGAAATCAATTAGGACTTCGAGATGATAGTGCTTACCGATCGGGGGCGGCTGGATCGGGGGCAAGTCAAACCAACAAACGAAAAGGATGATCAGATTAAAAAAAAATATAAGGCATCGCTCAGAAGAAAAAAAGAAAAAGTGACAAGAAAAGCGATCGGTATTTTTTGGATGCGCACTTTTAAAAATTCACAATAGATGAAATATTTCGTTATCTGTCCTATGTGTCATTTCATTTGTCATGATTCATTTTGTGTGAGAAATTGATGGAAGGATCTTTGGAGACAAAAAATACCAAAAATCGATCAAAATCAAAAAAACGAGTTATCTTATGAATCTTCGCCCCGTAACTGTGCAATCGTGCGGTTATCTTTAGCAGACTGCTCATACAAAAGGCGTTATCTCGTTCTATTATTATACGGTGGAACAATCGTATGATCCTTGTCGAAACTGTCATGGACCGTACAGCTCACAAGAAGAAGAACAAACGACGTACCACAAACATGGGCTGTGCCACACAGAACCCACCACCCAAAAAAGATACATATCCTTCACGTTCCCTCCATTTTTTAATGCAGTTTACATCCCTTTTTCTATGACCATCTCGATGAAATTCATTACCAATTGGTGCGTGCGGTGTGCGGTCGTAATCGTCTTTTTACGTTCTCCGTATTTTTCCTACCGCACCTCCATCCATAGTCAATCCGCCGCCCGAATGCGTTTCGTTTGTCCGTTTTGGTGCCTGATCTACTTAAAATAACAGAGTGAGCGCAGGTGGGACGTTGGAAGAACACAAAATGGTACAGTACAGGGGTTGGAGAATTTGTTAATAAACAAATACGTCTAAACATCTCTCTTTTGAGCGACAAAGCACCACATTTTGCACGCTCCATTCTGAAATAATAGATCGTTTGATTGCCCACTTCTCTCTTTCCCTTTCACACCCCTCCTCTAGCATGAAGAAGCCAGTAAATATTTTGGCTGTGAGAAAGATATAAAGCCAAATCTAGTTTGAAGAGGGGGGACTCATAGCCATCGAACAAGATGGTGATACAAAATACTGATAACTCAACCTCTTCGCAATATGAAGTTCCGACTCGTCGAAAGCCAGCCAATGGCAGCAGCGGACTAGTTAGTAGTCGAGTCCAATTCTTCGAAAATCCTCCCCCTGCACGTAAAAATCCTCCGCCCGTGCCACCCAAACACGCTGTGCTCCCTGCGGTATCTAGAAATGCCGCACTTCCACACCAATACCTGATCACCGTGGGACCGCCGTCACACGACACTACCATCCATGCCGATACAACAGCACCACGCCCAAAGCCTTCTCCGCCTCTTCCGCCTCCCCCATTGGAGCATCGTCGACGCTACCCAGATTCCTTTTCAAATGATCTTCCAATGATAGACGAAAGTAGACAAGAGGACTTTGCAGGCGGTAGATCGTCGTCGACCAAGAGAAATGGGTCGCCATTGATGGAGACGGGAATTGAACATTACAGTCGAGGAGAATACATCTTGGCGGAGAAGGCTTTTATGACAGCTCTCAAAACACAGCACGCCAACGTGGGCGTGGATGACCTTACGATTGCCCTCATCATGGGTAATTTAGGCGCAGTCTATCTAAAACAGCAAAAGGTAGAACAGGCCATGCAGTTTCTAGAAACGTCGTTGGGAATGAAAAAGAAGCACGGCGATAGAGTTAGCATGGCGGATACATACAATAATCTTGGAAACTGTGCCAATCTCTTGGGTAAGTTCGATGAATCGTTGGAGTATTATCGACTTGCTTTACGAGAACTGCGACAAAAACAAGGTCGCAAGTCGGACGTGGCGGATGCTCTCTTCAATATTGGCCGACTTGAAATTCACAGGGAGAATTTCAAGACAGCCAATGGTGTTCTTCATGAAGCATTGCGTATGGCAACAGATGCATATGGAGACAACCATGCCTACGTTGCAGAGGCTTCGGATTTGCTAGGCTTTGTTCAGGTTTCGCTTGGGCATCATGACGAGGCATTGGTTTCATTTACCAAAGGATTGGAAGTATACAGAAACTTACATGGTCCGTTGCATATTGATGTCGCCAATGCCATTTTTAATATTGGAATGTTGCGAGAATCGAAGAAGGATTTCTCCGAGGCATGGGAGGCGTACAGCACGGCCCAGGATCTGTATCGACGCCTAGGTACTCCTCCTGAAGATTCAGCATACCAGACCGTGCGTCGGAGCATAGCACATGTGGAAAAATTGATAGCCCAGCAAAACCAAGCGCGTTTAATTGAAAAACATCACGAAGCTCAAAAGAAGAAAAAGAAACAAAAGGAAAGACGCAACCGATCTGGTCAAGAGTATCCAAATTCTATGGCCGTCTAAACGCTGAATAGAGTTTTAAAAAGTCACCTCAACGATCAAGTAGCTTCATGAATATATTAATACTTCCATTATCACTACACTTACAGCATTTTGTTGCCACATAGGAGGATATTCAGAAACCACCTTGGGGAGAAACCATAGAGGCAGTACGTCGCCAAATAAAATGGGTACACAAAATGGGTAAATAAAATGGGTAAAGTATCATGAAGCGAAAGACGGCCCATTCCGAGATCTGTATGGTGTCTGATTCCGATCCGATTTTGTTGTTGCATGTTGGACAATACCACATTGTTACCCTCATGGAGTATGAAGCGAATAGGATGGAAAGGGACTTTACACTCTTGGTCATCCTCTGTAATATAATTTTGTATTTCGTTGATGATTTTGTATCCTTGAAGCTTGAGGGGTGGGATTGGTTTAAAGATTTTAGGAGTCGAGCAACACCTCAACGCGCAACATAGTCCTACCCAGTTGGGAACGCGCGTGTCATACCATGAATAGCGAAATCCCAATATAGCATAAATAAGAATCCGAGAGACATTCAGAATGATTGTACAAAATTAACGAGAAACATTCAGAATGATTATGCAAATTAACTTATAGAATAGATGGACGTATTCGTTTTCAAGTCGAAACACTGCCTACTCGACACGATCTTCCCCGATCCATTCCTTTTGTTTCAATTCTTGAAGTAATTCTTCATCGGACGGCATGACCGAATCGTGAGGCTGTTTCAGGGTGTTTAAAATCTCTTTCATTTGATTCGTGTGCCCCTTGATGCTTACGTTAAAGAAACATATCTGAACGATAGCGTCCTCGATTCTTCGAGCATCTTTTCAAGTCGTTTGCGGGCTTTAGTAGTGTACCCTAATAGTGTCTTGTTCTTGTGTGCCTTGCGCATGGGCAAAATGGCCCCCATCGCGCTTCCTCCGCCTGTATACCGCGCCAAGGCCAAGGACAGGTTGGAGTCAATATGCTTTTTGATGCTGTCCTCGCACTTGCGAAGCTTGATGATGTTTTCTTTGACAGACCGATGCAAGAGTTCGAGTCCTTCTTCTTCTTCGCAGGTTTCTGAGTGGTCCGTCTCGGATTCGTCGGCATGGTTAAGTCCCTTGCGAATACTACACTGACGATATGGGAGAAGTCGACTCAAGGAAGAGGCTTTCTTCAAAAGCATAGTTGCTCCTTTGCTCAACGATGATCTTCTCTGAGGTACACCGCGCGACTCTGGAGTAGACGGGCCATCGTCAACGAACTTCATGCTCAGATCTTTGTTCCTTCGACAAGCTTCTGTTTGAGATTCTGAGAAGAGGCCGATGAGATACAAGACGTGTTTCCGTTTTTTGTTTTGTGATCTTCTTAACAATTTCTAGGGAAGAGTGTGTTGACCAACAGTGTAGTAGTTGGTAAATAATAGAGTATCTGGGCGTCAGTCCACGACCAGCCCTCATTTTTATCGATAGAATTTAAAATTTAAAATGAGGGCCGCCCATTCCGGATGGTTGTGATGCAACGAAATGGCCTGGTGGCGTAATTAATGGAAGGCTAGTATACCCCCGTACCCACTACCATCGGAAGATCTTATTCTATTTTCGGCCGCAGATTACTGTTACTATTAGCTGTAAACGATTCATTCATTATCGTCAGAAATCAATTATACATAAGTCAATAAACGGGGCTCTTGGTGTCTTCGCATTTTTCTGTTTATTTCCATTCGGGACCAGTTCAGCACCTAGTATGACATCAGTTCCATCAACCAATCAAGAGCAGCTAAAATTTGCAAATCGCGGAACACAATTTTTGCTGCTAGGAGTAGAATTTTCCATCTCGAGGACAAATTAACAGTTCCTAGGATATGGTCAAAGTAGCAATATTATTATCATTTCCTTCCTTTCCGATACAAGTTCACGGCGGGTTCCATAGATTCTACGGATATGAAACCAAACATCGGGTGAATTTTTTTGTGGATTGGTATCCGCCCTTCCTATGGTGTCATCAATGAATCAGTGTTATGATCAATGAATCAGTTCGATGATGTTATTTCGCTTTCTGACAGTGAACGATTCCGGTCTAATCTGGAATGGATGAATACTCCGTGTTACTTATGCTGTAAAAATACACTTATTCGGAACAATAGCAAAACCCAACGTGGAATATCGTACTGTACTCCTACATCATAAATGTTGTAAAGGTCCGTTCCATTTATCTGACTGACGTTTTCGCAAATTCGATACTGACTTCTGCTCCTACCGGTGCGTACGATGATAATGTACCCCAAACTAATTTATTGATTTCACCTTCAATAACAACATAACACCGAGATTTCCTCGTCTGGTCACCCTCTTGGAAACTCGTAACACTATCAGGACACTGGTTGAGATCGTGGACTCTCATCCCCTAAACAGGAACAAATGTCCGAAATGGTACATTATTCAAGCTAGTTACACTTTCATTCTCCATCAACATTCACGACTGTGAAACCTATTTCAGCGAATTTTTACTCGTAACTCGGTAAGGCATGGCACAATTATAAATATCATCACGTTTAACAGACATTGGTTTAGAACACCTGATAAACTACGGGAACACAACAAATTTCCACATCGCCCCCGCACACACCCCACTCACCGTCAACACAATCCCACGAGTACGTTATTCATATCCGTTCCAAACCTAATCGTCTTAATCGACTTGCCTATTATAAAAACGAAAACGAAAGGCACAACTTGTGAACCCAGATATCAAATTAATCTTCCGAAATGGATTTGCCCGTCATCCAAGGGGATGCTAATCCAAGTAAGAAGCGTAGTAGCAAAAAACAGGGGGATATGCCCCGCCGGCCCTTGAGTGCCTACAATCTCTTCTTCAGGGATGAACGCTCCCGCATCATGTCAAAGTTCGAGCTTGGTGAATCTCAAGACGATTTTGATATGGAAGCCGAGGGGACGATGACACAAAAGGAGCAACCGCAACAGCCCGGAGACTCGAAAAAGTACCACTCGGATCTATTCCAGAAGGTGGCCCGCACCATTGCCAGTCGCTGGAGAGCCTTGAACGGCACCGAACGGAAGAAATACGAAGACATGGCCAAGGAAGAGATGAGAGAATACCGTCGCAAGATCCAAGAACACAAGAAAGACTTCCTTGAATCCACTATCAGAGCGGCAAGAGAGTCAAGCGTGCCTTCGTTTCCGATGCCGGGCCATGCACCAGATTCTACAGAAGGGAGGCCTTTGTCCCACCATTCAACGCCGGTAAATCCAATGAATTCCGTCGGTAGCAGTCCGACGCTTCGAATGGATGGGCCGTTGAACGACAGCGGACAATCTCTTGGATCCTCTCGCGTCACATCCATGCCGGCTATCATCCAGCGTGACTTGACCTCGATGGATGTTTTGGGTCGGAGAAATCATCAATGGTACGGCACTCCCACCACCACACAGTTACCCCGCAGTAGCCTGTACGCGAGTTTGTCCGCCCCAACTTCCGTGGCGTCCGTTTACGACGACTGCAGAAACAACACGATCGAGTTCCCTCATATCCCCATTGACTTTTCATTCGCTGGATTATCTGATCTGTATCCCTTGGAACATAGCCGTGTCAATACCTCCTCATTGTTACCTTCATTCCCATCATCGTCATCATCGTCATCAACATCATTAACGACACAAAGTTCGGGTGACCGCCTCGCGCTGCTTCGCCTTGCCATGGAAAAGAGGGTAATGCCGGACCATCCCAGTGATGTGTCCCTAGGTCATCGTGATTTTCTTCAACGGCAACAAGCGGAAGAAGGCCCGTGGTCGGTGCGACGACTAGCACGCGAGCATCACAACATGAGAGAAGAACTTACCTTCTCGCGAGAACTACTGCTACGACAGCAATCGCAGCAAGAGCTTCAAATGTTGCACGACATGGCACGTTATCAGCATCAGCAGCAGCACCAGCGGCATCAGCAGCAGCACCAGTGGCAGCAGCTATTGCCACCAGCAGCAACAGCAGCCGCAGCATCATACGAAGTGGATCCAGATACTATGACTTCCTCAACGAACCTTCAAGAAACCCTTCGGTTGTATTTTCTGTCTCAGCGTCGACGATAAGACCATCACGCGTTTGTTCCCCTCGACCATGGAATGATACACATAATTGAAAAGACCACGGATTCGTCTTTGCATAAAATACTATCTTCTATCTTTTATTTAAAGTGAATGGTCAGATATATTCTAGAGTAGTAGATGATGGATGACGGGGTGTAGACGAAACGAGAGGAGCACATTCTAGAACGTGAGTTGTGCTCACAAAAACCGTACTCACGCTACTCGTCTACTTCGCGCATCCTCAACAACAAAGACGCCACAGCACCCCGTCTCTTGACTAGGTCGGTGGACAGGTAGCAGACGATCCAAATGACAACTACAGCGCATAAATTCAAAAGCAAACCATGTCAACAGAGCATATCGATGAAGACAAGAAGAATCAGCAGGAAGAGTCTTCTCCTCTGCAAAGACAGGTGACGAAACTTCGAACGCGTCGCGTCTGGTTCTTCCTTCTTGTGTTGCCCTTCGTGATTGGGGTTGTGTGGCACGGATTGCATCCATTCATCTCAGTCTTTACTGGAGACTTTGACAGACCACGACGGCTGTATGTCGACGAAAACTCGGCGGAACCAAATTACTTCCGCATCAATCACTCAAAATTCAAACGCCGCGATCAGTTACTCCCCAAGCAGCTGCAGCGACAGCCAGGACAGGTCTCTTCACTTTGTCGGGCCGTCAAGGCAGTAGTCACGGCCGCGGACGCCTTCAGTATAGATCGGGGAAATGTTCTGTGTCGTGGTATCAGTCAAGTAATCGATGTCTTACAAATAACCCCAATGGCAGGACCCGTGGCGGCTAGAGGCGAGGCAATCGTCATAGTCTTGCCGGCTTCCGCTGATTGGATTGAAAGCCCGCTCCATTCTGCCTTTCTATCCTTTCTCTTGGAATTGTTACAACCTAAATTCACATGGCTCGCCAAAACTATCTTTGTGGTAGCATCCCGAATAAGAGACAGTCAAACGTTACGTATCTCACAAGCCGCCAATGTATTTTTGGAGACCTATTTGGGACCTTCGACTGATACAGACCAATCGATCGAAAACCTTGTCGGTGATACCGACATGCCATCTGGGATGACGTCAAGTGCCATACTTCGTCAGTTGATTGTTTGGGATCAAGAATTAGTGGACGAACGAAACACGACAGTGAAATTTCCGACAATCCGTGTCTTGCCACAGGGTCCGCGCGGGTTGTTACCCAACATGGATCTGGTATCTGTCGTTAGGGCTGCCCTGCAGCGTACCGTTGGTGCCAATGCTAACTTGGAAATTCACCCATTCCAAGAAAAGAACAATCAAATCAGATCGTCTATTGATTCTATTTGTCATATTTTTACAAAACAAAAGTGTCCCGAGAAGGAGCTCTCATCCTTATCGAATCTGTTTTGGTTTGAGCACGTCTTGCGAGGCCACGACTTCGCAGCGCCGCACGCGGTGGCACTGGAACGTGGGATCGACGCCTTGACGATTCAGCTCGTCATACGACAGGGAGCAACTATGAATGATATCCAGGTCCGAAATGTCGCCTCTAAATTACCTGCAGCCATGGAAATTTGTGTCCGTGCCTTGTCCAATCTACACGAACGACTGCACCATTCAACGTCGTTATACCTATTACTCGACATGGATCACTTTGTAAAACACGAAGAATATTTGGTGCCAAATCTACTGTTACTCATCCCTCTCATTCTCAGGGCCGCGACGTTGTTTTGGGTGGACTTGGACCACTTTGATTGGATTGCTGTGGGCTACATGATGGAACGCACGTTCTTGTTGACTATTGTTATCTCGTTCGGACTTGAAATGGTAGAATTCATTGACACAAATTCATGGTGGATTCTGAATGACGGATTAGCAGCTCGTCATGCCATTGTTGGTCTTGCCTACTTGTACCTGAGTTGGCGCTTCGTGTTTGACGAAAAACGTTGGTCGGTACAATCTCGAAGGAGCGTGCAATGCTTTGCTTGCTTTTGGGCACTGTACACGCATGTGGCGATTGCCTTTGGTCATGTATCGTTAGCCTTCCCGTCTGCCTTGCTATGGACTCCCTTGCTGGCCTTCCCTTTTTATCATGACGCTACCGAACCCCAGACGACGTTGGACAAGATACGTGTGGCTCTATCAAAGATCGTTGGACCCGCTATATTCCTTGCTTTGGCGCCGTTTGTTTGGTTTGTCCCAAACGTCATCCCGTCTTACACTCCATATGTTTGCTACGCTTACATCCCCCTGCATTTGATGTTGAGTCAATTGTTCTTGTTCTGAAGGTATCTCAGTCTCGATTTGTGGCCTTTTTTCCGTGATGATGCGACCAGTAGAGACCATTTTATCAACCCGTACGGTCTTACGACGTCGCCACATTAATATTTGTAATCCAAGAACATTAAAACAGTTCACGCGTGCCGTGAAGTAAAGAAGTATTACGGGTGGTCTCAAATTCAATCTTCACGCAATGGCCAAACCTCTTCGCCACGCCGCGAATAGCTAAAATTTATATTTTAGCAGATTCGTTTTTATGGGGACGTCCGTGACGAAAAATTTGTATCATGCAATGAAGGTGGGTATGTTCAGAAGTTATTTTTATGGGCCATTGGATTCAGTGCCGTGAACTAACCTGGCAATTCCTTGAGACCACAGCGGCAATTGTTCAGGAGACAATTTTATGACTTGTGGATGTGAAAATCCGGTATGAGTTAGAATACATCTATGGAATAATGGCCAAAAAGTATTGCCTTCTGTGAATCTATAGAAGATTAAGTTTCTTCTTCGCTTGTCGCCGAGGGCGCGTGATGGGCCCTTGCTTATTATTAACGCGTTCCACTTTCAACGTAATTTCTTTATCGATATGTTCAAATCGATTTCGAAAATATTTTATTTCCTTTTGCGTTCTAGGTGTTGACATATCATCTGTTTTCCGTTTTCTCCCTGCTGCTCTTTTGAGTGGCTTGCTTTTGGTTTCTATTCCAAGCCCCGTTGCGATTTGCGCTTTGACGATACAACTTTTGGCCAATTTTATTTGTTCTTGATTAATTTTGGACTGTTTCATGAAGCGAATCTTTCCACCGAATTGGCGTTGCCGTTTGGGTTGGGCCCATGTACTTGGAGATCCAATTGTTGCAGCGGTGTCGGCTACACGGGGATCGTCTTCTTGTTCATGATCACTATTCTCACCAACATTTCCACTCTCTTCCTCTACTGACGATACGTTATGATCACTCACATTGCTCCAATCCAGATAATCGTTACGGCTTCGTTTCGTCATTTCCATGCCATCTTCCCAGGCGGCCAAATCGTCGTCATTGACCATATTCCAATCGGTGTCGTTGCAGTGTTTTGCATGGAAAGATGAACCTGCAGTAGGCGAGGACAAACCTCGCAGCACGGGCAAGGGATCGATGGCTTGGTGGACATCTTTGGGAGGATTCTGGTTCATATCAAAGTGGTCAATGGATTGCAAAGTAATAATTCTGTCGTCGTGGTCGACGGCCGAACCAGAATCATCATGGCTTCCTTCGCCTGGGGATGACTCGGTATATCCGATAGCGTCGTGTTCCACGGACGATACATCCGATAAAGAACACACACCCCGTACAAGGGGAAGGGGGGTAA
>Ga0051981_10001352_pt1 | contig 11951 bp, 9 predicted proteins | sample CryGey13umfilter_3_FD_59644 | JGI IMG/M metagenome (GOLD analysis project Ga0051981, IMG submission 59644) | Groundwater microbial communities from aquifer in Utah, USA - Crystal Geyser 4/10/14 3 um filter | ecosystem: Environmental > Aquatic > Deep subsurface > Groundwater | place: USA: Utah... | reverse complement strand
TGTCATAAAATTAGAAATCAATTAAGTCGAAACGGTATATTTTACAGCATCTCAACAAACATGACGTTTTTTTTTTCACGCACGCCATAATCGTTCACTGAACTCATTATTACTATTTACATTTAATAGACAACTTAGAAGGGTAGACTGACTGATTCAGGAGATCAGGATTGTAAACCTACTAGTTAGAAGAAGAAGAACGAGGAAGAAGAAGAACGAGGAAGAAGAAGAACGAGGACGAAGCCACGCCGAGGCATTTGACAACTATCTCCGTCGTGCGATGTTGATGTCCTCATGGTTCTTCCCTTGTCTCGGCGTGGTCGACGGCAAACTTTGGGACATTGTAATGGCAGAAGGCATTGTATCTATTTCCTGCTTGTGGTTTTCGTGGGGTTAGTTACATTAGTCTGGCTTTGGATTCTCGTCAAACTTCTAATACAATCAAGAGATGGCAAACCTCTGAGCAGACTGGAGTATAAAAATTTCGCCTCTTCCAAAGGCGAGTGGGCGATTTTCTACCATATTTATGTCCCAGCCAAAAGCCACAAAAATGCGCTACGTATTGTGAAAGAACAGATGATGCAAATCAATCAACGAATCAATCAAATTAGCCAAAATGACCCTGTGTCGTTATATCTTACAACGGTCGGTGATTGGCTACCAGAACTTTCGGTGGAAAATCTACCCGGCTGTCGTTCCAATTCTCGGTTGGATTGTCGACACGCCCAGCATCTCACCGAAGGAAGTGAAGCTGCTACATTACAGATACTATACGATTTCTGTTTACAAGCACAATCGGATCAGGTCGTAACCTATTTACACTCCAAGGGATCATATCACCGACACAAGACGAATGAACGGTGGCGTAATTTTTTGACCAATGCCGCATTGCACCATGATTGCATATCCAAGACGACCGACCAACAATGCCATGTATGCGGGCTGCACTTTTACATGCAATGGACCAATTTCTTCCCGGGTAACATGTACACTGCACGATGCGAGTATGTGAAAAAGCTGTTGCCTCCTGAAGAATTCACAGCTCGCCAAGAACACGCCGTGGCTGATCTCTTGTGGTTGCGTTACCGAGGATTGTTGGCGACTCAACTGTTTACGGATAACCGCCCGGATCGCTTCGGCCTAGAGCGCTATAGCATAGAACACTGGATTGGGAGTCATCCGCATCTGAAACCCTGTGATATGGCACCCTCGCCTCTCCGTGATTGGCTCAAGTCTGATAGTACCGCAAATGAAGAACACTTCGAATGGAAACTTGGGCCTCGTCGCCATGACCCGCCTGCCGACTTTCCACCATCTACAATTACAACGATGTTGGATATCAATGACACGGCTCGTCGATTAGAGCTATTTTATCTACCAGGGAAGTTGCGACTATGGGATTCTCTTTATCAGACTGTGCCTAGACTAGATTCGTGGATATGGTCATGGTTTCCTGATGGTGTTTATTGGAGAGAGCAGCTAAAAGATGGCAAACTACCCGAATTCAACAATAAGTATCTATACAGCGAACCTCCTGGAGACCTTGCGCTATCATCTATGATAAACATCGGTTTGGAAATGGCCAACCTGTCAGTGTTTTTACTAATTGATGCGTCCAGACCAGTCTCTGTGAAAACCGGCTTGTACTTTAACCAACTCTTACTGTTTCTTGAACGAAATGATGATATACAATTGATTTATCAAATTACGGGATACTACTGGAATGACTATTCCGAAATCTTTGATCATTCTACTTCTTCACGGTTGAAAGCACTAACGCCGCAGAAGATTCGACGCGAAAGCGAAACCTTGACTCATCTATATCAATACTGTCAGCGTCCAGCGCTGCCATCGAATGCAACTGTCCTGTATCTCCCTGGTGGAGATATAGAAAACGTTGCAGCTTTGTTTCAGAAATACACCGACTCGATCCAAGGAGGGTCATACAATGTCTGCGGATGGAGACTCTTCACTGGAACGAACATGCACTTTGAAAACAATACGTGGGTCACAAAGTGCTCCTATATTCAAACATTACTCCCCCCAGACGAATATGTAGTTGCGATGAACAATGCGGTTGCAAGAGCGTGGGTCGAGACCATGAAACACCGCTTTGTGAGCGTCCCTGATTCTGCACAATGTCTTGGGATTGATTCCGACGCCATGCAATCTTGGGTGACAAGCCGCCCAGATTTCACCCCATGTGATCCACCTCATTCACCACTCACGGAACCAGGCTGCGATGAAGCAGGAATAGTGTCTTACAATGAAATGGACGACAGTATGCGTCTACGATCATATTCTCTTCTTGCTGGACATCTGTGGAGATGGAATTCAATCTATGGATTTGCATTTACTCCCGCTCGTGCGGACGACGACAACGATTTGTCATGGATCTGGACCACTTTTCCGGATGGTGAAACATGGAAAGAGGCGACGAAAACCTACGGTATCGAAGATGTCGTTGAAAGAATCACCCAGCCGTTCGCTGACACGACCGTTTAAACTATTATCTGAAGTTGTGAGAAGATTTTTGAAATACTGGAGTGTCAGTTATAGATAGAGGTATAGTTACTGTTACGTGCGGTGTCCCAGGCACTGATAAACTTTGAATAACTAGCGCAGAATCGACTGTGACCTTGGATTGTAGGTCTAGATGAAGATTCGACCCATGGTGTCTATCGAGTTGTCTGTCATGCTGTCCCAACTTCTGCGCCGTACAAAGACCGGTGGGTATCCGTCCAGCCGTCCGTCAGTCCGTCCGTCAGTCCGTCCGTCCGTCAGTCCGTCATTTTTCTCTCTCTACTTCACTGTTTCCTCTGGACCACACATTATTGTTTCTTTGACGCTACACCACGATATCTTTCCAGATTCCTCATTACTCACAGTCATTTTATTAGTTTTCGGGAGTATATTTGTAGGAGAGTATTAATAATAGGTGCACGCCACTCCTTCGTTCTTTTTGGAAGTCCGCGAACATCGTCGAAGTCGATACTACCTATTCAATTTTTCATGACGAACCTCACCGGTACCATGGCCTCACTCTCTTTGTACTCGTCTCTCCTCAGTCTCTTGTTGCTAGTAGTCGCAGTCTCCGGAGAAACGAGCTTCGGTTGGAAAGAACTCAGCATCAAACTCCCTAAGGGGTTATCCGATCACACCGCTACGCGATCCGGAGATATTGTTTATCTTGCAGGAGGATGTGATGCGGAATCTGGTAACGTATGGGACGACGGGGCGAAATTCTTTATTTGCTCCTCTATTTCCAAATCTTTGATTGGTTTTAATATCATCACCAACACCGTCATTGATGACTTACCGGATATGCCCATAGCACGTTACCGTCACGCAGCGGCGGCTGCCAACAACAAGATTTGGATCGTTGGTGGACGAGACATCGAAGATAACTTAATTGAACAAGTCGATGTACGTACAGAATGAATCCTTAATCTCGTGTGAAGAGAGTAGCCAGAGAAGAAACTGCAATTCATCGATCTCCCTTTGTTTGCCGTTCTCCTAACTTCTCTTTTTCGTGACTTCCGTTTGTTACCCACGTCTCCAAAATATACACAGGTGTTTGACATTGCTACGAGTACCTGGTCCGTCGAGGGAGATCTTCCCGAGGAATACTTTACATCGGATCATACCGGATTTGGTTACCAGGATCGGGCTTACTTTATCGGCGGGTACGATGTGAACTACACGGCGTTGACGAATGTGTTTTATATCGATGCCACATCATCGGATCCCCTAGGATCCATTACCGATGTCGCACCACTCAATGTGGAACGTGGTGACATCACGTCGGGGCTTGACGAAGTCAACGGATACGTATTGGTAGCGGGAGGCTTCACCCATGCGAATGATTTTTGTGAACCGCACAAGCATGCCGAGTTATACAATATCGCCGCGGACGAATGGACCGAGGTTGCACCCATGATGTTCGGTCGTGCCGACAAGGCCTTGGTGCACCTGGACGGTGAAGATGGTATTTTTTATGCCATGGGCGGCGAACGTCAAGTGGCGGGATTTTGCGACTTAGAAGTGCAACCAGAACCCGGTGAACGAACCATCCCTATTGATCAAGTCGAACGGTACGATCAGGCCAACAATACGTGGACCACCGTGTCGAAACTTCCCCTCCACCGCTTTCGTTTCCCAGCTGTAGCCGAAGGAAATGATATTTATTCGTTTGGAGGTCAGGTGGCCTATGAACAAGAGTGTGACTGTTTCGATAGCACCGATACAATCATTGTTTACACTGAATTGGAAAGCTGGGCATCTACATTCAGTCTCGTCTTGAATGGACTCCTTGCCACGGCCAGCGCTTTCTGGTTAACTGGGCTGATGGAAGTGTAAGGAAGAAAGTTTCCATTTATAGCAGTAAATAATGATTAAAACGCTAGCGGTAACAAGCTGCGATAAACGGGACGTCGTGTCATCGGGGCTTCGAATCGTAGTGAAGGGCGCGTATCCATCGTATTTTGATTTCCATGTTGTCTGTTACTCCTATTCTAATTGCGTGCATTGTTACTTACTGTTATTAGGTTATTGTAATTATTCTAATTGCGTACATTGTTACTAAGTGTTAGGTTATTGCAATCTTGTCAAACAGCTCACAGTTACTGTGGTAGACAGAAGACCTGACAGTGAACTTTCCTTTCCGAGTCGTAGTTGTGAGCAAGCTCATTCGGTACTCTAACAACTGTAAGCTCATCATTCGAGGTACGGAGCCTCTAACATTTTACAGTTACTACTAGCAGCCGCCACCTCCATTCACTGTGAGATTTTTTTTTCTTTCATGCATTTTCCCCTTCATATCGGTTACTATTTTCAGGTGTTGTCCTTCCAAAAACTCATCTGAAACATCATGACGGCAACATCGACGATACGCAGTAGTGATAATGAGAATCAGGTATCAAATCAGACATCGGACGATGTACCCATCGAAGAGTTAGTCGCCAAGCTGAACGTTCCGCCCCTCCCCGAACGTCTCGATGAGATTCCGGGGATACGTTTCGTACAGTATCCCGATGAATCTCAATTAGAGGCTGTGATGAATTTAGTTGGTAGAGATCTATCAGAACCATATTCTGGTACGTATGGGTGACAAGAAAAAATGAATGCATGCCGAAAATTTCATCCTCAAGTATCCGACGTCTTACCCACCCATTCCAATGCCACTGTTATTTATGCCTCCTTCTTGTTCATAAGTCTTTACGTATCGATATTTTCTCCACCGATTTCCGCAACTGTGTATTCTTGCCTTAGATGATAAAAGTCAAGAACCGATAGGATGTGTGGTCGGGAAGATTGATGTGGAAGAAGTAGTGTTGGTTGACGAAGGTAATGCCCGTCAAACGGAATGGACAGGATATATTGGCATGTTGGCTGTCGGACAATCATTCCGACGGAAAGGAATTGGGAAAGCCCTAGTGCGCTTGGTATTACAACGTATGAAAGCCTTAGAATGTACTTCTGCAACCTTGGAAACCGAAGTCAGCAATACCACGGCCCAAAAACTTTATCAAGACTGCTTTGGTTTTCTACGAGAAGAATTGTTGCTGCGATACTATCTCAATTGGAACGATGCCTACCGTCTACGGTTATGGTTCCTGTAAAAATCGGCTTCCACTTGATGAAAATGCCAAACCGATAAACACTCGATTTTTTTTTTTTAGTCAACACATATTCTATGATCATCTGCATGCTGCTTGCTCCAGGAAAGGCTCGTATCAAAAGGAAATACCCTTCGTATACTAAACTACCCACCTCCTTTCGACATCTTGGCCTTGTACTTGCCGTAGATTTGGTAGAATAAAGTCCCAAAGACGATAATGGCACCGATCGCGGCCATCGGTTTGATTTGATGACCAAACAGAATAGCAGACAAACAGATGCTGAACATTTGTCGAGTCGTCATTATAATCGTAAACACAATCGGTCCAAACTTTGGGACAAACAATAAATCAACAAAGCGTAAGAATGGGAGATATGGGTCATAGAAGTACAGGTTGTATGATAATGTACATGATCATCTGCCTTTCGCATATTTCACTGTTTTGCACACAATAACACATACACACCTCCTTGATGGTGTAAAAGATACACAATTGACCACTGGCCGACGTAATGGCAGTAATCACATTGTACCGAAAGCAAACCGGATTTGCCAAGAGAAATTCCCATACCACTGGCAAGTCACCCGAAAGTATCAACCCCGCGGTTGTCAACGCAATGGCATTGACATTCACGCCCAACATCATTTGGTAAGGATCGACATTTTCCTTGCCGTAATCCGCATAGACACGGGACTGCCATTGTGACGTGAAGGAATCCGATGTAATATACATGAGCAAGAATATGAGACCTAACAATTCGGTGCTCCCAGCACCCTTGTCGGATTCCTTGCTCAAGACCGAAAAGATGGCGACACCGACGGTAATCAAAAGAGCTTCTGCATACTGCGAGTATGGATAGTTCGTCCCCTTGAGGATTTTCCCCATACACATGACGGGGATGATCTTACTCGATTTGAATACCGTTTGTACGGGAAATGAAACATATTTAAGCGATGCATATTGTGACCAAGAGGAGATGGTATTAGACAAAGCACAAGGCGTGAACGCGAGAAGGGGTGCTGAATTGTTGGAGAAAAATGATCCGTGTTTTGTTCGGACAGCAATCAATGCAACAATGACAGCCAGAAAACGATTGGAAAAGACACAAAAAGCCGCCGACGGGAACTTTCCATCCGGAACCCGTGCGGTTGGTTCGAAATGCGTCGTCATGATGAGTTCTTGCATGTATCCCCACGTCAAGTACGATGCCTGAAGTCCACAAAATGCAAAGAGCAACTTGAAAGCCGATTTGAAGAATTCTGGATTGGCTTTGAAATTTTTCGCAAAGAACCGATCAAAGGCAGAATTGCCGTAAGAATCTTCTCCACCAAAGGGTAACGAACTCGCATTTCCACCACGCGTACGAGCTGAAGCGTCCAATTCTTCTTCCTCGACCATCAGAGGCTTGAGACTCGAGTCTCTGAGGGTACAAGACAATAGATTCAACGAGACACAAAGTGAGAAATGACCATGTCTCGCCCATCACAATGCCAGCAGAACAACGAATCCGACTTCATGCACTTCGGCTTGCTGTCAAGTCTAAAAAGAAACAGGAGCGTTGTTGATAAATACATAGGATAGAAGAATAGACTTACCCATAGCTTTCGGAGGGATCATCAGGAGCAACTTCAACCATTTTCGAATCTCTCTGAGGTGACTTTGTGGCAATCTTTTTCATGTCTTTTTTCGATTTGGCGGAACGCTGGATAAGGCCGGCGCTGTCCGCGATCATACAAGAACGACACGTGAACCGAGCAAGTGACACACACGCAAGAGGATCGGATCCGTGAAAGTAATTGACAGATAGTCCAAGTCAACTTCTGTTAAACACAACAGCGTAGAAGTATGAGTGCCAGGGAGATACCTACACGACAAAAGCCTTCGTAGCTGCAACAAATAATAATAACAATAATAACGAGAGACCTCTCTCTATCGATTTTTGTCACCGGGTGAACGACCGTGATTGACCACGCCGTAGTGACTAACAGTAGTAAAAGTAATTACCATGATATCCGGCCGAACGAACAATGACCGTTGCTTCGTCGGAAATCGAAATTCCGCATTCCGACAATTGTTTAAAAGTCAAATTCAAAAAATGAGGCCAGGACGGATGCTATCTTCCGCGCTCACGACTTCATCAGGTTCTGAGCTTCCGGGGCGGGCTCTCTGGGATCCAAGAGAAAAAATCAGGCCGTTTCTATCTACTAGCATTCTCGAGGGTTGTTGTCTTGTGGTCCAATCCTTTTTCCACACTGATAGTGAACGCTGAATAACAACAACACCAACAAAAACAACAAAAAACAACCAAGAATTGTACTGCGTCGACGAGACGGCTCCAGCACACCCCGTTTCAGGTTGCATATCTTTGCTGGTTTCACTCTCTTGTTGAACCCCCCTCAGGCAAAGTCACAAATCTGACCCGGAAAGCAGTAACAAGTAAACCTGTCCACGGTACCAAGGCCACTTCCATCCTTCCCCCACCGGCATTTACGTCGTTCGCTCGTTGTTGTCGTGACCTGCTGTTTATTTTCGATCATGGCTGTGGAACCTGCACACATTGCGGCTCTCTTGTCGGCCTTGACACAGCCGGATACCAATACGATTCGTCAAGCCGAAGCTCAGTTGAAACCATTGCTCAAGCAATCGGCCAACATGATGCCACTCTGGGCGATCATTTCGGACGCTAACCAACCGGAAGGGGTTAGGCACGTGGGAGCAATCGTGTTGCGAAAACGCCTTCCGGCACATTATCAGAACGAGTATAACAAGGAATTGCAAATGCAGTGGCAGCATCATGTGCTCAACTTGTTGGCACAGGAAAAAGTTCGTCCGGTTCGTGCGGGGTTGGTCGGCGTGGCGGCCGCGTTGGCCCAAGTCGAACAGCAAGCCTCCGAACCCTTTTTGCAATTTTTGTCGGCCGCGGCGAACGAAACCAATCCCGATGCCAGAGAATTGTGCTTTTTGTTGTTGCAAGAAATGACGGAAACCATCGGTATGCATTGGAAGGAACACATGAATAATCTGTTGCAGCTCTTCACGGCTGTTTTGCACAGCACAACGGAATCTACCGCCGTTCACAAGGCAGCCGTACAAGCCGTGGGACAACTCATGTCATTTTGGGCGGATGAACCGGAAATTGATGCACTGGCCCCCCTCCTTCCTGTATTGCTCAATGTGGCAAGCCGCCACTGGAATGATGAAGACTTCCTAGCGACGGTATTGGATGTGTTGTACGACTTGGCGTACAGTCCTGCCCCGTCGCTAGCAGCTCACATGGAAGTAACCTTGCAGTTTGCCTTGCAATGTTTGCGAAACCGTGAACTGGAACTGCGTGTTCGTGATGCTGCCGCTTTGGTGATTGCGACGACGGCAGAAGCCAAACCCAAGACTTTGGGTCGCAACGAGGGACTCATTGCTGCCATTCTTGATACGCTCTTTCAGATGATGCAAGACTCCAAGGAATCCGCTGCCGGTGCTTTGTTCGAGTCCAATCCAGCATGGAAGCAAGATTTGATCGAAGATGGCAATGATGATTTCGACGACGATGATGACCCAGATGCCCCAACGGAGACAAGCATGGCTCAGGGAACCCTTGACATGCTGGCTTGCGAAATTCCTAAGAAGTACATTTGGCAACCCGCGTTGACTCGTTGTTTGGAACGCATGCGATCCAGTGATGCAAATGCTCGCAAGGCTGGTGTAGCCGGTCTCGGTGTTATTGCGGAAGGGTGCGCCGAACCCCTCACGGGGGCGTTGCAACACGTATTGCCTTCTGCTTTACAGGCGGCCCGGGATCCAGCTGCGCCGGTTCGTGAATGCGCGTGCTTTTGTCTTGGGCAGATCTCCGAACACTGCCAACCAGACATTTTGCAGTACAATTCAGAAATATTGCCGATTGTCTTTGGACTTTTGGACGATCAGTCCGTTGCCGTTCAAGCAACCTCTTGCTATGTTTTGGAAATGTTTTGCGAGCGTCTGGAACCTCACGCTGTTCGTCCTCTTTTGGATCCTTTGGTGCGCAAGTTGGCTGCCATGCTCGAGGCGACAAACAAACGATCTGTCCAAGAAATGGCCGTGGCTGCTCTTGCTGCAACGGCTGTGGCCGCAGAGGACGAGTTTTCTCCCTATGTAACTGGTGTTGCAACAATCATGGCAAAACTTATGATACTGTCGGACGAATCGCAGTTTTCGTTGCGTGGGCGCGCACTGGAATGTATGGGTCACATGGCGATTGCGGTTGGGCGAGATAATTTCCGGCCGTACTTTACGGCTACCATGCAGTCTGCCATGCATGGACTTACCTTGGATTCCACAGACTTGCAAGAATTTGCTTATGCTGTTTTTGCAAACCTCGCCAAGGTTATGAAAGATGATTTTGCCCCGGCGTTACCTGAGTTGGTTCCTCATTTGGTCGAGGTCATTGACATGGACGAGGGTCAGCTGGAACAAGCTTCTCCTTCCGACGGTGGATTTGCCAACCTTGACGATTCGGACGACGAAGAAGAAAACGGAAATTATGTGTTGCATGTCCGCACGGCATTGCTTGAAGTTAAGAAGGGAGCCATCACGGCTCTGGGAGAAATGGCGGCCCACACCGGCTCCCCCTTTTGCCCTCACTTGGAGTCCTGTATGCAGGTATTGCAAAAGGCTGCGGGGAACTGGCACCCCATCATCAAGGGAGAGGTTGCGGATGCTTTCCCATCAATGATTGTCCCTTCGATTGCCGCGTACCACAACGGAGAAATCCAGTGGAAAAAGGGCGATTTGCATTCGAATAATACTCTCTCGCAGCATACATCGGCTCTCGTCCAGGCCGTCTTGACGGAAGAGCTTGCTCTGATGAATGACGAAGACAAAATGACGGTTGGAAAGGCCTGCGAAGCAGTCCAAAACGTAATTGAACTTTGCGGTCCTCAGGCTTTAATGCCTGTACTCAACGAGCTTCTAGCAAACACGCACAGGCTTTTGACCCGCCAGGCTCCATGCCAGACGGCAGATGAAATGTACGGCGAAACCCCGGATGACGACGATGATCACGACGTCTTTATGCAAGCAGCCTGTGACTTGATAGGCGCCATGGGACGTGTGATGGGTAATCATTTCGGGCAATTTCTGCCTCAATTCCTGCCGGCGATTTGCGAGTACGCTAAAGTCTCTAGACCACCCAGCGATCGTTCCATGGCGGTCGGCTGTTTGAGTGAGTTATGCCAAGAATTGGATCAACCCATCGGAGAACACTGGAAATCTGTGTTCTTGCCTGTCATCCTTCAAGGATTGTCTGATGAGGACCACAATGTTCGTCGTAATGCGGCATTTTGCGCTGGTGTTGCCTGTGAAAATCTCAAGGAAGCCGTGGCAGGGGACTATCAAGCAATTTTGCAGAAATTGGGTCCGAATTTTAGTTTGGATACTAGTTCAGGCGTTGAAGCCACGTCGGCCTGCGTTGATAACTCAGCTGCCGCCGTGGCGCGCATGATCATGGCCTCCCCCCAGCATGTCCCGCTGGGAGACGTGTTACCAGCCTTTGTGCGAGTCCTGCCATTGAAGGTCGACATGACAGAAAATGAAACTATTTACAAATGCCTGTTGGGTATCTTGTCTCACCCAGAAGGCACCAAAATCAAGGCCGAGATTGGCCGAATATTCCAGGAAGCCATAGCAGACGGCAGCAAGGTCGAACCCGAAATGAAGAACACGATCAAACAAGCCTTGCAGTCCATGTAATCAAGTTACACACGTACACTTCATTCCTAAAGTAATAGCAACAATTTCACTGCGAAAGTGCGCTTAGTTTATGCTGACGTTGCACACTGCAAGACCGGTGGGCAAAAACAAATTTGGAGATTCGACTATACTATCCATAAAGAAGAGACAAAGAAAAAACAAGCCCACTATGGCGTTTTAGAAAAGTTGCTGTTTAGTCGCGACAAAATATAATCGCCAGCTGTAATTGGTTCATTTTCTTGGCTTCGAATTACTGTTTTCTTGTCAGATTGCGCGAAGAAAGCAATCGAGTACCTAGGCTTAGATGAATCCTTGGGCAAACGGACGCGGTGTAAATTAGAATGGAGTTTTCCGTCTGACCAACGCGCCAGCATGTCACCAATGTTTACCGCAATCCCTCCTTCCACTGGGTTGACAGCCGTCCAGTACATTTCCTTGGGGTTTCCCGTCCGTGGGTTGGCACAACATTCCAACCCCTTGGCAGACTCTTCCACGCGTTGAAACAACAGTGTACAGTTGCACCAATCTGTGTGAGGACCAGCACGCCAATATCCATCCTGAAGTAGTTTTTCCGTTGACTCGACGGGAAGAGCCGGATAGTGCAAA
>Ga0051981_10001347_pt1 | contig 11972 bp, 5 predicted proteins | sample CryGey13umfilter_3_FD_59644 | JGI IMG/M metagenome (GOLD analysis project Ga0051981, IMG submission 59644) | Groundwater microbial communities from aquifer in Utah, USA - Crystal Geyser 4/10/14 3 um filter | ecosystem: Environmental > Aquatic > Deep subsurface > Groundwater | place: USA: Utah... | reverse complement strand
GACGCTATTCTGATGATCGGTCATTAAAACCAATCCAACTTCAAGTTATATCGCCAACATCGTTGCTGTGCTTGTTATCCGTGTTCCTTCCATTAGCAACACTGGTGTGTGGATTTGTTAATTTACATTATCTGGAACATCGATTGATCCTCACAACCCAGACCTGGTATATCATTTACAATTGGTTCGATCAACCTATAATCTCGAACATGTTGTTGTCTTCTACGACTAATCCACTGAGCGCTGTACAACTCCGAGATGTACAGGATGCTCTACGCAAACCCTTGACGAGTCGACGAGTCTTGATTCCAATTGGATCCAAAGCATTCGTGACGGGAGAACTGTGTCCATCTCTGGACGAATCACAACAAGAAACGATACAACTGCGGAAAGCTGATGAGAGTGGTGAGCTGATAACAATCGCGAGACAAGATGCCATTATTCGTATTCAGCAAGATATTCAAGCCGTAAAGCCTGCCAAACCGGCAACGTCAACGCTAAAGCCGGGACCCGCCAAATCCTCCTTGAAATCCCCATCGAGTACATCAAAGAAGAAGCCCTCGGGAGCGGATGCTGGGCTCAATTATTTCGAAATTCGTGAAGAAATCAATGAGGAGGGTCAAGAGGTGCATGCCGAAGCTGTCGATATTACCAATCATCTAAAAGTATGGGAAGAGCACGTCGCCGGAGGCGCAACGGGTCCTCCCGCGCCATCATGCGACGATACCGACGATTTTGAACGAGAGACTATCATCGAGCCGAAATCTGCAATAAAAGTTACCGAAGAGGATTTTGAAGCACTTTCCGCTCGATTGGATCAATTGGCACGTCTGGAAGAGGAAGAGGAAGCCCGGCAGTCATCCAATCAAAAACATGCCAAGAAACTACAAAGCACGGGATGGGCCAAAGGATTTCTAAACAAAAAATCTTCATCGAGACCTTTGGTGTCTGCTCGAGCAGAACTTCCGTTGACTGTTTCAGACACAATCCAATTGTCGGCTCCGGCAGTTGCGAAAAGTGAAACAGCAGCCAGATCTGCCACAGATGTTACCAGGGACATGGGTCAACCAGAAAGTAAAACTGAAAGCAGTGGACGTGTTGCTTTTGTAGAATCTACTGAGGTCCGCGAAATCCCTCGCATTGGTCAAAGATCGGTCCGTGAGATTCAGAAAACTTCAAATACTACTACTTCTACCACTGCACCCGCAATGCAGGGGAGTGCCATTTCCGAACTTGTGAAAGAACGCCCGAGAAAAAACCGCCAACAGGAGCGCAACAATAGTTCAGAGAACAGTGACAATCCGCCGCAACAACGAAAGCTCTCTCGTTTCGCGCAGCAGCGCATGGGGCAGTCATAGATTGCACGCATGACAGTATTCGAACAAAAATATGCAATTGAGGTATTTTGGCTATTTGACATGTGGATGAAGCATGGAATTTTTTATGATATTTCACTGTATGTTCAGTCAGTAGTTTTCTAATTTGGGCCGTTGACAGAGTTTTTCAAGCTTTCATTCATCAACAGGTTGGATGGGGTACGACAAGTAACCATCAATCGTCATGACCGGTCTTCATGCGCAAAAGAACGAGATGTCACATAGTTGTGGTGAGCAATATGATCCGAACATACGTGACCCCTTGTTTCTTCCCCATTCAGCTGAATCGCAAGACAATTGAGAAATAGCCAGGCTGTCCGTATCAGTCTCTCCCTTGTCCGACTGATCGTCCTTCTTGATAGCTGGCGTAGGCATGATTACTCTGATTTTTCGATTACCCAAAGCACCAGTCGCAAATATAGGATTATGTGCTCCTTCTTTTTCAAGACCAATAAGACAACAGCGTTGCACAATTTCTTCCGTTCTCTCATTCTTGACAACACACCGCATCCGTAGAGATTCGACAAAGCGGAGCCGGGTTTTTGCGTTAAACTTGCTTTCTATCTCTTTCTTGTCTCCGGGTACAAGTAGAAGCTCTGTTTTGTCTGCATTCAGACGAGCCTCGTAAAAATCTAACAGTGTTTGTGCTCTGGACATGAAAATATCATCGTCTCGCTTCAAGTTCTCGTTTCGGCTCCATATACTGGTGGATCCAGTCGAAAATATGTTTGAGTAATTCATAACTGGGATTGGTTGTGTATGCCTCTGGGCTCGTGACAAGGTTGTGATTTCACTGACATCACTTATTGATGTCGAGATAGGTGCATAGTCCTCTTCTTCTTCGGTGTCTTTGTCTACCCGTTTCTTTGCTTTGTATTTGACATCCGATGAATTTGAAGTCTGGTATTGGATCGTCATCTCAGTCCCAACTACGTTTTCAACAGATTTGGATGTGCCGCGATCTGAAAAATTGGTCTCAACAGTCCTAACTGTGGCGGAACGTGCATCCAAAGAATTTGTTGCGCTGTGTCCAACAGAATTGGATTGCGCCATCTGGCAAATATCAATACTGTTTTTGCATTTGCCTCTACCGTCATTCGCTCTATCAGATAAGCTCACTTCGGTAGGTATAACCACACTAGCGGAGTCTGATTGGATTGTACTTTGCACCTTACTTCGATCATGAGATGACGTGATTTCTTCTCCAAATTGATTTATAACGCAAGGACTTGTGGAATCCAATTGTGTGTATTCTTGTTCTGTTGCAGATAGGGTAGACTTAGGCTGGTCGAGAGTAGACCGGTCAGGTGTAGACGACTGGCCGAAAGTAGATTGCTGCACAGTGGACCGGCTCGGTCCCATGGTGGCTAACTTGGAAGTCGAAGTCGCTGTGAATTGGTTTAAGGTATTAGCTTCTCGATTTGATTCAGAAATATTACATCCAATGTGACGACCATCGAAAGAAGAATCGTTGTCAGTGGAAAAGTCGTCATCATCTTCTTTAAATGGGCTCTTCGCGATTAGTGTTGAGGTAGTCTGTTTTTCCGTTCCATCCATTAAGTTGTCTTTGCTTTGCGTTGTTGAGGAAAAGTCAGAACTAGAAGCATCAACTGTGGAGTGAAATTCCCGGCCAACGGAAGACTTAGGGGATTGGATTTGTTCCGCTTCCAAGTCTGTAAATGCATCCTCATCAGATTGTGTTTCGTTTAGCTGTGGTAAAGGGACAAATGCTGTATCCTCATCAGATTGTGTTTCATTTAGCTGTGGCAAAGGTACAAAGGCATCACTGTCGAAAGAATGCGTGTTTCCTGATTCGTCTGAGGAGCTGTCACTAGAGTTCGACGTCGAAATGATATAAATGATAGGCGTCACTTTTCCCGGTTTGTCAATGGCGAGTGAACCACCTTGTGAAAAATAGCGCTCAGTTTCTGACCCATCTTTGATACTTCGATCTTGAAAACTTGGTTGCTGTGTTGGATGAATCATCTTTTTGGAATTGCTTGAAGGAGTGAAAGAAGTAGAACACGCCATTGCTTTCTTTTGTTGGAAGCGTTTTAACTTGTTTCTGTCAGCCGTCGGAGTGAGGATTGCCAGTGAAGCGCTGATATTTTCGAACAAGCGCTGTTCTTCAGGAGTCGAAACAAAGCTCTTAGAACGGCGGCTTGTAGCGCGACTCGAGATAGATTGGCTACTAGATTGGCTACCGGAAAGAGATTTGACGGGCGTTGGACGACGGAGTCCTCGCCTCTGTGTCAACTGAGTCGGACTAAACAGGGGATTGCCTTTCCTGGCATCCCATTCAGAAGAGGCCATTGGACAGTTCAAAGGCGCCTTGCCACTTCGTCCTAGACTTAATTAATTCTATGCTGTGTTTAATGGTGGCGGCTTAATGTTTCCTCTTTTTGTTCTTAGAAAGGAACAATCAACGTTGTCGGCATGCGCCTTCAGGCCAAGTCATGGGCATATCAATCGGCGAGTTTGGAGAATCCTGCATTCGCTCAAGAACCTTGGTCGAAACGTTGTTGTACACTTTGTCCTAGACTGGAAAGAAGAGCGCTCGCCCTTAAAGTTGAATTGGGGTTTTTCAAAATTAACCCTCCTCTATCACCGACGCACTCATTTTTGCCCATTCCCGTCGACAGTACCGTATTTCGGGCTAATTCTACACAGCAACGGTAAGAGCGCAACGCAGGGTCGATCACACCTAATGTAAACATACACATACCTAATCACTGTAAATACATGCTATGAATTTGAAGAGGTAACTGTAAATTCATACTTTGTCCTTTTGGAAGCTTAATTGGCATTCAAGTTGCGGTACTACCACTTTCTCAACAGGAAAGCTGCTGTACTCAACCGGCAAAGATTCACGGATAATTTTTATTTCGTGTCATCGTTACTTCGCTGTCCCCAAGGGCAAAATGTTGTTTGGCCTGGAGGAAAGCTCTTCGATGAATGAGGCATAGCCACGAACTCCCGAATATCGTGGACTATCTTACTGTTAGATAATACTTGGACAGTAGAAAATCTTATGAGGTCTGAAGGCAAAATGAGATAATGCTCGTTCCGCGTTGTGTTACAGTACGTTCTGTCTCTAGTGTGTAGGGCCAACCAAGGCCTGTGTACTTGTATTCTCTTTAGGGACCCAATTCATAGATCAGAACTATGCGTCTTGTAGGTGCATGACAGCGACAGGTGTTGACATTTTCATGCAAATGATAACGCTTGATGCCATTCTTCTTCTTCTTCTCCTTCGATCATGGCGATACAAATACATTCCCCAAGTCCAAAAGAAACAAATGAATAAGCCTGTACATGTAGTAGCGTCTATTCATGGCCAGCGACGACGAGACATTGATTTAACTCGGACCTGTACCAACAGGTCTCCCCGGGTATTCTTTCGACGGTCCAACCAACCCTTTTCGGCCAGACGAATGAGCTGGCCATTTTTCGTCCCAGCCGGTACGTGGATCAAGAGGGGGGTGCCATCCAAGTGAGAGTGTCGGATCTTGGTGCCTCGTCTGGCCTGTCGTGGGGTCACGTAGATTGTGGTATGTAAATCGTTCCCTTGTCTAACAAAATTTTTATGTTCCATTTCCTTGAGTATGAAAATGGTATCAAATCTTTCTTCTGAAAAGGTGAATTTCGTCCCTTCTTTGTAGCCTGCTTGAAGAGTAGTATAAAACTTTAACCTGTTTGGTTCGGGAATATTGGATTGAAACATAATGATTCCAACAACAAAAGATAATGCCTTGGAAATGCGCATAATGGGCAAGGCGAATAGTACGGATTGATACAACAGCACCCACCCCAAGCCCCCGCGAAAAGCGGCGGTAAGTCTCTGCCACAGGGACGCCTTGAGGGACATTTCAAAGCCCGTTCGCCCAGTATACAGATCCTCTAGTGACACTGATACAGTTTGTATGTATACCGATTTGAAGCGAGATAGATTGAAAAAGTCGACAGGGGCACGGACGCCAAAAGAGGGGGCACCAAAAGCGGATCGCTGTCGTTGTTGTTGCCGAAAGAATTCTTGAAAAATTTCATCGACACTGTTGTAGCGTTGCCCATCAAATGTGTGAAATTGTGATCCTGGTTGTCGCCGAGCAGCGTAGGGCGTGCTGTAACGTGCCATGATGTCATGGTTCTTACGTGTTTCGGGGTTGCCGATCAAAGAATAAGCCTTTTGGATTTCCTTGAATGTATCCTCGCACTGTTTCTTTTCCTTCGTTGACTTGGCAACATTCTTATCGGGATGATACTTCAGGCAGAGTGACCGGTAAGACCGACGTATTTCATCTTGACTCGCAGTATTTGGGACCTTCAAAACGGAGTAAGGATCGTTCGACGTCGCCGTCGCAGGACGAAGAATGAGCAGCACCAGGAAGATGACCCACGTTCCAAGCGACTTCGTCATGGGCAGCCGAGGCGATGGTCAACGAGGATTGAGCCCCGTGGAGGAGGATGAGAAGAAGAAGAAGAAGAAATGGCTGAGGGAATACTGTGGTAAAAATGAGAAATGAATAATTAGGGAAATAGGACCGAACGACCGATCAACGACACACGACACACGACACACGACACCCCACAAATCATCACAGATCACAGGTCCACCCACCGTCATCGCGGCCGACGAAATAAAAATATATATGGGAAGAAGCACAGGTTCCCTCCCCGGGTGCTTCAGACTCACTTGTCACTGTCACTGACTGTGAGTTACTCTCACTCCCACTCCTCTCTCATGTTTTCTCGGTCGCAGATACCACCTATTGCTGACATCAGCAACCCCTACAGTCTACCTAGTACAACATACTCCTATCAGGTTTCTCGTTTTTGTTGTTGTTGCTTTTTTGCGTATTGGAATACCGTACGACCATGATTACAACAAAACACCAACGATACAGGTACTTCAGGCTTTCTGTGATTGGGCCTATTTAGGATAGTAACACGGGGTGGCAGGAGGAAGAAGGCCTGTTTTCACAGAGATCATTTGGAGAAAGATGAGGGTTTCAATATTGTTCTGGGGAGTCCTACTTCCGAGAGCCGTTGGGGCCTTCCAAGTATCTCGTCCAGAAGATTCCATACGCCGTAGGGCCACAAAGAAGCCGAGCTTCGAACAACAGGAGGCGAATCCGACGTCATCTATTTTCTTCCACAACGGTGATAAAGGAATCGCATTGGAGAGAGCCACAGAAATAGGTTCTATCCTCTTGTCGGAAGTGTTTCTCCCCCTGGTTGCTTCCGTGACTCGTCCTGGGTTTGACAGGAAGGACTTGGATGCCTTTTGGAACATTCAGAATCGTGCGGGTTTAACAAATGCACAACGCGTTTGCAAGGCCCTCGAAGCTCTTGGTCCAACATATGTGAAGTTTGGACAAGCTCTGGCATCTCGAGCAGACATCATCCCTCCCCCGTTGGCCAACGCATTGCTCAAACTGCACGACGACATGGAAGCGTTTCCCACTGATGTGGCTAAGGAAATCATTCGATTAGATCTAAGTCAATCGAAGCAATTGACTTCGGAAGAAATTTTTACGTTCATCGAGAGTTTGTCGCCCGAGCCCATCGCGGCCGCGAGTATCGGTCAAGTGTACAAGGGGCACGTTGAAGGATATGGCGACGTGGCCGTCAAGGTGAAGCGAGAGAATGCACGGGATCTCGTGGAACGAGACGCTGCGTTATTAAAGTCGGTCGCCGCATGGGTAGAGTCCCTGCCGGGTTGGAAGTCCGACCGTCTCATCGCGGCCCGTTTGGCCGACTCTGTCGATGAGTTCATGTCAAGAATCTTTGAAGAGTTGGATTACAAACGCGAAGTCGAGAGCATGATCGCCTTTGGTGATCTCTACTCTACCAATCGCGGGACGTGTAAAAATGTAAAAGTGGTTGTACCGGATCCGGTCCTCGAATATTGTACCGAAAATGTTATAGTGATGGACTGGGTTACGGGCACCAAATTGGATATTATCAATACGCATGACCCGGTACAACGAATGGAAAATTTAAATGTGGTAGAAAGGGGTATCACTTGTACATTATCACAGTTGCTCGAAACGGGCAAGCTTCATGCTGATCCACATTTGGGAAATTTACTTCGTGTCAACACACCCGATGGTATTCAGCTGGGTTACTTGGATTTTGGTATCTTGGCGACTGTACCCCAATCTGTTCGTGACGGAATCGTGTGCGCTGTTGTCCAACTTATCTTTGCGAGAAACGTCGAAGGAGTTGCTGCGCTCTTTGGTGAACTTCAACTTCTCCCTCAAAAAGTCATGGATAGTCCCAAAGACATGGCAGAACTCACAGCATCGCTCGATCGAATTTTTACGGCGATTCTACAGTTCCCCGAGGACGCATCATACACAAACGGTGTACCAGCGATCCGCCTTGACAATTTATTAGGTGCATTGACGACGCTTGTGGCAAACTTCCAGCTTACTTTACCGCCGTACTTTCTCAACAATGCACGAGCGCTTGCGACTTTGGAAGGAGTGGCGCTTCGATTGGACCCTTCTTTCAATGTTCTTCGAGTTGTTTACCCGTTTGCCTTGAATCGTTTACTGCGAAATCCATCACTTAGTGCGGTTGTCGCCAATACGACAATCGATCTTTTGCGGTCTCCTCAGTCTGGGCTTGTTGAACTATCTCGAGGTAGAATGATCGTGGAAGAGGCCGCTCGCCTCACTGGAAAGTCAAGAAGAAGGATAATCGCGGACATAGTTTCAACCCGAGGTGGGCGTCGAACAATCAGGCGAGCAATTCGGATTTCAAGGCATCAGAGCGGAAAAAAGAGGAGACAAAGGATCTGAAGATTTAAGATATGGTGTAATGGCCTAATTACTCGGACGTACACTGTGTCCCACAGACGTTGATAGGCACACATCGTCTGATATTAATTGTTGAAATATTGTTTGGACTCGTACCAAGCCTGTTTGGGCAGGAAAATTCATGACACGCTGCCATGAAGATTGACAAAAAAGACGTGATAAATAAAATTAACATACTAGATCTAGGTAGTCCAACGAAAAGAGGAAATTGTATTCTAGTGCTAGTCCCAACTGAGAAGCCACCAGCGGTCGTACACCGGGTATAACTTTTTGATCCAAATCCAAAACAATCTGCATCATCATCTTTCGTTTGTATTCGACTAATTCCAACTCCCCACGGAGTTCTTTGGGAAGAGCAAAGCTATGCAAGCTCGTTTCAATCCGACTGCTAATGAAGTACGCCAAATCTCCCACATCATTAGTCTCATCCATGCCGTAAACTTGTCCAGCAAAACTGAGAACTTGCCCAAGATACTGTAACAATTCTCGAGTATTGCGCTGGACAAAAACTCGTGAATCTGGGCACACTTCTTCGATATCCCAGTTGCTTGCAAAGTAAAAGTGTGAATATGACTTCCACAATGATACGACTGTGTTCAGCGCACTCTGGAAAGCTTCACGGGGTCCTTTCGTAGTGCGGATTTCCCCGAGCCACTTCAAAGGTGTGCTTGGATAGTCTTCTTTGTTCTGCCGAAGGAACACTTCCGCTGTCACGGACTTCGCATGCGCTGAGGCCGCAATACGCTGAAGCGCGTACTTATTCATCCTCCGGTCATCGCCTTTGACAGTATAAAGATCAGAAGACATCTGATCCCAGAAATCATTCCATGATACATCCACCTTCTTCGCGACCTCACTGGCGAGGTCCATTTTCTGGCAATCGGGGTAAGCGATTCGGCTAGATGCCCCAGACTGCGGCCCCTTGAGGATAAGCTCGTCTACAAATGACTTGAGATTATCGTTCGGTTTCAGTCCATGGTGGGACTGGCTGTGACTCAAGTAGTCAAACGCAAGCTGAGTATCAGTAGATTTCAATGCTCGCTGGATTGAAGACGAAAAAGAAACGGAGAAGGTGGTGTGTCGGGATGACGGCTTCTGCCCCGTGGGTACAGGAGACAAGGTCTCCACATAATAAGAGGCGGGCCATTTCCACTTGAAGGTCTCTTCCATTTCTTCTTCCGGAACGCATTCCTTCTCAGCGACAAAAATATTCTCATGGACATCGGAGTCTGATCTTTCTGGGGGGGCTACTTTGGACTTTTCCGGGTTTTGTAACTTCTTTGAGGTGTGTCTGGTGTTTCGTTTTTTGGTTCTTTTCTGTTTTTTGGCAGGGCTCTCAATAATCTCACAATCTGAAGAATTGTACGTCAAATCAACAGTTTGGGCAGTGGACTTTACTGTGGTCTTGTATTCCTTGATAGAAGGCTTCCCTACCGCTTTATTTGTATCTTCCATTGATGACACTCTAACGATTGCCTCAGCTTCGCGTTTGCGCCGACTCCGCCGTCGTTGCGGGGGTGTTTCAAGGATTGTGTCTTCGCTTGCAGCAGAATGAAGTGATAGCCGGTATGATGAGTCGTTCGATACAACACCCGTCTCCAAACTCATAAATGTCTGGTTCAACGTATTGGAATCTATCGTTTCAATCGAGCTATTCAATGTCGATGTCATGGCTGACCCGGATGTACTCTCTGATCCCATCTCACACAACGATCCAGAGGACGTTTCGGCCGGACTGTCCAAATCGACCGATTGAGTTTTTGGGGACGACGTTGTATCAGGCCAGCAAACTTTATTCCGATCAGCTTTCGCGCTTGCTTCAGTCATGATGGATTGAACAACAGTGTGATACGCGACTTTCTCAGGTTTATCAAGGCCTTGGTACTTAAGCCAGACTGAATGGCCAGGTTCCACTTTTTCCACGGTTGCTATCTTCTTACGAGGGATGTGATTCGACAGCCTGATGACTCGCATTCCTATCATCCATTCCGGTTCTTCATGTCCTTTGGAGAAACGAATCAACACGGTTTTCGGGTGCGTTTGTTGGTAGGGAATGTTGTCCTCCCAATCACCATCGTCGTAGGCGACACTGCATCGATCCCCTTTGATTTGGGCGACCCGTCCAGGAAAAAGCAAATCCGGATCGCAACCTTGTGCACGACCACGCTGAAACAAGGCCAAGACAGCGTCCCCAATTTCCAAATCCTGCGGTGCTGGTGTCGTCTTTACCGAAGGAAGCATCTCAAGGTGTTCACTGCCATGCCCGTCCGGAATCCAACGTTGGATCAGCGATTTTTCGTCACAACTCCACTCTACCGTGCACGTAGAAGAGGATTCTAAAAGAACCTTGACTTTATTTCGTTCTGCGAAAGGCTTGCCTTTGATCGCTGTAACCTTTTGTACAATACCTGACTCCCATTTGGGAATTTTGAGACGTCCAAATTTGTCACGCTCGTTGTTCCTGGGCTTTCTGAAAACAGCCACGTGATCCAATGGCTTTAAGGGCTTCGAAATGCATGATTGTGGTGAGGGGGTCATAATCCTGTGACTCGTTTCCTGGGAGGGCATGATGCTGGAACTATTATTGTCGGATACCGAATATTTCGGTAGCATTCTGGATATCAGAGGAACCGAAGAGCTTGTGTCTACTTCCAAGCCCATCTTTTGCGCTATTCCCAGAGGCCCGTCTTCGGCAATAAGTATCGATTCGGCTTCTTGTGCAGGTTTTGCCTCGCTGTTATTGTTGTTGGCTGGTGATTTGTCGTTGGTGGTATGTTTCGCTTTGTCATTATTGGGTGCAGACAATGATACTGATTTCGATGGCAGCGATGGGTCACTACTATCAGGACGCGGATTTTTCTGCACGGGCTTCTCGTCATTTGTTGTTTTTTGATCGCGCGGACGCTTGGTCGTACTCCCCTTATTACTCAAACGGCGTAACGGCGATCGGGATGAAGGATGGATTTTGGTAGACTTCGTATTGCCATCGGGAGTGCCCTTCATGGTATCTTTGCTTGTTGCTGATTTGTTGGTAGTGCTGGTGCTATTAATGTGAATATCGGATTGATTTCCTTCCTTGTCTAACGAAGGGCGTGGGACAGTTGTTGACGAAGGTTGTGCTCGGAACTTGACAGGCGACGATCTTGGAGCTGTTTGTGTTACCACCTCCACTTTATTCGTCTTGGATTCACCTGCACGCGTAGGATTATTTTCAACACTTTTATTGCCGCCACTACTAGCGCTCTTTGTGGATCGGGGACTTGATCTCTTGGGACTGGAGGAAACCCTTGTCAGCGCAGGCGAGCAATGAAAAAAAGAATCCAACTTTGACTGCGTCCTGTCCTTTATGCCGCCACTACTCGGCGGCTTCTTTTCACTAGACTTTGCCATTATTATAGACAAAAAATAGGAAAAATATTGCTGTTTCTAAATGACGAGACTGGAAACAACAACAATACAAGTAGTAAACCCGTCCCTAGAGTATTTATTATTTAAAACGGTCTGCATCAACGCCAAAATGAAAGCACGAAGCAAACACCTCGCGTGTGCCAGAAAAGCGGGTTTTTCTCGTTCCGGCGACGCGAGCGTTGGGCCGGCGTTCGTTGCCGCCCTTACTTGAAAGGATGCGTGTTTAATAATTTGGACACGTTTATTGCGTCATCAATATTTCGGTCGCGTTTTTGGTTCTGATGTTTTGCTTTGTGGCACACTCCTAACAGTGGTGGACAGCATATCTTGCACACTTTCCCAGCGTTATTTCAATCATTCTACC
>Ga0051981_10001338_pt1 | contig 12004 bp, 2 predicted proteins | sample CryGey13umfilter_3_FD_59644 | JGI IMG/M metagenome (GOLD analysis project Ga0051981, IMG submission 59644) | Groundwater microbial communities from aquifer in Utah, USA - Crystal Geyser 4/10/14 3 um filter | ecosystem: Environmental > Aquatic > Deep subsurface > Groundwater | place: USA: Utah... | reverse complement strand
ACCTCGAACCAGAACCAGTTCAGACACCCAATCCATCCATGTTAGGGGGAGGAGCCCGAGGCCTAAATCAGTCTCCTGAACTTTACCTTCTCGATTCATTGGTTGGTACAGTCGAAGCACTTAGAAAGAGACTGGATGAACAAGAACTTAGAATGGAAAGAATGGAACGAAGCAACGTAATTTTACAGGAGGAAGTCCGCTATTTGCGCAGCGAGGCATCCAAATGGCAATTCCAAAATCAGCTCGAAAGAGAACTAAGAGCAGAGGAACGACGTGCATTCTCTCGGCGACGGGAGGAAGTTCCTGAATTGCATCGTCGTCATCGATCTCGGGGGCGAAACGAAGGTCTCCGAGACTCTCCACGAGAGCATTCTCACAGTGATTTGCAGCGAGAAGAAAGCCGCTCGGCTAATTTACGCGGGTACCGAGAAACTCCTACTCGTCGTGTTAACGGCGCAAGTCCCGGGGGTGTCTTTGTGGAAGAACTTTGCGAAAAACTCCCTCTGGATACGGATCAATACGAAGTTTTGGTCTCTCTCATGAATCGCTATTTTGTCGAAGAAGCCAACGCAGGAAGAAGAGGTCCCTGACCTACAAATTAATTAATCAAGATGCTTACTTGTTAAAAGGCCCTTCCGATTAAGGCCATGTGAGTGGCGTCTTCACCACTGTAGAAACATTTCCTACCTTTATGCATGCCTTCGGCATTTTCTTTCAGTGGATAGCACCGAATGGTTGCTTGACAGTCATCCTTGATCTTGGCTTCGTTCTTCTCGTCACATTTCCATGGGACTAGATAGAGCCCGCTACCGGGGTATTCCGAAGCTACGTCGCTTTCTAATGCGATTCTCATGTCTTCGTAGGTCACTTCAGTAGAGATACCATTTCGAAGCCGATCTTTTGCGGCCTGATATAAATCTTCTTGCATCTTTTCAAGGCCTTCTGCAGCTTTGGCAGCGGCTTCACTCAGGCTGACAGTGATTTTCTCTTCAGAGTTGGATCCAGCGCGGTATTTGAAAACACAGGCTTGTTGTTTTACGTCACGGGGACCGATTTCAATTCGAAGTGGAACACCCTTGCGTTCGTACTCGAAAAATTTTGCGCCCATGCGAACATAATCACGGTCATCGAGTTTCGCACGAAGGCCTTGAGCCTTGAGAGATCGAACGAGCTCATCGATAGCAAAATCCATGGCCTCCTTGGATTCTACATCGTTCTTTTTGGGTGGGATCGGAACAATCACGACCTGGATAGGAGCAACACGCGGCGGGAGGACCAACCCGGCATCGTCCGAGTGAGTCATAATTAACGCACCAACGAGACGTGTGGAAACACCCCACGAAGTTCCCCAAACTGTTTGTTGCTTCCCGTTTTCGTCTTGGAAGGTGACGTCAAATGCATTCCCAAAGGATCGGCCCAAGAAATGAGAAGTTCCAGACTGAAGTGCCCAACCATTTTGCATCAAAGCTTCGATTGTGTAGGTATCTTCTGCCCCGGCAAATCTTTCGGATGGGGACTTTGCGCCCCGAACGACAGGCATGGCGAGCAAATCTTCGCAGAGGGATGCGTAATTTTCCAGCATTCCCTTGGCATCCTCCTGGGCACTCTCAGCGGTAGCATGCGCCGTGTGCCCTTCTTGCCATAAAAATTCAGACGTTCGTAAAAATGGGCGTGTCCGCATTTCCCAACGCATCACATTGGCCCATTGGTTGATTTTGAGTGGCAGATCACGATGACTTTTGATCCATTTTCGAAAAGTGTACCAAATCATGGTTTCAGAAGTTGGACGAATGATCAAGGGGTCTTCCAATTCAGCCTCAGGATCGGCAATTAGTTCGCTTCCGTCGGCCGATGCAGTCAATCGATGATGGGTCACGACGGCACATTCCTTGGCGAATCCATCTACATGTTCCGCTTCCTTTGAAAGAAACGACTTTGGAATTAACAGAGGGAAATATGCATTCTCTGCACCGTGTTCTTGGATTTTCGTATCCAACTCATTGCGGACGCGATCCCATATCGCCATGCCCCATGGCTTGATCACCATGCATCCACGTACAGGTGAATTCTCAGCAAGACCCGTAACACGGATAATATCATTGTACCATTTTGAATAATCAGTTGCTCGTGGTGTGATAAAGTCTGATTCAGCTTCGTCGTCGTCATTGTCGACAGCAGCCTTTGGAGCAGGTTTGTTGCTTGCTTTTTGTTGTTGGTTCGGCTTCTCTTTCTTGTCTTCCAGGATACTTGAATCCAACTGAGCTTTAAGAGATAAAAGTTCTTGCACGTATGGTGCAACTACTTCTTTGTCGGCACCTCCATCTTTAAGGGCACGGATCTCGTCTCCTTTTGCCTTGATTTTGGCTTCGAGATCCGCCTTGTCTTCCGCTGAGACGGTCGATTGTTCCCCAGTGCTAGACGAGCGAAGACTCCATCTCGTCGGATGCTGGATTGGCAATTGAACTCGAGTGCCACGGGTCAATACATTTCCATTTCCTAATAAAGGTCTACTAAAAGCAGAGGCCCCTCTAGATGCGAGGAGAGCCACCGACAGGAAAGCCATCATAGAGTTCGACGTCAAGAACTTTTTGGCGTCACGGCTTCGGTTGACAGGGCAAACTAAGGTTGCACGATGAGAGGAGTGAAATCCTAGCATTCGGCGGCAAATACTCTTCCTCGGAAGGCGTATAGGAGTAACAAACCTGACTTTATGGAAAGACAAGATTCTTTTCGTCGCTCGACGGCAAGTTTGATGGAAAACAACCTCTCGTCTGCTGACCGATTGCTGACAGAAAAAGCGGAGGGCCTCATCGCGAATTAGGTAGTGCGTGCGTGTTCGTCGGGTCGAACTTTTTTTCAAAACCTCTGCTTCTCATAGCGCTCCACGTGGAATTCAACTCGTATCTTGACCTCTGTGTCACCATCCATTCGTTTTGGTTAGCATAGCATCGTAAACTAATACTCGTACTATTAATAGTTGTTATTACAGTTAGGTAATACCGTAACAGTGTTATGCTACCATGATATTATTACAATCGTAGTATTTTCGCTCCAACCTGCGCTACCATGTTCTCTTTAACAATAATTATGTAAAGAAGAAGGGGACCAATCCACTTTTTTACACAGTTCATATCATGACTTCAAAGAATGATCATGACTCTCAAAGAGTTTCTCAGCATCAACGATACCGCCGTTAATGGCTGTGACATAAAAGATACAGCGTGAGCGATGAAATCGTCGACATGATTGACAAATGTCTAGAACGCACCTTGCTTCGACACCGTAGTATTTAAACGTTAACAATTATTTTACAAATATAGTAGGTAGAGCTGCTAGGACACATATTTTACATTCTCTACAGCTGCTGGCCTTTTTGCTTTCCTCGTCGACGGATGCCACTTTGACCGTCGCCGCGTTTCACTTTTTGTTTCAGTCGCTTCAACACCCCTCCTCCCTTTTTCTGACGCATCGATGGCTCGTCACCAAAGTCATCCTGAGATGATACTTCCACTACGGAAGCCAGTCCGTGGTCGCGCATGAGTTTCTCCATTTGCTCCGCGTGTTCAGGATTCGATTCTGCAAGACCTAAATCTTTAAATGTTTCATACGCTTCGGTCCAGGCCTTCTTTGCCCGTCCCTCGTCGTGTCGAAGCTGGTAAATATTTCCAATCGTGAAGAGAACATTCACGTAGTCACCGTCGCGGGCGCCCTTGTTTCCATTTCTGATGCTAATGTAGTCATTCAGCAATTGCAAAGAACGATCGTAGTTAGTGCCGTAGAAATCGAGCATCCCCATGGCCTGGAGGATAGGAGCCAGACTGGCATCGAGATCCCCAAAGAGACGGGCGCGGATACCCAGCGCTTCTTGGTAGGCATCCATTGCTTCTTTGGGTCGCGAAAGATCGGCGAAGATATTTCCGATAGCAACGAGGGCGTCCGCGACCTTGTCATGCTCACGACCAAGGTTCTTCTGTCGGATTTTGAGACACTCCTGGTATGTTTCCATGGCAGACCTGTATTCTTGCTTGGATCGATGCGCGTTACCAATATTCTTCAGTGTTTCGGAGATTTTGATACTGTCACCCTGTAGCTTTCGAATTCGAAGGGCATCGCGCAGGTATTCTTGTGATTCGTCCACTTGACCACACTTCGCTTTCAGGAAACCAATCATGTTCAATGTATCTCCGCATTCAGGAGCATCTTCGCCCAGATGGAGCCTCTGGATTTTTAACGCGGCATCGAGGCACTCCAAAGCTTTCTCATAGTGTCCAGAGTTGCTGTATGTAAATCCAATCGTATACAAAGTCTCCGCAACAGGGAGAGTATCGCCCCCAAAGCTCTTACGAATTCGGTACGCCTCCCTGTAGTTTCTCATCGCTTCTTCGTACTCTCCAAGGTCGTCCATCAAATCACCCAGGTCTTGCATTACCTTGGCAACAGCTGGGTGGCTGTCCCCGTGGATAAGTTCTCGGATTCGAAGAGCCTCCGAAAACGCATTTTCTGCTTTCTTCAATTTTCCGATAGATCTTGCAATCGTCCCAATTTTCTCGTGGGTGACAGCGACTTTCTCACTGTCTGGAAGACGAAGCTGTCGGATCTTCAAAGCCTCTTCTAAACATTTGAGTGCCTTGTCGAGACGTTTGCGTTTTTGGTGTAGGTACGCCATGCTAAAAAGAGTACTAGCAACATCAAGATGCACAAAACCGAGAACTTTGCGTCTAGCTTGCAGACTTTCTTCGAACAGTTTCATGGCTTTCTTACTTTCTCCGCCGACTAGATAAACGGAAGCAGTAAGATGTAGAAGGGAAGCAATCTTCTCCTTCCTATGTGGAGCCTTCGTAACAAGAATCTGCAAAGCTTTCTCATAGCACTCTAGACCAGCCTTTTGTTTGCCTTGGCGGACGCCAAGGACACCCTGGAGAGTCATCACAGTAGCGTCTCTTTCGTCACCACCGTACTGGTCGAGAGCCTTGAGCCGAATCGCCTCTTCAAGATGTGCAATTGCATCTTCTACCTTACCTTGCTCTGACAAACAATTTCCAATTTGCTCGAAAATACTAAAAAGTTCTGGGTGATCTTCACCTAGTTCGGTCTGCTTCGACTGCAAGGCATCGTGGAAGCACTGAAGCGCATCGTCAGTTTCGCCTTTGTAGAAATGAATTTTACCCATGTTCTCTAAAATATCACCGATATCAATACGATGGTGACTTGGTTCAATATGCATAACGTCCAGTGCCCAATTGTAGCTCTCCATTGCTTCATGATAGTCGCTCATCGACAGGAAAACATCTCCGATTCTTTGAATTGTCTGGGCGTACAGAATATGTTCTTCTCCATGAATTGTACCTCGGACCCGTAAACATTGCTTTAAGGACCCGAGAGCTTGCTCGTATTCATTCATCTCCGTGTAAACGACGCCAATGTTGTACAAAATTCCGGCGACAACCTCCACCATTCCAAGAGCAGAAACAAGAAGCTCCTGAGAAGCTTCCCAATGTTCGATGGCTCCTTCCCATATTCTTTTCTCAGCAAGCGAAAATCCAATCTCGAATCGACAACGGCCAACCTCCACTGCTTCCGGGGATCCTTCCTCTTTTATAAACTCGTCTTCGTCCATGTTCAGATGGTCTCCAAGAGTTTCGTACGCATCACGCATGGTTCCTTTTGGTTCGTACTTTTTCCGCGTTGCTTTTTTCTTCATAAGGATGTCGTAAAGTGTCTCGCAGTCCTTGATGTGGCGCCTTGTCCCATTCTCTCGTCCTAGTGCGAAAAGTCTCCCCTTAACAAATGATGGGCTGCACAGTAAATTTGCCGCATCTTTCAGCATCTCTCCTCTAATAAGGTGAACAGGCATCATTTCTAAGAAGTAGTCTAAGCTTGCATCAGGAGTGTCTGAATCCCACTCGGGCTTCGTCGCGAGATACGCCTTGGCGATGGCTTTGTTCCATCGTTTTTCTGCGTCCACACTTAGATCGCGAAGTGAAATGTCCTGGTCAAGCAAGTATTCGCCATATTCCTGTTGCACGACATGCATGATCTGAAGATATTTTTCTTCCGTTGAATTTGCATTATCATCCTTCTCCCCGTCTTCGCCATCTGTGACGGTAGTAATGACCTTGAATACTCCGAGCGATGACAGCGCATTAGGAATGAGCACTGCGGCATCTTTCTTCTGAGCGAAAAAGAGGCTTCCCTCCTTGAGAAGGGTCTCTTCTTCTAACCCAAGGAGGGCTTCGAAAAGCATCTCGACCGTAGCCAGCGGGACAATCGGTGTAGCGTCGGCGAGGGCAAAGTCCGAAATATACTCCTTGTCGCAGAATACATGAACATAAGCTGCGAAGCAGAATTTGATGATTGAAGTAGGCTCCCCATTAATAGCCGGTGAGAGACTCATGTTAAGAATCTCATACATCATATCAGCGTCATCATCTGCTCCGTTTTTCAAAATTTTCTGCATCGACTGGACAACGTCCTTGTGGAGCTGCTCTGGGTCTTCTCCATCGCCAGAAGTCGCATGCTTTAGATTCAACCATCGACCAACACTCTTAACTGCAAGTGGGTGGTTTGCGCATTCACGTACGACGCTCCTAGTTTCTTTAGAGTCAGGGCTGAGGCTCTTCGCAAGATCTCCCGATTCACGAACCAACAGAGTTGCGGCTTCGTCCTCCTCCATCATATCAATTTCGACCATATCGGCGGCGGGGAGGAGATTTCTCCGCCTGGTTGTGACAAGGGTAACACAAGATGATACTTCGTCGTCGGGGTTGTCACTAGGCGCGCCAAAATCAAACCAGTCCAAGTCACTCTCAAAGCACACGTCATCCAAAATCACCAAAACACATCTTTTCTTTAAGAATGCGATCATCGTCTCACGGACGAAGACGAGAAAACCTTCTTCTCTTCTTCTCCGCTGTGACCCGCTTTCACTAGGAATTCGCAGCAATTCGGGGAAAGCAGGCTCTTCTTCTTCCGGGACTTCAAGCTGCGAAATCAGATCACGTAGACATTGAATGTAGCGAGTGTAATTGAGTTCTTTCTGACCCAGATGAATCCAGGCTATTCCGTCACAAAAATGTCTTCGAACATCTCGATGATTTGCGACGAGCGCAGCTAATGTGGTCTTTCCCACACCAGCAACTCCCAATGCTTCTGGATCGCTCGCAACCTCAGGAATAGATGTGATGCCGATAAGATTCGATGCAGGGAGCCCCAAAGGAGATCGCATTGCACTCCGGATGCTGGTCAGGTGTTCGGCCAATGATTTATCGGAGATTTTGTTGCCGGGTAAAACCCTTCGTAGCACACTGGCTAGCGCTGCTGGTCGACGCAGAGGCTCAACGTTAATTTTGTCGAGAATTTGTAAAGCACTTTCTGGGGGGACTGCGAGTTCACTTTCGTCCACATCGTCGGCATCACTTGCTTCGTCAAGCATGACATCCTCAATACCACAAATGTTCATTAAAGTTTCGGCGTCAGGGCACCATTTGTCTGTACTCAAGATGACTTCATAACAGATTTGACGAAAAATAGCAAGATCAGGGGCCTCCTCGAGTGTCTGAAATTCTTCGACGTGCCCGGTTCCATTCCACGCGTCCTCGATTTCAACAGAAAGTTCGTACTCAGGTGTGTCAACATCATCGTAGATTGAGACCACTTCTAATGTATCGCGGGCAAGCAATTCAACCAAGGTTGCATATGCGGTGCATGCTCTCTGATTCCATTCTTGTTTGTCACCGATCTTGTGAGCGAGTTCACAGAGCAGATCAACCATAAGATTCATTCCATACAACAGATCATTCATTTCTTCGTCTGTGTCGTGGGTAAAGTAATGCTCTATGACAGGACGGAGCTGCAAAAAGATTTCGTTGATAGGGAGAACAAATCTCAAAAGCGAATCCAAAGCCTCGATCGCAGCTTTATCGCCACCTTTCGCGAACGTGGCCAAGAGCTCCTTTTCATCAGAAATCTGCAAAAAGATTCCCACCAAAGACTCAAAGCCATTCAGCAGCAGCTCTGAATCAGAATCCGATTGTGCTTCGCCCGATTCGAGCATCTGGTCAAAAATCAGAATCACCTCATTAACATTCGTCACAAAGTCCAGGAGTTCTACAGGCTTCTTTTGTCTTGTCTTCTTATTTTTCTTCCCGTTTGTGTTTTGTGCCGTTAGCTTCAACATCTGTTCTCGAGTGTAGCGCTTGTAGCTGACAGGTTTTCCGGGCCTTGAAGCAAGTTTTTCTCGGATGTTCATTTCCACATGATGCAAATCTTCTTCTCGTCCAGGTTGACTTGGTCCAGATCTATTTGAATGAGAGCTTCTATTCCCACCTTTGTCGCTATCGCTCTTCTCTTCTTTGTCCGGCCTTGATTGCTGACCACCCATGTCCGATTGGAGCTCAGACATGGATAGGTAGAAGTCGTCCTTGTCGTCATCTCCCAAGTCCAAGTTTTCTTGGCTGTCAAACCCGAGCGCCCCAGTGTGCCCCGTGTTATCATCCAGCGTATCGGCAAGTGTATCTGCTCCGAAATCCCGACTATTTTGATCAATGGTAGTTTGATATGCGCTGTCCTGGATAGACTCGTCCTCGTCGGCGCCTTCTTCACTGCCATCAGAATAGTTGGAATGATCATCACCCTCGGCACCATAGAGTTGTGGCTGTTGGTCGAAATTCTTGGGAGACAGAGTTTTCCCACCAGGTGACCGGGCTTTGTGTTTATTCCGCGATGATGGACTCCTGGGTTGGCCGAATTCGTCAATATCAATGGAAGCGTCCCGGGAGGCGTTATCGATGCTACCGTCATCGCCGCTCTCTTCGCCAGAGGCTGGGTCCAGGTCAAGATGAGTACTATTTTTGGTATCATCTTTGCTTTTTGTAGAATCTATGGATTGTGTCATGTCATTTCCAAATTGATTGCCGCTATTGGCGGGTTGAACCAAGCCATTTTCTGCAACCAAACCTCCAAACCCCCTGTCGTCGCCAAAGCCTTCTTGGAAGCCATTGGTAGTTCTATCTACCTTGTCATCGAATCCAAACCCAATAGTGTCTCCAAATCTGGTATCATCGGCAAACCCTCCTCCAAAAGCTTCATTGGCAGGATCGTTGTCTCCGCCTTTCTCTGAAACTTTGATGTCATCTGAAGCCGATGGAGCCGGGTCGAATCCGAATGCACTGCTGCCCCCAAATCCCATGTCATTATCAAAGTCTCCATGAAATGCATCAACTGGTACAATATCTCCATCCTCCTGGGGGACACTCATATCCTTTGGAACGGAAAATTCCGAATCAATGCTGAAGGCCACATCATTTCTGAAACCGGGTCGGGAACCCTCCTTGTTTTTGCTGTGTCTACCTCTACTGTCTTTCTGGGAGCCTGGTGAATCATCGAGTGGGGCCACGATCTCACCAAAAGCCTGTGCATCAAATTCAGCGGGATTATTGCTTTCACGATCAGAGTAAGAGCTATCACCTCCTGAGTAGTCATCTCCGCGAGGAGAGTAATCGCGTTCAGAGAAATCCTCCATATACCTCGATTCATCGCGGACTGAGAATTCCCCTTCAGAGTGTTCTCTGTGACCCGAAAAATCCTCGTCACAACGAGAGTGATCGTGTTCTGAAATGGAAGGTCCATGACCGGAATGGTCCTCCGATAAAGCGAATTCTTCCCCACCGCGGCCTGAATCGCGACCCGAATATTCATCTCCATGTCCTAATCGATTCCTGTCCGAGAAGTCCTCTTCTCTACCAGACAACTGTTCTTGGTGACCATGGTTATTGTCATCTTTATCAAACAGAACGTCAACATCATCGGCCTGGCGACTATGCGCGTCTCGACCGGAGTAGGAGTCATCAGGTTCCGAAAAGTCGTCGTTACCCACTTGATCTTTCCCGGATACTGATCCATCCGGTATTGAGTAATCATCCTCCCGTGATGAGTTGTCTCGTCCAGAAAGGTCGTCCCGATGACTTGGCAGATCTATACCTTTCGCAAACAATCCGTCCTGGCGATTCGATGAGTGTTTCCCAGAAAGGTCTCCACTGTGTCTGGAATTATCACGATCCGATAAACTATCACCATCAGCTGAATGGGAGTCATCACTTCTTGAGTAATCATCCTCTTGAGCAGAGTCGTCACGACCAGAAAAGTCTTCCTCATGGTTAGAAGCATTCTTCTCGGAAAGGTCGCTTTCTTGCGCAGAGTCGCCTCTCCTCGAGTGGGAGCCATCACTACCTGAAAAATCATCTGCTCGATCAGAGTTGCCATGGCCAGAAAAGTCTTCATTACGGTTTGATGAGTCTTTTCCAGAGAAGTCGCCGTCATGTACTAACCTGCCGCGACCAGATAAATCATCATCGTTTCCCGAGTGGGAGTGATGATCTTCTCGAGCAGATTTGTCAGAACGAGAAGATCCTTCATCACGGTCGGAGAGGTCCTTTCCGGAAAAATCACCATCCCGCGCTAAGCTACCACGACCCGATAAATCATCCTCACGATCCGATAAGTCTTCTCCAGAATAAGAGCCATCGTCCCGACCGGAGTAATCACCATCGTTTTGCGAATGGTCTCGCTCAGAGATCGTATGGTCATGCTCAGAGAGATCCTCCTCCTCACACTGGGAGCTTTCTCTCCCTGATAACGAACTGCCTCTCCCGGAGAGGTCTCCTTCCAGTCTACCCGGATGGTCCCGCTCCGAATAGTCGTCGGGTCCACCAGAGTGATCTCGCTCCGATTGGGATTGATCTCTACTTGAATACTCCCCATGGCTGTTAGAGTAGTCGTCTGAGTCCCGACTACCTGAATGATTCTTTCCCGAGATGACTTCATCATCTTCCGCATTCGAACCCTCATCGTCGTCTTTCTCAAATAAGTCATCGTCCGGTTCTGTAAAGGATTCCCCAAAACCAGGAGTATCGACGAAGGCATTACCACCAAAGCCACCAACATCATCGAATCCAAACGCATCCGTACCGGAGTTCCCGAACGCATCACTACCAAATCCATTGGCGCTCATGTCGGCCGATGATGCAGCACCACCTGTGAATCCAAGGTCATCAAATTCCGCGTCTCTGTCGAAACCACTGGGACTAATTTTGCTCCTGCTTTTCGTATCAAAGCCGAAAGATGGCTCATCATGGGCATCCTCGAAACCATCATTGCCCGCAAACATGTTTCCGAAAGCAGCTCCGCTATCAAATCCTTTAATCGCACTGTCATCAAATAAATTGGGTGCTGCATCATCATTTTCGCTGTACGAATCGCTCTTGTCTTGTTCTTTCCTTCCCATCATAGGTTGTATGACATCTCGATTTTGTGGTAAATCACTAACAGAAGATCTATCCTCATCGTCATATGATCCGGCATACGAGCCTTGGTCGTCGCTGTACGAGCCTTGGTCGTCGCTGTATGACTCGCTGTAGTCTTCATCTCTCCTGGTCGGCATCCTGGCTGTGGATGTCTAAGTTACTCTTCTAAAAAATCAGGAGATTGGTAACGGTACTAGCTAGCTATGTTTGTTGTAATCTCACTCTCAGTGGTATTCTGGGAAGCTTCTTGATATGTTGTGCTAGGCTCCTCTGTTGAGACTTTATTATCGACGATGTAATAAAAAGGGCCTCGGCTTGGTTGGGGAAAAAAAAGTGTTGTGGTGGAATGGTGACAGGTCGGGTCATTTGAGACCATGGGCCGAGTTGTTTCCAAAAAATCAGGTTGCGCTTATTGGGCTTTTTCCTACATACGCGTTGGTCTTTTTTTCGATCCTATTTACATTATTTTCAATATTAGGGCATATTATCGAAAATTTTCTTAATTTTTGACACATACCATTTCAAATTTAAGTAAATTTTACAACTCATTGGGTAGGTAGATTAAAAATAAGGGTAATGAATGATGATGTCTTGCATATATTGCCGTGATATATGACGGCACATACTTTCCAACGGCTTTCTTCACAGGGACGTATCCGGTTTTGTGCGCTTATTCTATATTTTATCAAAAAATAAGATTTTTC
>Ga0051981_10001321_pt1 | contig 12080 bp, 6 predicted proteins | sample CryGey13umfilter_3_FD_59644 | JGI IMG/M metagenome (GOLD analysis project Ga0051981, IMG submission 59644) | Groundwater microbial communities from aquifer in Utah, USA - Crystal Geyser 4/10/14 3 um filter | ecosystem: Environmental > Aquatic > Deep subsurface > Groundwater | place: USA: Utah... | reverse complement strand
CGATACGATGGACTTAATCTTCTCATACACGTTAATTGTATGTTAGAAATCCAAGGCGCAAGTGCCCACTGAGAAAGAAAGAAAGAAAGAAAGAGAACGAAACCGCTGGTATGGGCCATCAAAACTTTTTCTATACCTCGGGACGGATCAAGTACCATGGAAAACTTTTGTACGTTCGTGCACGCATTTGACTGTATCGAATCTGCGCGATGGATGCGTGGAAAGTCATCCTTTGTGCCAATTGCTGAAATGTTCTCATGAGAGAAGAGAATCACATTAGGTACGCGATTTGAGATGACGAACAGTTACAAAATGAATTTCCTCCACCTTTTTTTTTCAGCTTTCTGCTCCCCGACTGAGGTATACTCCATGGCACTGGCATGGGATCGTATACGGAGGCAAAATTGGAAACACAGTTGATTCTTCACTGCAGAAATTTTCGATGTACCTCATATGGAACCCAGGCTTACGGGAAAGCTACTATGCCTGCTGCCTCGAGACCAACTGGAAAACGCAGCGTCGGGTGAGTTTCCTCGCCTCGCAGTGTAGAAAGTAGAAAAGAATTCACACATGTATCGAATCTCCACGCACCTGCCCCGAGTCAACCAAAAAAGTGATGAGGTGCTCTGAGGAATTTTAATTTCTTGCCATGCGAATGGATCGATAATCCCGAAGTGCGATGAAAAAAAAAAAAAGAATAGTCATACTAACTGTAACATAAAATTAGGCGGGAGTAGGAGAAACAATCGAAAATACTATGATCAACGTCGCATCATCATCAAACGACGTGCGTATGTGGCAGCAAAACCAGTCGACCGCAAGCGCATTGAGAGAAGAGCGAGGTGGGCCCGCTCGTAATTTCATTCACGAAGAGACACCAGACGAGGGCCTACCCGAAAGCGCTACAGGATGTAGTGCGAAGCGAATATTCTCATTTTGCTGGTCGTCATGATTGAACTTGACTGTGGAACTTAAAGTATATCTTATCCGTAATACCGAAATCCATGAAATAGTACTTATAGAGGTATTTTTCTTTTCGAGGGATATACAAATTCGTATGATAAGTGAATTACCACGCCGGCGTTCCTGTTTCGGTTGGATAATATTATAAATAAGCCCCATAATGCTGTCACTTCTTGCGTTGTTCCTCGTATCGTTGCTTTCATATCATCGATGGCCCTGATAAATTTTCTCTCGGCAGCAGTGCTCTTGCTGACAGTGACAGTGATAACTGCTACGAGAAGAGTCCCATCATCGTCAACGCACCATCTACACGTCCACTACCCTTGTTGTGCGCATGAACAAAACAGGAAGGATTGTTTGTAAAGGGGATACATTGCATTGCATTGCATTGTATTGCATTGAAAAAGAGAAGTTCGGATTGTTAGCACTGCACTTCCTATTATTGATCTGCTGCGGTTCCAACCAAGCTGCGTCGGACAACTGTTTGGTTTTATTGTCGAGACTCAAGCATTTTCCACATCATTACGACTAGATAGGTTCATTTTCCCCATGGTTAATGGTGACGTGCAGTCCATCATGAAATCAGAGAGCTTGGATTCTAATTCTACAAAGGCAACGCCTGTGGTACCCACTGGGAAGGATGAATTCCGAGAAGGCAACAGCGGGCCGTACTCGGATGCGTCCGCTGCTTCCTCTGCCAATGAAACCACCTTACAATACGGCGACGGTCTCAACGGCAATACTAGTGCGAATAATTCGACTGGTACAAAACCCAATCAAGATATAATTCCAACGGATGGAAAAGGGGGCGACAACGTGATGGAGAGATCAATAGAAGCTCTCGAAGAGGCGTCAGCAGACGAGACGGAAATGGAGAAGAAGGATCGTAATCTACAATGGAGCACTGAAGATAAAATTCCAATAATACGATATCATGAAAAAGAAGAAGCAAAGAGAGATGTTCATTCATCGTTATTAGCGGAAGGGCTTCCATCCAACACAGATCACGGAAAAACCAACTTTCCCAAGCTTTCGTTGGAAATGACAGCAAATAAGAACGATGAGCCAATAATAGACGACAATGAAGAATCAGCAGATGCGAATATGAACAATACATCAGAGGAATATCCACGTAATACGGACAATTTACAGCCTTTTCAAATTCCGCCCCAAAATATGACCAACTCAAACAATCACGTGGCAAAGGACGACAACGCAGAAGGGTCAAAGGCATTACAACTTTCACAAGAAACCGAGTCGAAAATGGATGATGATAATGATTCTCGAGATTCTCCACACACGGCTATCAAAGTGCCACACGCCGCACAACGTTTACAGGATGAAACTCTCACAAACGATACAGGTACGCAACGGAATGGCACGATAAGAACAGCTCAACCGGCAACAAATCCTCTGGCCGAAGAAGCAAGTGGCAAAGGAAACGGCGCATTCCAAAGTGTTGGAGTAGGGATAGAAAAAGTTGGCAAATCTCCCGTTGAAACATACAATGAACGGAAAGCAGATGCTCTTCAAAACGAAGGCGAAACAACAGACTTAGCCTCGCAAGGTCGTAATGATTCTACAGTGGGTGTCTCCGGGCGAGAAAAAGAAAACTCTGTTGTATTGGAAGATAATCCCCCCATGGTGACAAACAGGTGCGATCGCATCATAAATCCACTACGTTCTATGGTTGAGTTGGAAGAGGCAGGGAACCGCTTGTCGAGGAAACGCAAGCTTCTGTGTTTGTTCCGGTCCTACGACACTACTAAAATGGATGAATTAGCAAGCGTTGCGAAAGTGCAGCGCGTGTCTCAGCTTGTAAACCAACGTAAAGAAGCTACTGTGGCGACAACCCGTCCAAAATTGCCATCTGATCTACCTGCCGCAGTGGGTCTTTTCCCTCACCCAGCCCTAGCGCACGCGGCGGTTAGGCCACCGGACAAATCGCTGAAAGACCTGGAAAAAGAGACGCTGTCGTTTCATATTCCACCTAATACAGGGATCCAAGAACGAAATAACCCATCCATACACACATTTTCGATTCGATTTCAAGAATGCTCTATTTCGGCGATAGCACGTTGGAGCACAATCAGAGCTAGCGGATCTCGATCACTGCCCGAGGATATATGCAGACGTGCTTGTGTGGACACGAACTTCCGAAAATGTGGCGTTTGCAGTAACTGGGGACACTACGAAAAGCATTGTGCGCATATCCAGCCTCTGGAGGCCTATCGAACTTTACCTGCAAGTCGCCGTGTTCCTAAGAAGCCCCAGCGTCGTTGGCCTCCTCCCCCAAGTGCGGCGGAGAATAAAGTCATTGTGGAAGATTGTGATGGCTTTATCATTGAGCAACGTGCATTTCCCCGCTCTGATCTGTTGAAAGCCGGAGATAGAAGGCAAAAGGCAAACGATGTCGTCGAATCAACTATCGGTGGCATCCGCATCACCGCCAGCACATCCTACACTGGCCCCGCTGCTCCAGTCAAAGAAGGCGACGTGGTTGCTTGGAAAATGAATAAACATAGGATGCTTGCTGGGTCTGTCGAGAGTGTGGATGTGGGTCAAGGTTTGGTGACCGCTCGATGCATACGTAGTATTTCACTAGATGCTGCAAATTTGGAAGGGGGCACTGGCGAGGACTGTTTGGGAGTCGTGTTTTCTTTACCATCCACACGCCTTCGATCTGCGAAGCGACCATCTATTCCATCACAGACTAATAAGCTTTTGACTACGGGGAAGAAGAAGCGTTCAAAATTTCTTAACGAGGATGGTACGCTTCGATCGAGGACTACACCCAAGTTACTCAACGATGGTACTTTTAAGCAGCCACGAGGGCGGAAGCCAGGCGGGAAGGAATGGGACCATGTCAGAGGGGTTTGGGCTCCGGTCGGTACCTCTCGATCGGGTCCATGACTTTCTCAGGGCACTAGCTACGTCTGAGCTTGCTGCAGGTGTCGACAAAAAATGAAACATTGTTCAGCTAACAAAGCCGTGACCAGAATAGTCTCCAGTGATTTTAAATCATGTATCACGCAAATTTCTAGTAATTCTCCCCCTCGGGCATCTTGACCGATTCTTAAGAAGTTCAATAGTTTACTTTTTCAATTGTCATTGTCTACGACATCTTACGGCAAAAGCCGGCACAATTTCTCGATGAATTATCCTTCGCAGCTTTTGCCCATAACCCTCTTTTCTGCACCGAGAAATTTGCTTACCTTCCTCGTCGTGATTTACTACAGTTGCAGTTATCACGGTATTGTGTCCTGTCTTTCCAATCTGGTGAATCTTTTGTACGCATAAGCGTCATTGGTGGAAGGTCGACAAGAGAATCATCAAATTGTATTGCGCAATGCTTTAATTCGTTTCCTCCTTCTCTACATTGTTAAAATGATAAACATACTGGTGTTATAACCTTTAATCAATTCTAGCACAAAACAACATAACATTTCCGATCCGAAGCCACAAGAAGACTAAAGATCAACAGTGTCCGATGAAATATAATCCCTTTCGTTCGAGCTTGGGTTGGGCTCGTATTTTTGGTTCCTTACGAACTTAGTGGCGGCACCCTGTTGCCGTCTCTCTTCGCAGATTTTGCAGGTCGGGGAGCTGCAATTCTGGCCATGTTCATGACGCCTTATTTCGTCTAAAGGAACGCCGTCCGGTGACACTTCGATCGGGTCCGCAAAACCGTCTTCTGGGATGGATTGCACCGGTTCAATGCGAATTCTCGACTTTCCTCCCCAGCTTGCTCCAGTGTACTGCGAGTCGTCTTCGCCGACGACGTGAGCCAATCGGGCTGAAGGGTAATCCGAAAAGCTATCTACATCGCCTTCCTCGTCAATGAAACCGCTGTTCTCATCTTCATCAGTGTATTCCACGTGGCGAGCGGCGTTCTTGTCCTTCTTTCCTCGACGAACGAACAGGAGAAGTAGTAAAAGAATAATCAGACCAGCCCCGGCGAGTCCAATGAATCCTCCTGCACTGATTCCTTCTTCACTTGCGATCGTTCTGCTTTCTTCGGGGCCGACCACAGAAGAAACGCCGCCGTCTCCTGTGCCGTCTCCCGTACCGCCTCCTGTGCCGTCTCCGGTGCCGCCTCCCGTACCGCCTCCCGTGCCGTCTCCTGTACCGTCTCCCGTGCCGTCTCCTGTACCGCTTCCCGTGCCGTCTCCCGTGCCGTCTCCAGTGCCGTCTCCCGTCCCGCCTCCTTCGGAATCTTCACCACCAATGTCCTTGAAAGGTATCTCGTCAATTACAAAGTGAAACGAAGTCACGTCATAATTATCCTTCAGGAATTCCTCGATGGGTTCTCGGAATGAATTGAAAGACTTTTGCAGGCTGGGCACTTCGCTTCGAAAGACACGGATTCCCGTGGTGTATACAGAACACACTCCATCGCCCGACGAGCCGATTTCGAATGTCGCGCAAGAGTCTGACAAGGGAGGTACACTTTGATGTGAGTTTGTGCTTAGTTCTACAACCCATTTATGGAAATGCTTTCATTCAATCTTACCGGTAACCTCCATTTTCGTGACCTTGTCCGAAGTGGCAATTGGTGTATCGTCGTCCGACACGGCCAAGACGCGTCGACCCTGTCCCAAGTTCAGTTCCACATCGCAACCAGACAGAGAAGCAAGTATTGTAAGAATGGCTTTGTCGAGCAAATCAGCCAGATCTGCGACAGGTTCCTTTTCTACTACAATGGCATAAAGCTTGGCTTCTTGCACAACGGGTCCTTCAGGTTGCACGGTTCGGTCCATGATGCTGGAGCAAAAAGCGTTTTCCTCGATATCCGTTCCGCCCGGGCCCGCGACTGGGGATGAAGTGGGTGGATCGGTGGGACAGTACGGAATCTCCAAATCTTCGTACCTGCCCTTCCCTTTCCCCTTGCTCCCCTTGCTGGAAGACTTTGACTTCTTGCTCTTACTGCTTTTAGCCGTTTTACCCTTGGGTCGGCTACTGTCCATGCCCTTCTTCTTCACGTTCTTGCTGCATTTAGAACCTTTTCCATAGCAATCGGTAGGAGATTGAGAGGCTGTCTCGGAGGGTGACTCGGACACAGTTGGTATTGGAGACGGAGCTTCGGAAGGCATCTTGGTGGGGGCCAAAGTTTCGGTGGGAGATGATGAAGGTGATATGGATGGCATCAAAGATGGAGCACACGAATTTCCGTAGCCTTTTCCTTTGCTCATTGAACTTTTCCCTTTGCCCTTTCCGCATTCATCCTTCGAGGAACTACTGCCCTTCCCTTTACTACTTTTGCTCTTTCCTTTACCCTTTCCCTTTCCTTTCTGATGGTAACCGATTCCAACTACTGTCCCGTCGGGCAATCGACACTTCCCGTCCACCGTTGCCGTGCTGTCCGACGTAGAAATGGCCGAATACCAAATGTTGCCGAAGGCAGTACCGGATGATGATGATTCCTCAGAATGTTCTCTTTTACGCAAGATACGTCCCGATCCGTGTACTCCGCCCCGTTCTTTCTGACCTAACAAAGACTCCGAGAGGCTTGAGAACAGTCTTGCCTCAGAGGCTACAATGGCATACGCAAACGCCACCAAGAATATCTTCATGGTGAGTGCTTATTGTTTGTGTTGTCGGCCCGTTTCGAAGAGAGTTTGTTTCAACTAATGTTCTTCAAAGTGAAATAAGACGCGACACGCAAAAAAAACTGTGAGCCAACCCTTGGAATGGGACTTAGGTTTACACTTACACTTCGAAGCACGCGGACAACAAATTCGTCGATTGACTTAATAAATTCCAGCGGCTGAGAATGTACTCATGAAATGTGTGATCATCTAGTATAAATAAGTAGGAACGATAGAGTGTAATTTTACCGCCAACGAATCGGGGTAAGAGGAGCAGTGTGTATAAACAGGAAGTCTTGTGAAGCCATGGGCAATTATAAAAAATGGGTCAAGGTCAATTCAATTTTTTATCTGATTCTTGTAAAACGATTCCTCTCTCGTCGTTTCTTGGAGTGATGATGTGATGTGAGTTGAGTGATAACACTGACCATAGCTACCCACATGAAAGATCGAAAAGCTCGGAGAAAACGCCCGTTTGATTCTCTATCAATAATAATGATAGTAGAATGGAGTGCCAGTGCTGAAAAGTATTCCTCCCTCTTATGATATTTGAAAAATAACACGCACCCTTCTCCAATAATGGATCAAATAGTGCGTTTCACAAGTTAGTTGTTTTTTGCGGAATCTTCTTCGGCAAGGCGGGGAGGTACGTAGATACGTACTCCTAGTCGTTTGCTTCTCCAAAATGGTGGAATGGGTAGCTCGTATTCCTAGCAGGCATCACGGAAATAGGAGAAAATAAAGCGACCGACACTGGCAATGTAAGCCATCACCCTTTTGGGGATCAAAATCGGTCCTTTTCCTTTCATTTACGGTTACAACGCCACCGTAGACATAATCGTGGAGGTCAATGACAACCGGAGTAAACGAAGACACGATAATAATTGATGTATGATACGAGTTAAAAGTGCCATCAACAATCTCTAGTAGTCAGAAAGTACGCTTTGCAAGAATGAAGTTTTCTCTGCTTGCATATTTTTTCACTGTCGCCTTGTTCCTTTGGCTCGATGGGTGTTGCTGTGATGATGATGCTTCTTCCTACGGTAACCAATCTACAACGCTTTCAGGGGGAAACTACGACTACGATATCGTTGCGTCGTGCCCGTTGTCATGCCGTCCTCCTGCATCAGTATTGCGCCAAAATGCGCAACGAATCGGCGAGGATAGCGTACGGGTCTTCTACTTGATTATTGTTCATGATGAGCAAAGTATGTTGGATGCTGTTCCTTTGTTCCGCGCCATTCGAGATCCGCGGAACATTATTGCGATACACGTGGATGTCAAGGCGCGACATCTACTCCAACGAAACGAAACAGACTCAAAGCCAGTGCTGATACGAGAAATTCAGGATTGTCCGTGTGGTAGCCCGGTACGCATAAACGCCGTACACGATGTCAAATGGAGTCATTGGAGCATGAATTTGCCAACGTTCTGGGGGATGGAAATGGCCGTCAAGGAGTTTCCTGATCAATGGGATGCATTCATCAACCTTGCGGGTAATACATTGCCCGTATATACCACGGACACGATCGCAACAATGTTGAATGATCTCCCCTACAATTTCGTCACCAGTAGCTCCTGTGAGACTGGCTTACTTCCCACCAACGTTTACGAATTCCCAAGCTTTTGGCACAAGCGAAGGCACTATACGTTGGACGATACTGTGCCTGATCCAGTATTTGAATTCACGGACACAGATGGAACCAGTCGAAATACCACAATCCAAATACATTTTGGTAGTCAGTGGGTCATATTGCAACATCATTTTGTTCATTGGTTGGTGAACGAAATGGGACGACCCGATTCGTTGGCGACGCTCTTGGCGGACCATCTACGTGAGACGGGCAGGTTGATGACGGACGAAACTTTTCTCTCTTCTCTCATTATGCACATAGATCCTTCTTTAGCATCCCTCCCGAGAACGAATGAGAATGATATTTTACTTTGGAACAATGGGACGCCATCGGGGATTCGAGACGTTCGATACGAACGTTTGGATGAACATGTCCCTTCGGCATTTGGACACTTTTGGACGCAACAACGCTACGATGTGCCAGAAACATCCAGCGCGGAACAACCTCGTCCATGGGGACCATATTACCTTGGAGTATACGACCTGGCAAATATTCGAGAGTCGGGGGCTCTTTTTGTACGAAAGATTTCTAGAGATATTGATGCCAACATGCTTCATCTTTTACCGGTAAAGAGTCGAGCGGATATCCCTTCCATCCAATGGCCATCCGAAGTTTCACTCACACCCAAGCCAAACTGGAGCGAGAAGGTCAGACAACTCTACGAGACTGTCAAGGCGATGGACGAAGAAGAAGATACAGAGTCGGATGATGGAGAATTGTAGGCTATTTAGAGGGGACAATCAAGCTTATCCGCGGAACTCTTCAAAAGGCAATCACGAAAATTCCACTTCATCTTCCTCGCTATCTAACGAATTGTCAAATGCAGTCATCTGCGATGCACATACGCGACGTTTTATATGGCCAACGTCATCAAACTCTTCCTCACTTGTGTCCGAAGCACACTCATCTTCCGCCATGGTTTCATTACGTAGATAAGACGATGTCGTACCATTAGATCGTTTCCGGGATGTTTCTTCGTCGACGAAATGGACAAATGTCAGCAAATCCGACCCGCATGTTCGCTTTGTTGCTTCATCAATACTATCCTCGTTCGCCCGCAAGGCGCTGTTCAAGGCCGGCCACGCTTTTCCCATTTTGTCCTTCGTATCACTAGCGGTGTTGGTTTTCAGCGTCATGCATTCTTTCAATTCTTCCGGTGAGAAGCTTGCCTTTCCGTCTTCGCGACCATCAACTGTAACGCTGGCTAGAGCGCCCTTTTGTAACTGCCTTTGATATATAATTTCTTCGAGCGTCCCCGTGGAAAATAGTCGATAGATTGTTGTGGGTCGCTTCTGCCCCGTCCGGTAGATTCGGCCCATGGCTTGAAGATCTGTCGCGGGGTTCCAATCTGAGTAGACGAGAGAGAATCAAAGCAAAAAAAAAAGGTTGGGATCCTTCTAGAACACGTGTTTGATCGAAAGATTCTACGCGTAAGGAACTATACGTACCTGGATCGAACATGACCAATTTGTTTGCTCCGACAAGATTGAGACCGCAGCCTCCGGCCTTGGCGCTCAACAGAAAGCAGAAAGAAATGCTGGCACTAGTGCGGGTGAACGTGTTCACGAGCGTTTGTCGATTCTGAGCATTGACGCTACCGTCTAGTCGAAGATAGCTCATGCTATTGGGTTTCAAAATCAGTTCTTCGATAAGAGATAGAGCAGATGTAAAGTTTGAGACAATCACAACCTTGTCATTGCAGGCAGAGCTTCGAATTTCGCGGAGCAAGAATGATAGCACGGCGAGCTTTCCCGAGGACGAGATATCAGGAGGACTGCGTTTATCAGGGGTCTCATTCTTGAGCAATGATGGATGAGAGCAGAGCTTTCGAAGTTCAGTTAGGGTCTCGAGAGCATCAGGAAATGACCCCGGACGGGAAATTTGTTTCAATCGATCCATGGTTAGCGATTGGTACAATCGTTTTTGATCATTCGAGAGCTGGCAGAATAGCAACACTTCGGTCCGGGGAGGGATAACATTCGCTAACACTTCCGACTGAAGACGCCGAAGGATTGTATTTTGGGTCAATGCTTCAAGCGCACGGGATTGTCGATCAGCTAGTTCTCGATCTGCGGGGGTGGCATTCTTCCGATTCGCAGCCGCAATGGGGCGCTCAAATTCCTTTCTGAAAGATGATAGGCTTCCCAATAATCCAGGCCGTACAAATTCCACCAAACTATAGAATTCGGACAAATTGTTTTGTACCGGTGAAGCCGAGATCAGAAGACGACTGCGGACTTGGAGGGACCCCAGGGCCGTCATTGTCTGCGATCCCGACGTATTTTTTAGACGATGCCCTTCATCGACGATCAAGACCCCAATTGCGCCATTTACCGCTTGTTGGACTACACGAGTATGCATACGAAACAAATCGTACGATACAATGAGGACCTCACCTACTCGATGGGCCCGTTTCTGACTTTGATTGCTAGCAAAGGCGCGAATTTTTTGTAACCCTTCTTCTCCTCCCGTTCGAACGACGACTCGATTTGGTCGACTCGCCTTTCCGAGCCACTTATCAAATTCGGATTCCCAATTTCGAACCAGTGACGATGGACACACAACGACATGAGAATGTCCTCTGTCCGTGCGATGCCAAGCCGATAGTACGGCAATGGTCATGAGAGTCTTTCCCAGTCCCATCTCATCGGCCAAAATCGCTCCTCCGATGGTACCAGTATTGTTGTTGCTGCTGCTAGTGTCGTTGTTGGCGGCCATCGTTGTCGTAGTCCTTAAAGATTTCCATAAAAAGTCCACACCTTCTACTTGATGTGGACGAAGGACTTGTCGAATACCAACAGGCAAAGGAATATGGGTAAGTACTGCGGCATGAGGCACCGTCGCCGAAGGTGGTGTCCAACGTGGCTGTTGTGTTTTGATGGTAGCCTTCGAAGCAGTCCGTTGTGCCTTGGTAACAATAATATTGTCTGTGGTTCTGTGCAAAATGTGTTTATCGTCGCGTGCCGTGTCGCGTGGTACTGTCGACGATTCTTCGTTTCTGTGTACAATTTTGCGCACCGGTTGTGGCGGTGGGCGTTTGAAGATCTTCTTTGTCACTATCGGCTGTGCATTGGTGGTTTTGCGCTTGCTGGATAAAATCCCGCGTGGTTTGACCGAGGTAATTCCAGTCGTCGTAGTCGTAGTCGTCGTCGTAGTAGTAGCAGTACTACTACTACTAGTCATCTTGACAGATGCGAGTGGGAGGAGAGATTTCTTATCGGTGCATGAACGGCGAATCGTCGATGCAGCCTCATTGAGTTTGGAACGTCTAGAACCTATTTCGACATCGTACGGACCCAGGACAATGGTTGTATCTTCTCGTATCCCCGAAATTGTCAGATCTCCCTGTAATTTTCCCTCGTGTACGACCCCACGTGGTCCGGTTTGAGATGCTTTCTTGCGTCGTTCTTTCCACGTCGTTTTTTTTCTGCCTTCCTGTTTGTCATCGTCCTCGTCGTCTTCGACACCATCATCGTCGTCGTCGTCATTGTCATCATCATCGTCATTGGACTCTCCGTCATCACAAGTACAGCGTAGTGATACAGTTGGTTGTTTTCCGAGACGAATGGTAAGGATACCATCCATTTTGCTCACCCCCTTGGATTTATGAACTTTAGAATGATTGGATCGCTTGTAAAACAAGGCATCGTATTCTAGAACGGTATTGTGATTGTGATTGATGTTGCCATTGTTGTGGTCGTCTTCGGAATTGTTGATGCGACTCATGGTTTCCGTGGTTGTTGTGTGGTTTGTAGTATGTAACTGTATTAATATGTGATTATGTGGCTACCGATCGCTCCCTTCTATCGTTGCGCGTAAAAGATGAAAGTAATGGATAAACAACAACAACAACAACAACAACAACAACAACAACAACAACAACAACAACAACAAC
>Ga0051981_10001318_pt1 | contig 12081 bp, 9 predicted proteins | sample CryGey13umfilter_3_FD_59644 | JGI IMG/M metagenome (GOLD analysis project Ga0051981, IMG submission 59644) | Groundwater microbial communities from aquifer in Utah, USA - Crystal Geyser 4/10/14 3 um filter | ecosystem: Environmental > Aquatic > Deep subsurface > Groundwater | place: USA: Utah... | reverse complement strand
AAAAAAAAAAAAAATGACGATGGTGACACAAGCGCATCAAAGCCTCGCATTATCATCACGGGTACGGCATACTCCTACGATATTTTTGAGCATTTGTCGAGATTACGAAAAGAATTGATGATTGCCACTCATAGCTTTGAGGTTGTAGAGGTTGTGGTGTTTGAGAATGATTCGCAAGATCAAACTCGAGAGACACTTGAGGTACAGTGGAATCTAACATGGTCCGTAGATGTGATCGGAGAGAACGGGATAAATGCCAGATTCGACAATCGGCGCAAATCAAGCACCAAAATCTTGGCCTATGCTCGCAACAGTACCTATCCTCAATCACCTACGGTACAACGTGTCTCACATCGAATTTGATTATATTCTGTCGGTTGACATGGATACGACGGCCTTCTATTTGCGAAAGTTGGATGAATGTTTCAATCTTCCGAGGGGTTGGGCAGTCTGCTGTACCAACAATTACCGCTTGTACTACGATCCATGGGCTTTGAGGACGATCGACGATTGGTGTCCTTGCGACGTTTGGGATGACTGCTGTTCGAAAGGAGAACATTGTAATAAAAATAAATTCATGGAAATGATGCGCGACAAATTCAGGCACGTTCCTGCTCTTGCAGATCCAATTGAGGTAAAATCATGTTTTGGAGGAGCTGCCTTGTTCGACTACGAGCGTCAAGAAACTAACTTCAGAGCCATACGTAGGGGAGAAAGAAATCGATTTTGGATTTTCTGGACTTCAGGTGTGCGAACATGTAAGTTTCAATCAGCACATACGAGAGGCTGGTGGTACGGTGTACATTCAGCCTAAGAAGCTTTCTTTTGAATTACACGAAGACAGACTTACTCCCAAAATCATGAATGATTTGCATGTTGGCATGACCAACTCTTCCATGGAGTTCTACTACCGGGGATTTCCGCTTGACGCCAAGACCAAGGATACCACCCCCATTCGCTCCATTTTAGTGAGATTTTTTGGTCGATTGATGTGTGTAGTTGTAAATGGTCGCAGTATGCATGCTTGAGTATTTTTACACACCTCATATGATATTCCTATGGTTACCAAGCGATCGAGGAGAACCAGAATAAAAACACTGATTTTATTGTGTTTTTTCCTGATTAGCGCCGGCCTCGGCCTCGACCCCCGCGCCCCCTACCGCGTCCACGGCCTCTACCACCTCTTCCGCATCCGCCACGACCATGACTCTTAGTTCGTTCCGAACCGTGAAAGATGCGCATCAAGGATTTCAAAACCTCGTCTGATGCAAGGCACGTCGTGTGTTTGCTTGCCTTGTCGGGTAAGGGCGATGCGCCTTCCTTGTATTCGATTTGTACCTTGCGTACTTCAGATTCTTCGTCGATCTCATCTAGGATAGTAACCTTCGAAATGCACTGAGGAAGGTACACAATAGTCGGGGACCGTGTATCGACAAGACGCCATTTCGGTCCGAAATGAGGATCGACAATCAAAATTCCGTCGCTGTTGTGATCAGTGCTGACAGTCATTTCTTCAATCAAAGGGTGCTGGTCCGGAAGAGGGCACTCCAGACATAGATTCTTGCCAGCGACCCGTTGAATCTGTCGCTCTTTTACCTCATCTTCACGGTCTTCAGCATTCTCTGGAAGATCATCGTCGCCTAGAGTCCAATCGGGGTCATTGTAACAACGAGGACAGAGTGGGAATGTTCGCTCAGGTTGCCCCACCGAATACAAGCAAAGTTCGAAGCCACATCCTTCGACCGAACAAGTTCTACCCGACCATTGTTTCACGATACCGCCAGCAGGAAGCGGATACACAGTTTCAGTGTATTTGTTGTAGAGTCGAACCGGGGGCCCAGGGACGTACTGCAAGTATCTTCGCGTTAGACCGCATCGAGTAAACGGTTTGCCGACATCCTCGAGTTTCGAGAATGATGCACCAAACAAAATATCCATTTTATCAATATTCTTGACGAAGAATTCAAACTTCCCTTCGAACAATTCGATAGCCTTTTGGACAACATCTTCTTTGCTCGCCAATCCCTTTGCAATTTTGTTGCACTGGTCTTCAATATCAGAGCGAACTTGTGGCAGCACAAGAGAAGAATCTTTTTTAAAAAACCGGTTAAAATAGGAACACGGATGAAAAGCAAAGCACACGTGTGAGAAATGAGACCTTCGTGTAAAATTGTCTTCATCGCACATGTAAGAAACTCACCTATGCGATGGTAACCCTGGACCAAAACCATGCCAAGCTTGGATGGTACTAGTCGACGTCCTGTTTCGAGAGTTACATAGAAGCGCTTCTGAATGTTTTCAATGTGAGTTGGGATAGATGCGTCGGTGCCAATACCATTTTTCTCCTTTGGTATAAATAGAGAGAGTGCGATAGGTGAGTTAGACTGTAACGTGCACACACACACACACACACACACACACACACACCAGACCGAACGTACCATCATCGTGATTAGTTCCGATTCAGTTAGGTAACCTGGTGCGGTGGTCAGGCGTTCTTTAATGTCAAGCGTACCACGGGCAACTTCTCCGGAGTAAGCTACTGTCACCTTCGCAGAAGGATCTTGAGAAGATTTGGTTGCAAGAGGAATAATTTCACCTTCTTTGAATTCAGGAATTGACCTTTCTTCCTCGTCCTCATCTTCGTCATCGGGATCTTTGTCACCGTATTCTATCGCGAAAATAAAACAATGAGAAAGATCAGGGTTAGAAATCTTTTGAATCAAAAGCAGCCCCTCCTTTCCAATCCAAACAAATAATTTCACGGTATGCTTCGTATGCGACAATAACTTACCTTTGTGCATGAGTATAGCAAGAAAGCCAGGTGACACAGGTTCTTTGCCGCGTAAAGTGAAGCTTCCTTTGTCGTTCATCGAATCGACGGTAAAGTCAACGCGAGTGGAACGCCAAACCGCATCTTTACTGACGCTGGCAATACAGTGCCGAACGACGAGCTCGTATACTCTTGCCATGTCACCGCTCAACTCGCCGCCTCTTGCCGCTCTGGTTGGAGTAATTGGAGGATGGTCGCCCATGTCTTGTCCGCCTCGTGATTTGTTTGGACCTGCCGCAAGAAGTTCGCGCACATAAGACCCCCAACGAGCATCAGGCCCTTGTTCCTTCAACATACCCACAATGTCGAATGACTTTGGGTAAGCAGTAGACTCCGTCCGAGGATACGACAAATACCCTTGTAAATATAGGCGCTCAGCAGTCTGTAATGCCGAATGGGGTCCGATTCCAAGAGCTTTAGAACATGCTTTTAAAAGGCTAACTGTATTCAAGGGGATCGGGCGCCCTTGCTTTTTGTCCTTCGTTACCACGCTCTTGACCCTGGCGACAGGCCCATTCTCAAGAGCGTTGTTGATAAGATTTTCGACTTTACTTTTGTTGAACGAACGTCCAGAATCCCAAAGCGCTCGCAGAGCGCGTCCTCTTTTCATAACCAAAAGTTCGATCGTCCAATATGGCTCTGGTTTGAAAGTCTCAATATCAATGTGCCGTTGGACGCAAAAGCCTGTGATGACCGGGGCCGGGTGGAAACGACCGTGAGACTTTTCGCGTGGTCACCAAGAATTGATGTGTAATGAAAAGAACTTGACTTACCAAGAGTGGGCGTTTGACAAGGTCCATAACTGAGGACACTTGCATCAAGATCGCCGTATCTTCCTTGGAAATACCGCGTTTGGAAGCGCGAAAAGGCGACCCCCACTTTGAGGTCCAGCTCTTGCCGAGCATCCACCGATAGCGACTGATTTCTGTCAGGTTTCCCGAGGCTTTGATATGCCTTGTGAATATCACTAGGATTGATTGCCGAGAAATAAGCACGATAGACACGATCGAAATGGTTTCCACCCCCTTTCATATTGTTCATACAACAATCTAATACCTCGAAGGCGATATTCTCACCCTCACGATCACAGTCAAGCCACAACTGGGACACAACAGCCGACAGTGAGACATATGAGATTTGTTCTGAAATGAGTGTTGCTCGCACCATGTCGAGATGTAGGGGGTTGTGTTACGTACCACAATAAAGTCAACGCCCTTTCCTTCATCACTAAGATGTTTGACTGTACCGCCTTTGGTCGGTTTGCGCTGTACAGGAGCTTTGAAGAGCTCAGCTGGATCTGTTGAATCCCAAGACGCAAACTTTTGCGGAAAGTCCACACTAAAAACGTGTCCAGCCACCGATGTTACTTTGTGTTTGCACAACGATGCGTGTGGTGCTTTAGGGAAGGGAGGATCGTCAAATTCGTGCACCGGCAAACTTTTGCTTCGATAATTTGATTTTCCTTTGCACAAGGCAGTAGCAATTGCCTGAGCAATACTGGGCTTTTCGGCGACGTGCAAGACGGTGATGGTTTGGCCTCGACAATAGTTAATGTCACTCGTTTGCTGTGGTTGGCTCGGTGGGATAGAAGGCGTCAAGGGCGGGTTATCTTTCTTCTTATCACTCTTTTGATTCTTGTCCTTTTGTTTGCTTTTGTTCTTGTTTTCAACTTTTTGAGAATCTTCCTTTTTCTGCGAAGTAACGACATGTTGATCCTTTTTGTCGTCTTTGTGTTTGTTGTTCCGTCCTCCTTTGCCGCGACCCTTTCCGCCTTTACCGCCGCCACGATTTCCATCTCCTCCTCTACCTTTCTGAATATTATCACTTTTGCTCTTCTTTTGATCATTACTTTGATCTCCCTGCTCAGTTTTCGGGTCGTTCTTGACGTCGCCCGTCGGGGACGGATCTCGTCCTCCACGCCCTCTGCCGTCACGTCCACCACCGCCGCCGCCGCCACCTCTCCCGCGTCTACCGCGCCCTCCTCGACTCCCTTCACGTCCACCGCCTCTGCCGTCATTCTCTTGTGTCACATGATGTTGATTTTCCATGGATTGTTCCGTCTTGTCCGCATTGTTGTCGCCGACCTGATTGTCTCGCCCCCGTCCTCGTCCACCGCCACGCCTGCCACCACGTCCTCCGCGTTGTCCTCCGCGTTGTCCAGACCCTCGTCCTCGTCCGCCTCGGTATCCTCTGCCGCCACGGCCTCCTTCTTCTATCGACATTGTTATTACCGTAGGCAATGCTATTTTAATTTTTTACGTAATAAAATGTGCGTTGGTGAACGAATGGATGATGTTTTGATCGCCTATTATCAATATCATATGTTCCTACATGTGACATGTGATTGGCAGAAGGTCGGCAAAGTGGCCATTTTACCGAAATACCGAAACTTTATAAAATACCGAATCACCTCGCTTGCTTGGCAAAGAGAGACCGAATCGGATCCGACCAAAAACCCATTCGTGGACAGAAGATTATGTTTCCTTGATGTTGTCGTTCTATTCGAGATAGTTGTACCACTTTTTTCAGGGACACGACAATCAAATTGACATGGTATCAAATGATACTGCAGATGAGAGAAGTGAAAAGGAACCGTCATCTACCCTCGTTTCGACGAACAACGACAGCAACGATGATGGTGCGCCCCAGTCCCCCGGAAAGAATCTCTCGGCCTTGGCACAACAGCTTCGGGTCATGCAGGCCAAAAATCAAACATTAACGGTCGAGATCGGTCGCTTAGAGCGACAGCTCCGGATCGTAACCGAGCTCTCGGGTGTATCGGTGGCAGATTTGCGAGGAACGTTGGAACGGGCCTGTGAATCTGAAGCCTACGGGGAACTGCAACACCGGCTCATGTCACTTGAGGCACAGCTCGAACAAGCTAAACTAAAACACCGAAAAGCCGATGAATTTGATCGCGACGCAGAGGAACAAAAAACAGCTAATCTGCAGTTAAGAATTGGGGAATTGGAAGAAGCGGAGGGAGTCTTGCGAAAGGAGCTCGGGCAACTATACAAATCTCAGGACGAACAAGCAGAAGAAGCGACCAAACTCATAGAGGCAAATGAACAGCAGGCAAGAGAAATTACTTCTTTGAAAGAACAATTGAAAATTCTAGAAGAGGCAAGAGAATCTGATTCTCCGGTCATGACAACCACCACAGTGCCGACTAAAAAGTTAAGAGATCCACCGGCACACCGAGTACCACCACGAAAGCCAGCCGATAAAATCTCCTCCGTGGTATCCTCGAAGGCTCCACCATTAAGCGCAAAGGCCACTGAAACGGCTCGAAAATCCACCAGCATCAAGGAACCTTCTGTTGCCGCAACGACTCCACCTGTAGCAACCACTGGAGTTCCTCCAGATGCGGTTGCCACTCGAGCACCCGCACCGCATCCTCCGGAAAATATGGAAAGCAAGCACGTTCAACTTCTTCGAAAACAAGTAGAGTCTCGTGAAAAGGAACTCGACTTGAAAGAGTCACAGTACAAGACAAGATTCAATTTGCAGGAGGAAAGAATTGTAGACATGGAGCAGCAACTCTCTTCCATGTACACTGCGTTCGAATTGCTCGAACAGGAGCATTCTCAAGAACAGAAAACGCGTCTAGAGTTGACTCAGGCTCTACGTATGGCGGATTCGCAAGTTGCTCGTGCCGTTGATCACTTACAACGCAACACTACGTCACCAGCCGCCTCTACTACGCCTGCTTCTATTTCGCCAGCTCAAGGTGTGACGAGAATTTCGTCGGAAACAAAGCTAGCGTCCTTGAGCTACTCGACACCGACGAAAAGTCCGGCCAATGAATTGCCACATTCATCATCTGCACCAAAGCAAATCACTTCGTCATTGGAATCAAAAGACGAAGTAATTGTTACCGGATACGTGATGAAACGAGGGCGTTTAAATCGTTGGAAAAAGTATTACGCTGTTCTCAGCCGGCGTTTTGCTAATTTCCAATTATGCCTGTCAGAGAGTCATCAACAAGGTGGTAGTCGTAAAAAACCCTCAATCTACTTTTTGACGATATTCCGCTCTGTATTCGAAGCAACAAATGACTTTCCAAACTACCCATATTGTTTCCGTATTAAGATCGATAAACACGACAGGAATTCACAAGACATACTCTTGGCGGTTGGAACAGAGAAAGAGTTCAGCGAATGGCTTGTCGGTCTACACGAAGCAGTACATGGAGCCAATGCTCCAGTACCGACGGATATTCCCGGTGCGACATTCGCGGAAAGAGAAGATGAGGTACAGAGATTTGTACCAGGATTAGGTAGGTCATCAGAAGAAGACGATCTGGCAACGGCATTGGCAGAGTCGTTACGTGAGACAAATGAACAAACCCAGATAACGCCTGAAGCGCAAGAAAGTGCGTCATCAGCTCAACCTCCGTATCATTCCAATCACAATCTTGAAGAATCAAAAGAGGAGATCGGGGACGCTTCGAATAGGAGTGAAGCCGAATTAGAAGCCGCCTTGGTAGAGTCATTGAGGTTCTCGCATCAGGAGCACGGGGTGCGTTGATAATGTTGAAAATGTGTCGGTCAAAAGAGTGTTTCTGAGAAAATGGCACGTCATATGCGGAGAAATACCAAGCTTGGAACCATATTACCATACCGAAGGAATTCTCTTGGTGTTATATCCTTCCTAGCGAAATGACAACATCTTTGGAAAGTTGAGATAAGTGGCAGTCACAAAAGAGTAGTAGTAGATTTCGAATAGTTTATACGTATGTAAAGTTGAGTTTTTCCTTTCCCTGGAAAGTCCAACAAAATTATACTAAATTCCTGAAAAACAATTTGCTGAACATAGACAACATAGAAACGGCACGATTCTACCGAAAGGAGCGCTCGAGCATTTGAAAGATCGCTGAGGCTCCACACTCCTTTTCCTTTGCCATTTGGTGCATAGCCTTTGGTAGAAGGCTCACGGGGGTCTCTTCTTCGGAGAGAAGCGTTTTGACGCGCGACATGACTTGATTGCGTCGTAAACTTGCCCAAACTTTGTTGCACCCAACGCAGATGGATGTAAACTGTTGCAGACTAGTGTTTTGCTCAATGGCTTTGGACAGAGCCTCTGCGCATACCAGTTGGGCACGCGCGTGAGTTCGTAAGTGTTTGAGTGTCTTCATCTTGGGAATACATTCCACCATTGTGTCGTATCCTCCCTTGTAGATATCGTTGTATCCAATATCAAGATATTCTAGAAACGTATTTGTGGTCAAAGCTTGGAAGACGAGTTTCGCTGTGAAGTCCGATGCTCCAGTATATGGCATTCCTAGAAAGCGAAGGTTTCTGTTAGCGGCCAACGTTCGCACAAATTTCTCTTCGGTTTCGTCCTTTCTTCCGAACAATCGCGGGTTTGAGTCGAGATTCAACACCTCCAGAGCAGTCGGGGTATCGAGTAATTGTGTCACGGCTTCGAGAGACATGCTTCCCAGTTTGTTCATATTCAGTCTCAAAACTTTGAGGCTTTTAGCATACTTTACACTTTCCAAAATAAGCGCTCCTGCCTCGTCGCCTATGCTACAGTTCCACAGATCCAGTTCTTCAAGGGTGGTGTTCTCCCTCAAACCTTCTGCTAAACTTGTTGCGGCTTCCTTGCCAAGAGTATTGGAACCAAGATGCAACTTGACAACGGACTTGTTTTTTCGCAAAAATGTTCCAAGATAATCTGATGAACTACCACCAAGTTCATTTCCGCACAACATAAGCTCTTTAACGAGTTTAGAAACCTGTATAGATCGGCACAGGACTGCGGCGTTTTCATCGCCGAGGCCAACCCAAGACAGATCTAGCATCCCCACACGCGGAGATTCTTTCAAATTCATTCTCATTAAATGCAAAACATCGTATTTTCTTAAATTGCCACTACAAAGTTCGATTTTTGTATTTGTAGGAGCGGACTCTCGGACAGCAGAATCAACCAACTGTAGACATCGGAGACGTTCTGATACATTTTGATCGATCACGACTGGCCCTCGCTTCTCTGCTCGTCGCTGTGTAACTACTCCTACAACCTTTTCCGCTTGAGGTACCTTCGACTCCTTGGCTGTCTTCGAACGCTTCTTTCTAATGATCATGGTGCCTGTTTGAATCAACTCGTGCAGCAACAATGTAAAAGTAGATACAGCTCTGTGCCGCGGGTCAATTATGGACCGTAATGAGGCTTCCAATTATTGCTCCGTGGAGTTTTTCCGTCGTTGGTGCAGATTATTGCGTGGCCGAGTTGTTGCTTTGGGATTTGCTGCGTCAGAGCTCGAATATAACAATGTTGAAGTTGCTCACTTGTATTGTTGAATTTCTACAGTCAATCTATATACAATATTCACTGATTGAGCTAAAGAGTCCTAAACCAGGATTCTGATGTTGAAGCTCTATCATCACAAAATGCCAACTGTAAGGTTAAGTCCGACCTAATCCTTAACATTTTTTGCCACTCCCCTTCCATAGAAGCGGACATTCGGACATTTTGACATGACGACAAATTCCATTGCAGAGAGACGTGAGTATATTTAAACTTTTTGAAATAAATTTTTAGTAGATTTGTGAAGAAAAAAAAAAATCAAGTGTCTAAAACTAAGATTTTACTGGAAATTTGTGTTTACTGCTGTCACTTGTCCAATTCCTTTTAGACGATTGGGAATTCTCGATACAGCGTCACGGTGATGCGGAGCGGAGTATCGCTGCATCACTTGAACGATATGAAGTGAATACGATCTATCACAATGATACTCAAAAGTCAGAATACAAAACGGGAACCAGGTGAATCGGGATGTGTTCTTTGTTCTTCTCACAGTTCTTGGATGTACTGTCTTTCGAGACAAAATAACTATGTCTTGCTTCTTACTATAAAGCCTCACTATGGTAATCATCCATGAGGCTCGACAGTTTTTGTGTGGGGAATTTGCAACGTCAGTCACCACACATTTTTAGCGCGGCCGCATATATTCTTCCGATTTATATTTGTTGCATCGTTGACGACAAAAACATCTCATAGCGGTGAATTTGTTGACTGTGAACCTATCTCACCATCAAAGTCGGTCGCAGATAAAAACCCAGCAGTTGAGGATGGTGTATTGCTATCTCTTTCCAAAAATCTGTGGCCCTCCTTTTCCTTTTGTCCATCCGAAGTGACGAAAAAAGTTTCACATTGGTAAGACATTATTTAGCATCATGCCAAAAGATGGAAAATACTGTTTCGGGCCACGAGATCAAGCCCGTCAAAAGGCACGACGCGCGATTCGGCAACGAGTCCACAACGGACCACTTACAGATCCACTGCAACCAGACGACGTCGAGAAGAAGCAATGGAATGCACAGGTTGTGATCGAATTATTGCATCGAATCATTTCAAATGACCGATCATTCTTCTCTCTTCAGAATCTCGAACGACGCCAGGCTCTCCTTTCCTATCCCATTCCCATCAAATTTGTATGGGACGATGTCAACGCTGAAATGATACGAGGAGAAGATAAATTACGAAGTTGGTACGGGTTGGATGGTGTAGAACGATGGAAACGATTCTTCAACCAATTAGAGTCGATATTGCCACTGGACTTTGCCATTATTTTTCAAAGGTATCAAATTGTTGGATCATTCCTAATCGGTGGAATAAACCCTTGCATTCGAGGTCGTTTCCACGACGAGAAGGACATCGACAAAGAATTCGAAGGTCAAGCACAACTTACTGGATGGAAAGTTTTGCAGAGATTTTTTGAAGATGTCCGCGTACCCTTGACGCTGTCCAGCTATGTTGTGAAAAGATCATTTGACTTACGATTTGCGAACTGGAAGGATGGACGAGATAAACAGTCGTGCGATCTCTGCAATCGAGTACACGTACCCCGTTCGCGACGATTATCGTTTTCGTCATCGATGTCGTGTTTTCATGTCATCTGCGAAATATGTTACTGGAAATCTACACTCCGAAGGCTGGACCAATCGGAATCTGACGGTGACGTTGTAAGTTGTCCATGTTGTCATCCTGTTGCTAGTTCTACTACTTCTATCGATCCTGTGCCCGACCCGGCTTTGCGACATGGACGAAAAGAAGAGTGCAGTGCAAAGTTCTATCGATTGCCCAGATTTGGCAATAACTTGAAACAACAGGGGGAAAGTCGAAAGGTCAAGAATGGGCGATTCATACTTTCTTCATCATGGTCGGAGGCAGTCAAACCATTTCTAGGTTTCTCTCAAGAAACTCGATCAGACCGCTTTTTTGGCTTCGTCGAGACTGGTTCGTTCCGTCAAGTACAGAGTTGTTTGGAATGTGGAGTGGATCTAGATCTGAAAAATCAATACGGACAAACCGCGTTATTCACCGCGGCTTGGCGAGGGCATTTGAATGTGGTTCACATACTGCTCAATCACGGAGCAGACCCTCGCACAGTGGCGAATGGTGGGGCTACACCTATAGACGCAGCGGTGTCGAAAGGGTTTGCAGAAATTGTCCATCTGTTAGAAGCGTATGGAGGAAGCCTCTCCTTTCGTAAGGATCCCTGTCTATCCTTATCGCGTCAGAAACTTGTTGCGGAGGAAATAATCTCACGATCTGCACAACATCCTGGAGCGGGATCATATATCATCGATGGAATCTTGAATGAAACGTCCAACCAGCGTCTTGTGTCGATATGGGAATCGTTACCGGTTGCTGAAGGCAAGAAAAAATCGGGACCATGTTCGGAGCGTCGTTATTATTGTGACACCGGAGGATATATCACGTCGCTACTCAACGCGGCTGTGGGTGCGGTCAATGGTGGATTAGCAGGTGTTATCTTCTTACCATTCATGAGATTCTTGTACTACGACGAGAGGGGTACGGTTTTGGCACCACATGTTGATTTATGCCGCGAAGATTTTGATTCGCGGAAGCAGAGTACCCACACATTCATCCTGTACCTTACAGATTGTATCGAAGGGGGAGCAACAACCTTGCTCGGTAGCGTATCAGGCAGCGGCCGAAATGAAAAACTAGCCGTTGTCCGTCCTGTGCGGGGTCGTCTCTTGTTATTTCCTCACGCATGTCCCCATGAAGGGGAAGAAGTTATGTCCTTGCCTAAACTATTGATTCGAGGGGAGACCTTCCTTCCCGACGAAAATCTATTGAAACCATAATTGCTATCATCCAGTGATCGGATTGGTACCTGTTCAGATGGGATCAAATTGGTGCAGATATGTAGAGAAGCAACACTACAAACAAAAAGAAAATTTCTCGTAATCGTTTTTTTTTTTTTTTTTTTT